>JAAROH010007762.1_pt1 | contig 36963 bp, 35 predicted proteins | sample 7248631 | NCBI WGS metagenome assembly JAAROH01 (sample SAMN09772309, study PRJNA484901) | compost metagenome | isolation source: Vermicomposting unit | place: India | reverse complement strand
ATATTGATGATCGGACGTACAACATTGATCCGAAAGAAATACGCAAGCATATTACGCCAAATACAAAAGCGATTATTCCGGTTGATTTTACCGGGCAGCCAGCTGATATGGATGCAATCATGGAGATCGCCAATGAGTACGGCTTGATCGTCATTGAAGATGGTGCCCATTCTCTCGGGGCTGAGTATAAAGGGCGTAAAGTCGGAACGTTAGCGCATATGACGATGTTTAGCTTTCATCCTGTCAAGCCAGTGACAACAGCAGAAGGCGGAGTCATCGTAACCGATTCAGCGGAGTATTATGAAAAACTAAAACGGTTTCGCTCGCACGGCATTATAAAGTATAATTTGTCACGAGATGAAGGCCCTTGGTATTATGAAATGGTAGATTTAGGGTATAACTATCGAATGACGGATCTTCAAGCGGCGTTAGGGCTTTCACAAATGGATAAATTGGATCGTTTTATTGAAAGACGCCGCGAAATTGCCAACATGTATAATGAAGCGTTGAAAACGATGGATTCTGTTATTTTGCCAAAGCGGCTTGAAGGAACTCAATCCGGCTGGCATCTGTATGTGCTTCAATTAAAATTGGATAAACTAAAACGCAGCCGCAGAGAAATTTTTGAGAGTCTTCGCGCCGAAAACATTGGTGTTCATGTACATTACATTCCGGTTTATTGGCACCCTTACTATCAAAAGTTGGGGTATCGAAGAGGGATTTGTCCAAAAGCGGAGCATTGGTATGAACAAGCATTGACACTGCCGATATTTCCAAAAATGACGGATAAAGATGTGAATGATGTCATTGAGGCGGTGAAAAGAAACATCGTGTAAGCTGTTGCCTAGGAGGCTGGTGAAAAGCCGCTGATTCTCTTCATGAATGGAGAACGTGTGAAAAACAGGACTGATGCAACAAGGTTTTTCTAGTTGAGAAACGAGAGGGCAAAGCCATATCCACGAGTAAATCACCAGCCATCTAGGTTCGCTTACAGCGAAAGGAGCATACCATGAATAAGGAATATGAATTGATCGATCAGTTGTTTGATGAGCTGTTCCCTATTACTCGAAGTATAACGGGTGAAGGTGTTAGAAAGACAATTAGTATTTTAAAAAAATATATTCCATTAGAAATGTTTTCTGTTAAAACGGGTACAAAGGTATTTGATTGGGAAATACCTAAGGAATGGGTGATTAGGGAAGCATGGATTAAAGATGAAGAAGGTAATGAAATTGTAAATATGAAAAATCATAATCTACACGTTTTGAATTATAGTATTCCTGTTAATAAAAAAATGTCCTTAGAAGAATTAAAACCATTTATTCACACTATTCCTCATTTACCAGAAGCAATTCCGTATGTGACATCGTATTATAAAGAGCGCTGGGGATTTTGTATGTCCTACAATCAATTCAAAAGTTTAAAGCAAGGCATTTATCATGTATTTATAGATAGTGAACTGAAAAATGGTGAGTTAAATTATGCACATGCCATTTTGCCGGGGAAATCGGATAAGGAGATTTTAATTAGTACCTATATTTGTCATCCGTCAATGGCGAATAATGAATTAAGCGGACCATTAGTAGCTGCTTTCTTGTACAACCGATTAAAAAAATGGAAAGAAAGAAACTTTACTTATCGGTTTGTATTTGTCCCTGAAACAATTGGATCAATTGCATATTTACATCGCTTTGGAGAACATTTACGTAAACATGTTTATTCAGGCTTTGTTTTAACATGTTTGGGTGGAAAAAATTATCCTTTAAGTTTTAAAAGATCAAGAAACAAAAATGCTCCAATTAATAAAATTGTAGACTACTTGATGTCAACAGGAGAAATGGATATTGTTGTACGACCGTTTACACCAATTAACGGCTCGGACGAAAGGCAATATTGTTCTCCTGGGTTTAATTTGCCGATTGGACAATTTGCTAGGATGGTTTATGGACAATATGATGGCTATCATAATTCGTTGGATACAAAAGAGGTCATGACGATTGAAAAAATAGTAGACAGCATTGATGAGATTGAACGAATCTTAAAAATTCAAGAATGGAATGGCTACTATGTGAATGTGAATCCGTTTGGGGAAGTAAAATTGGATAAACATGGCCTATATCCTGATATGAACACCCCTTTAAATCGAGATGCGTCTACTAATTTTAAAAGGGACCAACGAAAACAATTAAATGTTATACTGACTTTGCTCAATTATTCTGATGGTGAGCATTCTTTATTGGATATTGCCGAAATCTCAGGTTACTGTTTCCATGATTTTGTAGATGTGATTCAATTACTAAAAAGGAAAGGATTGTTAGAAGGTCCATATTACGAAAAAAGGAGTTTATCTGTATGAAAGTAGTGCTTTTGTCGGGTTCTCATCCTCGTCATTACTATGTTGCTAATACGTTGTTAGAAAATGGGTTGCTACATGGCCACATGATTGAAGAGAGAGAGGCTTTTGTACCTGCCCCTCCAGAAGGATTGGAACCGATTGATCGTGAAAACTTTATTCGTCATTTTCGTGAACGGGAAGAGGCAGAGTACGCTTTTTTTGGTAAACACAAAAAAGTTTTGGGTGATATTCCTACATTGGTCATTCATCAATCTGAGTTGAATGGTGAAAAGATGCTTCAATGGTTACAAGAACAACAACCCGATGTTGTACTGACGTATGGCGTTCATAAAATTGATGACCATGTAATTGACAGGTTGCCTGATTATGCATGGAATATACACGGCGGGCTTTCCCCTTGGTATCGTGGAAATATAACGCTATTTTGGCCGTTTTACATGTTAAGGCCAAACTGGGCGGGAATGACGATCCATCGTTTAACGTCTAAACTGGATGGGGGAGATATTGTTCACCACTCGGTACCTAAACTCGAGTATGGAGATGGTATTCATGATGTAGCATGCAAAGCGGTGAAAAAGGTGGCGGCTGACCTTGTTGAAATATTAAAAAGGCTTCAAAGTGGCAAGGTACCTAACTACGTGCCGCAAAAATCCAACGGGAAATTATTTGTAGCAACTGATTGGACACCACAACATTTAAGGCTGATTTACCAGACTTTTCATAACGACATCGTTGATCATTATTTAGATGGAAAGTTAGGACATGTGGAGCCTAAGCTAGTCAATGCGCTAGCAGAGCAGTAAAGCGCCGTTGTGTTGGTTTGGTGGTTTGTGAGAAAGAGAAAATGTGCACTCGTCCTGTGTCTCTCATTTTCGATTTCCTAAAATCGGAATATTTCGCTGATGATCACTGATTAGGCAGCGGAAGATAAGCAGGACATTGTAAAAATGAGGGCTGTCTCGACTCGTCGTTTCAAACGACTTCTTGAGACAGCCTTGTCGTATGATTACATCAGTAATTTTAACGTTTCCTCCACATTGCGGTTCATATGAGAAATGAGAAGGTAATCCGCTTGTTGGCGAATTTTCCCGCTTATGTAGCTCATCATTTCGCGGGCGATGTTGGTGTCTCTCAACATCGATTCCGATGTGGTTAAGCTCGTTTCTTTTAACATCGTATTGTTCAGATGATGTTCAAGCGCTTCGTAATCAGCCCCGACTTTTGTTAAGTGATTTGTTACCTTTTTTAGCGCGTTGTCCACTTTTGTGATCAATTGTTCGGCCTCTGTCCGCGTTAATAGCGTTGCTCCGTTAAGCCCAAGACTGATAGTGCTTGTATCTACTATGTCAACGGTAATGGTTTGACCGGGATTGGCACCGACTTGTAATGTTAGCGGTATGGTTTCGCCAAGAATTTTCTTTGTGTTAAACTCGAGCTTTTCTGAAGTATCATCAATGGCTTGGAGCAGCTGATCCAATTCTTTTTGACTGGCAGCGCGGTCATTCCCGTCAAGTGTATCATTGGCGTTTTGCGTTGCCAGTTCTCTCACGCGTTGTAGCAGGTGATTGACGTTCATCAGTCCTTCTTCGGCTGCCTTTAACACGGAAAGGCCGTCCTGCATGTTTCGCTGTGATTGGGCCAAACCTCTTATTTGCGCTCGTAATGTTTCTGAAATGCTTAATCCTGCCGCATCGTCACTCGCACGATAAATGTGTAACCCGGAGGACAGCTTCTCCAGTGTTTTGGTCAAATTCGTGACATTTCGCTGATAGCGGTGGGTGGAAAAGACAATCGCAGATTGGTTTTGTATTTTCATAAGTTCACCTCCATTTTCTCTAATGGTCTGTTCATTTTATATATCGACTTTTTCGCTGAAACTTTAAATATTCGCAATAGGAACCGATATAAACAGTAGCAAAAGAGTACAGGAGGAAGAGAAGGATGAAAATCGAAAATTCCTTGTCGGTGCATGATGTATATATTCCTCACCTATCTAAGGAAGGCTCAGTTTTGATGCAAAAAATGATGGAGCAACAGAGTGAGGCTAATGACGAAGCGCCTGTATCGAAGAAACAGGTCGAAGAAATTACTAGAAAGTTAAATGAATTTCTAGAAATTCATAGCCGCTCTCTTAAGTTTAAACTTCATGAAGAGCTAAACCAGTATTATGTGCAAGTCATTGATGATGACACCGAAACAGTGATAAGGGAAATTCCTCCGAAAAAATTGCTAGACGCGTTTTATACGATGCAAAAGTTTCTTGGCATGATTGTTGATGAAAAAATTTAAAAAGGGGTGAGTGGAATGGAAATGATGCGAGTCGGGGGTTTAGCAAGTGGAATGGATATTGATAAGCTTGTCAATGATTTGATGAAGGCAGAGCGTGCTCCTCTTAACAAATTATATCAGAAAAAACAAATTTTTGAGTGGCAGCGTGATGCATATCGTGAAATCAACAAAAAATTAGCGGATTTCGATCAATATTTATTTGATCATTTTACGTTGTCCAGTACCTTTTATCAGAAAACAGCGACGTCATCAAACGAAGCGGCTGTCAGTGTGAAAGCTTTGGGTTCATCGTATGATTCAACCAATACGATCACCGTTTCCCAATTGGCTATGGCTGCCACAGGTGTTTCGGGGGAAGTGGGAAATGCGTCTTTGGCCACCAAACTAAGCGAAAAAGGGTTAGCGGCAGAGACGAAGATCACCATCGTTGCGCTGCAAGCTAACGGAGTGTATAAAGAGGAAGAGCTAACGTTCTCCCCCAATGATACGATCGCTGATGTTGTGAAGAAGCTGAATCAATCCAGTTTAAATATCAATGCGATTTTTGATGACGGCTCCAAAAAACTTGGAATTTCTGCTCGGGCAACTGGTACATTGGACAGCACCGATGTCGATAAAGCAGAGGTTTATGTGAAAACGGCGACAGGCGATGATATTTTTGCGACGATTTTCGGTTTTGGTATCGGAAATGACCAAAACGGCAATTCTGGTGTTACTTCTTTGGCCAATGGAGGAAAAAACGCAAAATTCACATTGAACGGACTAGAAATGGAAAGGCAGTCTAATACATTTACCATTAACGGTATAGAGTATACATTGAAAGCAGTAACTTCTACTCCTGTGACAGTTGCTTCCTCGACTGACATGGATGCCATGATCAGCAAAATTGAAGAATTTGTAAAAAAATACAATGAATTAATTGGCGCATTGAATGATAAAATCCGTGAAAAGCGTTATCGCGATTACCCGCCACTTACTGATGAACAAAAAAAGGAAATGACGGAAAAGCAAGTTGAGCTGTGGGAAGAAAAAGCGAAAAGCGGATTGCTTCGGGGAGATTCAATCATTTCAACTGGCTTGTCGCAAATGCGTCGTGATTTATACAGTAGGGTAGATGGAATCGGTAGCAATGGTATTGACACTCTTTCTGAATTAGGAATTACTACAACCAGTGAGATTTCGAGCGGCGGAAAACTGGTGATTAATTATGACAAGTTGCGAAAGGCGCTCGAAAGTGATGTGGATAAGGTTGCGAAAACATTGACGCAAAATGGCGTTGTTAGCAAAGATCCAAACACTGGTCAGGTCACTTCTGATACCCGCGGCATCGTGCAACGACTTCGTGATACAATGAAAGGGATGATGACCAATATTGAAAAAAAGGCTGGGAAACCGACCTATACAGAAAATCAATATTCTCTTGGTTTGCAGCTAAGGGATGTTGAAGATCGAATCTCAGATGTTCAACGACATCTTCAGGATATTGAATCCCGGTATTGGAGACAATTCACAGCAATGGAACAAGCCATTCAAAGAGCAAATCAGCAATCAGCGTTTCTTATGGGGCAATTTGGTCGAGGGATGTAAGTGGGATATTGATGATCATTGATATAGGGAGATGCTAATAGATGACTACTCAGCAATTTCATCAAGTTTACAAACAAAACAGTGTGAGCACTGCTTCACCGGGTGAACTAACATTGATGCTGTATAACGGTTGCCTGAAGTTTTTAACGAAAGCTAAGCAGGCAATGAGTGAGGAAAACGTACAAGAGCGCAATAGAAATTTGCAAAAAGCGCAAAGAATTATTCAAGAACTTATGGTGACATTAAATCAAAAATACGAAGTGGCTAAACAGATGATGGTTATGTACGAGTATATGAACCGACGGCTCATTGAAGCGAACATCAAAAACGATATTTCGATTGTTGAAGAAGTCGAAGGGTTTGTGATCGAGTTCCGTGATACATGGGAAGAGGTTATTCGTTTAACGCGCCAAAAACAGTTTAAGGGAGATCAAGTTTAATGGATTTGATCGAGCAGCTTGTCTTTTGTTCAGAACGCTTGCTGGCGGTTCTTCAGCATCCGGTGGATGAGCGTGACAAACAAGTAGCCAAAGTGGAGCACTTGTTAGCGGAAAGGGAAAAAATAATCAGCAGATTAAAAGAGCAATCATGTGAAAACGTAAACCGGCAGAAGGCAGAGAAAATCGTAGAAATGGAACGGGATATTCAGCAAGGGCTGTTTCGGTTATACGAGAGTATAAAAGCGGATTGGGAAAGATGGCATCAGAAGAGAAGGCTGCAGCGCTCCTATCAAAATACGTTTGCATATGTTGAGACATATGACGGGCGATTCTATGATAAGAGAAAATAGGACTTCCATTCATAATGATCATTCCGTTTGAAATGTAAACCGACACTTCTATGGCAGTCTTTCTAAGTTCCGAAAACTCCTGAAAATTTTTTGATTGGAGGCGGAGATCACAGGGTAATAAAATGATGTAAAGGGTTATTTAGTTTGTACAGAGAAGGAGTGGTCAGCGATGATGTATCACATTCGCGGGGAAAACATTGACGTCACGCCAGCTTTGCGCGACTATGTGGAGAAAAAAATTGGGAAATTGGGCCGCTACTTTGAGGGGACTGACGACGTGCATGTGCATGTCAATTTAAAAGTATATAATGATGGACAAGGAAAAATCGAAGTGACCATTCCGATGCCGCATTTGTTGCTGCGGGCTGAAGAGCGCCATAACGATATGTATGCGGCCATTGATTTAGTGGCCGATAAATTGGAGCGGCAAATTCGCAAGCATAAAACGAAAGTGAACCGGAAGCTGCGCGACCGCGAAAAAGAAATGAAGGCGACCGCTCCGGTGCCCAACGGTCCTAGCGCGGCCGAGAGCGAAGATGAATTTGAAATCGTGCGCACGAAACATTTCAGCTTAAAGCCGATGGATAGCGAGGAAGCGATTTTGCAGATGAATTTGTTAGGGCACAACTTCTTTATTTTCACGAACGCGGAAACGAACCGGACGAACATTGTTTATCGCCGCAAAGACGGCAAATACGGGCTCATCGAGGCGAATTGAACCACTCTTCTATACGCATCCCCTGCTTTTTTTGGCAGGGGATGCTATAATATGTGTGAACAGAGCAAAAGGGGGAGAACGATGGAAGAACTGCTGCGGCAAATATTGTTCAAGTTGGATAACATGGAAAAAGGATTTTTGGCGTTTCAAGAAGAAACTCGCCAACGGTTCACGAAGATTGACGAACGGTTTACCCAGATTGACGAGCGATTTGCCCAGATTGACGAGCGATTTGCCCAGATTGACGAGCGATTTGCCCAGATTGATGAGCGGTTTGCGCAAATTGATGAACGGTTTGCTCAGATTGATGAACGGTTTGCTCGGATTGACGAATGCTTTGCTCAAATGAATGAGCGTTTTGTGCAGATCGATGGCCGTTTAGCAGAAATGAGTGGGCAAATGGGTTCACTGACGACTCGTGTTGAAGCGCTTGAAGGACGCGTCGATGAAATGAACAAGCGCATTAGCCGGCTTGAACAAGAAATGGGAGAGGTGAAAGCACGATTAGACCGTGTAGAAGCGGAGTTGGCGGAAGTGAAAGAAACGCTTCATCGCGTCGAAACGCAGCTTGTGGATGATGTGCAACTATGGCTGCGCAAAATTCATGAAAAAGTAGAGGAGAAAAGTTTTGAAATTGATGCGCTGAATCGGCGCCTTCACCATGCGGAAGCGGCGATTGAGCAGCTTCAGTCCAAGGCGTGATCCCCTCCTCTTGGACATGCCCCTCTCTAAGCCTGTACAACAGTTGTCACCGATCCCTGTCTAATGATATGATGAAGAAGTGAGTCCATGAAAAATAAGGAGCGTTTCCTATGCTTGGAGTCTTAAAAAACGTATTTGACCCGAACAAGCGTCAGTTGGCAAGACTGGAGAAAATCGCTGACCAAGTCGATGCGCTCGGTCCGGAGATGGCGCGATTGTCGGATGAACAGCTGCGGCAAAAAACCGAGGAGTTTAAAGCCCGCTATCAGCAAGGCGAATCGCTCGATGACTTGCTTGTTGAGGCGTTTGCTGTTGTGCGCGAAGGAGCGAAGCGCGTCCTCGGCTTGTACCCATATAAAGTGCAAATTATGGGCGGCGTTGTCTTGCATGAAGGCGACATCGCCGAGATGAAAACCGGGGAAGGGAAAACGTTGACGGCGACGATGCCCGTCTATTTGAACGCCTTGACAGGGCGCGGCGTGCATGTCGTGACGGTCAACGAATACTTGGCGACGCGCGACGCGACGGAAATGGGCAAGCTGTACGAGTTTTTAGGCATGACTGTCGGCTTGAACTTGAGCGGCATGTCGCGCGAAGAAAAGCAGGCGGCGTACAACGCCGACATCACGTACGGGACGAACAACGAGTTTGGTTTCGACTATTTGCGCGACAACATGGTCCTCTATAAGGAGCATATTGTGCAGCGGCCGCTTTATTACGCCATCATTGACGAGGTCGACTCGATTTTGATCGATGAAGCGCGGACGCCGCTTATCATTTCCGGTACGGCGCAAAAGTCGACAAAGCTGTACGTGCAGGCGAACGCGTTTGTGCGCACGTTGCGCAAAGACGTCGATTACACATACGATGAAAAAACGAAAAGCGTCCAGCTCACTGAGGAAGGGATGAACAAAGCTGAGCGGGCGTTTGGCATCGATAACTTGTTCGATTTGAAACACGTCACGCTCAACCACCACATTCAGCTGGCGCTTAGAGCGCACGTGACGATGCAGCGCGACGTTGATTACGTCGTGCAAGACGGCAAAGTGATCATCGTCGACCCGTTCACCGGGCGTTTGATGCACGGCCGCCGCTACAGCGACGGGTTGCATCAAGCCATCGAGGCGAAGGAAGGGCTCGAGATTCAAAACGAGTCGATGACCTTAGCCACGATTACATTCCAAAACTACTTCCGCATGTATGAAAAATTGGCGGGGATGACCGGGACGGCGAAGACGGAGGAAGAGGAGTTCCGCAACATTTACAACATGCGCGTCGTTGTCATCCCGACGAATCGTCCGGTCATTCGCGAAGACCGTCCGGATTTGATTTACCGCACGATGGAAGGGAAGTTCCGCGCCGTTGTTGAAGATATCGCCGCCCGCCATGCGAAAGGGCAGCCGGTGCTGGTTGGGACAGTGGCGATCGAGACATCGGAGCTGCTGTCCGAGATGCTCAAAAAACGCGGCATCCCGCACAACGTCTTAAACGCGAAAAACCATGCGAAAGAGGCGGAAATCATCGCCCAAGCCGGGCAAAAAGGCGCGGTGACGATCGCGACGAACATGGCCGGGCGCGGGACGGACATTAAGCTCGGCGAAGGGGTCAAAGAGCTCGGGGGATTAGCCGTCATTGGCACGGAACGGCATGAAAGCCGGCGGATCGACAACCAGCTGCGCGGCCGTTCCGGACGCCAAGGCGACCCGGGGGTGTCGCAGTTTTACTTGTCGCTTGAAGACGAGCTGATGCGTCGCTTTGGTTCCGAGAGCCTCATGGCCATGATGGACCGCCTTGGCATGGACGACTCGCAGCCGATTCAAAGCAAAATGGTGACGAAAGCGGTCGAGTCGGCGCAAAAACGGGTGGAAGGCAACAACTTCGATGCCCGCAAACAGCTGCTTCAATACGACGATGTGCTGCGCGAACAGCGGGAAATCATTTACCGCCAGCGCTACGAAGTGCTCGATTCCGACAACTTGCGCGGCATTGTTGAAAAGATGATCCAATCGGTGATCGAGCGCGTCGTCCACGCTCATACCCCGAAAGAAGACTTGCCGGAAGAGTGGAACCTAAAAGGGCTCGTCGATTATCTCAACGCCCATCTGCTTCCGGAAGGCGATGTGACGGAAGCCGACTTGCGCGGCAAAGAGCCGGAAGAGATGATCGAACTCATTTGGGCGAAAGTCAAAGCGCGTTATGATGAAAAAGAAGCGCAAATTCCGCCCGAACAAATGCGCGAGTTTGAACGCGTCGTCGTCTTGCGCGCCGTTGACATGAAATGGATGAACCATATTGACGAGATGGAGCAGCTCCGCCAAGGCATCCATTTGCGCGCTTACGGGCAGGTCGATCCGCTCCGCGAATACCAAATGGAAGGGTATGCGATGTTTGAAAACATGATCGCCTCGATTGAAGAGGAAGTCGCCACCTATATCATGAAAGCGGAAATCCAGTATAATCTCGAGCGCCAGGAAGTGGCGAAAGGCGAGGCGGTTCATCCGAAGGAAGACGGTGAGGAGCCGAAGAAAAAACCGGTCCGCAAGGCGGTGCGCGTCGGCCGCAACGACCCGTGCCCGTGCGGCAGCGGGAAAAAGTATAAACATTGTTGCGGAAGAGCGGTGTGACCGTTTATAAATAATAAAGGGAGGCTCGACCTCCCTTTTCCATGGCAACGATGAATGATTGGCATACGATATTCATGATGAGGTGAGGACAACATGATCGATTTGGCGGAAATCAAACAAGAGCTCGAGAAAATGGCTAAGCGATTAGCGGAAATCAGGGGGTCTCTTTGACCTCGATGTGAAGCGGGAGCGCATTCGCGAATTAGAGGAGCAAATGGCCGCCCCCGGTTTTTGGGATGACCAGAAAGCGGCGCAGGCGGTCATTGCCGAGGTGAATGGGCTCAAGGATTTGGTTGGCGAGTTTGAGTCGCTGCAGGAACGGTTTGACAATTTGGAAGTGACGTACGAGTTGTTGAAAGAAGAACCGGACGAGGAGCTGCAGGCTGAGCTCGTGGAAGAAGCGAAAACATTGACGAAAGACTTCAGCGAGTTCGAGTTGCAGCTGCTGCTCAACGAATCGTACGACCAAAACAATGCGATTTTGGAACTTCATCCCGGCGCGGGCGGCACCGAGTCGCAAGACTGGGCGTCGATGCTGTTGCGCATGTACACGCGCTGGGCGGAGAAAAAAGGGTTCAAAGTGGAAACGCTCGACTACCTGCCGGGCGAGGAAGCGGGGATCAAAAGCGTCACGCTGCTTATCAAAGGCCGGAATGCCTACGGCTATTTAAAAGCGGAAAAAGGGGTGCACCGGCTTGTCCGCATCTCGCCGTTTGACGCCTCGGGCCGCCGGCACACGTCGTTTGTGTCATGCGAAGTCGTGCCGGAGATGGACGAAAACATCGAAATCGAGATTCGTCCGGATGAGCTGAAGATTGACACGTACCGCTCCAGCGGCGCGGGCGGTCAGCACGTCAATACGACCGATTCAGCGGTGCGCATTACCCACTTGCCGACCGGGATCGTCGTCACGTGCCAATCGGAGCGGTCGCAAATCCAAAACCGTGAAAAAGCGCTGAACATGTTGAAAGCGAAACTGTACCAAAAGAAACTCGAGGAGCAGCAAGCGGAGCTCGCCGAGCTGCGCGGTGAGCAAAAAGAAATCGGCTGGGGGAACCAGATCCGTTCGTACGTTTTCCATCCGTATTCGCTTGTCAAAGACCATCGCACGAACGTCGAGGTTGGCAACGTGCAAGCGGTGATGGATGGGGAGATTGATGTGTTTATTGACGCGTATTTGCGCGCGAAGTTGAAGTAAAGGGCGATCATCGGATCGTCCTTTTTCGTTTCAAAAATCATTTTTCTGATTTTGACGCATCTGCATCCCCGTGGTATGCTGAAGGTAAAGAAAGGCAAAAGGAGGACGAGGGCTTTGGCGGTGCGCAAACAATTGCTTTACGAACTGATTGAACGGTTGGATGAAACGGATCATCAAACAGCGTACGATTTTTTGATGTACTTGCTCGATCGGTCCAGAAAGGAACGAATGGTATGGGAGCGGATTGACGAAACAGATGAAGAAGAAGCGTTGACGGAAGAAGAGCGCCAGCAGTTGCAAAGCGATGAAGGATATATCATCGGGGGAGAAGCCAAGCGTGAATTCGGGCTACAAGTTGATTTACCATAGGGCCGCAGTCAAATTCATCGCTAGGCAAGAAAAAGAGGTTCAAGAACGGTTGGCCTCTGGGTTGCAAGGTCTGCTAGCGATCCCACCGCAGGGGGATATTAAAAAGTTGAAGGGGCAGGATGGATGATATCGGCTGCGAATCGGAACATATCGTGTGTTGTTTCGTATCGATCATGAAGAACGAATCATCTATATTGAGGCGATCGGCAACCGTGGGGATGTGTATTGAGGCTTGTATTTTTTGGCTAGGGCGATCATCGGATCGTCCTTTTTTCTTTAGCATAGTAGATCGCTATCGCGTTAATCGGCTGTCATTTACTTGTCAAAACGGGCATGCTATACTCACAAAGGAAGGTGGGGAAGCATGCGGAAACGAAAAGAGAAAACCGTTTCTCCGGCGATCGAGGCGGCGTTGGAGTATGGATACGTGCTCGCTGGCGCGGCGATCGTCGCGGTGGCGTTTAACGTGTTTTTGCTGCCGAACCGGATCGCCTCGGGTGGAGTGAGCGGCATCAGCACGATTATGCATGCGCTGTTTGGCATTGAGCCGGCGTATGTCCAATGGGCGCTCAACGTCCCGCTCTTTATCGCCGGCGTGGTGTTGTTAGGCCGGCAGTTTGGCGTGAAAACGTTCGTGGGGACGGTATTTTTGCCGCTTGTGGTCTATTTGACGAAAGAGATGGAGCCGGCGACGACGAATCCGCTTCTTGGCGCGATTTTTGGCGGTATCGGCGTTGGGCTCGGCCTTGGCATTGTCTTTCGCGGTCGGGCGTCGACCGGCGGCACTGATTTAGCGGCGCAAATCATTCATAAATATACCGGGCTGTCGCTTGGGATGTGCGTCATTTTGATCGACGGTTTGATCGTGTTGACCGCGGCGTTTGTGTTTGATATCGAACGGGCGCTCTATGCGCTGATCGCGTTGTATGTGACAAGCAAAACGATCGACCTCGTTCAAGTCGGGCTCGGCTACTCGAAGATCGCCCTGATTATTACAAAGGAAGAGGAAAAAGTGCGCCGCGCCATTTTACACGAAATCGACCGCGGGGTGACGCGCTTGCCGGCGTATGGCGGCTACACGCAACATGAGCGCCCGGTGTTGATGTGCGTCGTCGCCCAATCGGAGTTCACGAAATTGAAACAAATCGTCCGAACCATTGATCCGACCGCATTTGTCGTTGTTGCCAACGCCGCTGAGGTGCTTGGCGAGGGATTTCAGCGTACGTAAAAGAGAAAAAATCGGTTATAATACATATGAGAAACCAATGTTTTAGGGGGAGTTCACCATGAAGTGGAAATGGGCTGCGCTGTTTCTCGGAGTTTCGCTCACCTTGGCGGCATGTGGTGGCGGCGGAGATAACGCTGAGAACAAAAACAATGGCAACAAAAGTGGAGGGGAGACGACAGCGTCCGCCGAACAAATTTTCAAACAAAACTGCGCATCCTGTCATGGGCAAGATTTGTCAGGAGGAGCTGGCCCGAACTTGCAAAAGGTAGGGAGCAAGTATTCAAAAGATCAGATTAAAGACATTATTGCCAAAGGCCGCGGCATTATGCGTGGGGGACTGATCAAAGGCGAAGAGGCCGATAAAGTAGCCGAGTGGCTGGCCGCCAAAAAATAATCGCCGCTGAGCGGAAAAAGCGAGACGTCGCCTTGTTCGAATGCGAACAGGGCGATGTTTTTTTGAGCGTGGAAAACCGAGGCATTCTCGCCCAGACCGTTTCCTCATCTCGCCGATGTAAAAGCCGGCGTGCGCTTGCAGAAGTGTGATTCTCGTTCATACTGTTTCCGCATATCGTTTCTCAAATCGAGACACCTTGTCGCATCGGTCCTTCTGTTTGCGTGTTCACTCACCGACCGAGGAAAAGAAGCGGTTTTTCACCCGTCTTCGAGAAGGGCGTTGATGGAAAAGGAGACGGCGCTCAAGCAATTGTTTTCGCATATAGGTATGGTTGCAGCACTGCGACTTTTTTCCTATCATTATTTGAAATATAAATGTAAAATTCGACAGAAGAAAATCGTGTTATAATAATCCTTGTGAAATTTTGCTAGATTCGTTCGAAACAGCTCGAGAAATGACAACAAGTGCGTCGAAAAATAGGTGATGACGATGATTGAAATGCAAGATGTATATAAAACATATCCGAACGGCGTTGTGGCATTAAACGGCGTCAATGTCCGCATCAAACAAGGAGAATTCGTCTATGTCGTTGGACCTAGTGGAGCGGGCAAATCGACGTTTATCAAAATGATGTACCGCGAGGAGAAGCCGACGAAAGGGAGCATCATGGTCAACGGAGTGAACCTCGCGAAGCTCAAAGATAACAAAGTGCCGTTGCTGCGCCGCCAAATCGGCATTGTCTTTCAAGATTTTAAGCTGCTTCCTAAACTCAATGTATATGAAAACGTCGCCTTTGCTTTGGAAGTGATTGAAGAGTCGCCGAAAGCCATTCGCAAAAAGGTGATGGAAGTCCTTGATCTCGTTGGTCTCAAGCATAAAGTCCGCTCGTATCCGAACGAATTGTCGGGCGGCGAACAACAGCGCGTCTCCATCGCCCGCTCGATCGTCAATTCTCCGAAAATTGTCATTGCCGATGAACCGACAGGAAATTTAGACCCGGAAACATCATGGGGGATTATGGAATTGTTTGAGAAAATTAACGAACGAGGAACGACCATTGTGATGGCAACCCATAATAAGGAAATCGTCAATGCGACGCGGCGGCGTGTCATCGCCATCGAAAACGGAAAAATTGTCCGTGACGAGGCGAGGGGGGAATACGGCTATGACGCTTAACACGTTCAAGCGCCATGTTCGGGAGAGCGTCAAGAGTCTCGGCCGCAACGGCTGGATGACGTTTGCTTCTGCGAGCACCGTCACCGTGACGCTGCTGCTTGTCGGCGTCTTTTTCGCCGTTATGTTCAACATTAACTATTTTGCCAAAAAAGTAGAAAATGATGTCGAAATCCGCGTGCATATCGAGTTGACCGCTGACCGTCAAGCAAAAGACGCGTTGCGTCGGCAAATTGAAGCCATTCCCAACGTCAAAGATGTCCGTTATTCCTCGAAGGATGAAGAGCTGAAGCGGCTGATCAAAAGCATGGGCGAGGAAGGGACGGCGTTCCGTCTCTTTGAGCAGCAAAACCCGCTCAGCGATGTGTATGTCGTCAAAGCCGCCCGTCCGCAAGACACGGTGAAAATCGCCAAGCAAATTGAAACGCTCCCGTCTGTTCATAAAGTGAACTACGGACAAGGAACGGTTGAAAAGCTGTTTGATGTGCTAAAAGTGATGCGCAACGTTGGGCTGGTGCTGATTGCCGGCTTGCTGTTTACGGCGATGTTTCTCATTTCCAACACGATTAAAATTACGATTTTTGCCCGCCGCCGCGAAATCGAGATTATGCGCCTCGTCGGGGCGACGAACGGGTTTATCCGCTGGCCGTTTTTCTTGGAAGGATTGTGGCTTGGCGTGCTCGGTTCGATCGTTCCGATCACGGCGTTGGCGGTCGTCTACTATAACGTCTACCATGTATACGAGCATCAGTTTGCGCTCCAGCTGTTTGAGCTTCTTCCGTTTTCCCCGTTCATCTGGCAGCTAAGCGCTTTGCTGCTGGCCATCGGCGCTGTCATCGGTGTCTGGGGAAGCGTGATGTCTGTGCGCAAGTTTTTGAAGGTATAAACAATCCAATTTAGCAGGGAGAGGGGAAACGAGATGAAAAAGAAAAACGTAATGGCGCTCGCCGTTGCCGCGGCGCTTGGGCTCGGCGTTCTGCCGCCTGCGGCCAATGCCGTCAGCTCTCGCGATATTCAACAAAAGCGAAGCGAAATCGACGCGCTTCGCTCCAAGCGGTCGGAAGTGCAGGGGAAAATTAGTGAGTCGCAAAAAAACATCGAGTCCCTCCAGTCGCAGCAAAAACAAGTCGCCAATGACATCGCGAAGCTGAACGTCGCTATTGAGGAGACGAGCGGGAAAATCCGCAACGTCAGCGCTGACATCGACCAAACAGAGCGAGCGATTACCCAATTGAAACAAGAAATTGCCGAAATTCAGGAGCGGATTGAAAAGCGGAATGAGATTTTAAAGGAGCGGCTTCGGTCGCTGCAAGAAAGCGGTGGAGCGATCAGCTACTTGGAAGTGCTGCTGGGCGCGCAAAGCTTCAGCGACTTCATCGACCGCATGAGCGCGGTGACGACGATCATGGAAGCGGACCAGCAAATCGTTCGCGAGCAAGAGGCGGATAAAGCGCTCAAAGAGAAAAAAGAAACCGAACTGACGGAAAAGCGGAACAAGCTGCAAACGGACTTGCAGGAGCTCAAACAGCTGCAAGCAAGCCTCGCCGGTCAGCTGGAACAGAAAAATCAATTGATGGCTGATTTGAAACAAAAAGAAGAAGAGGAACACGAGCATCAGTTGGCGCTTGAAGAACAAAACGAATTGATTGCCAAGCAAGAAGCAGCCGTAAAGCAGCAGCTCGCTGAACTGGAGCGGCAAAAGCGGGCGGAAGAGGAAGCCGCGAAGCAGCGGGCACGTACATATTTATCACCATCGTTGGCTGACCAAGGATCGGGCGGCAGCGTCCCGCCGGTATCGAGCGGGGCGTTCACCCGTCCGGCCAACGGACCGATTACATCCGGTTTTGGGTACCGGTTTGGCGGCACCGACTTCCATCCGGGAGTCGATATCGGCAAGCGGGCTCCGGTCGTTCCGGTCGTTGCCGCCGCCGACGGGGTTGTGTTCCGTTCCTACTATTCTAGTAGCTACGGAAACGTCATTTTCGTCAGCCATATCATCGACGGCCAACTGTATACGACCGTTTATGCTCACCTTGAAGCGCGGCTCGTGGGCGAAGGTCAGCGCGTGCAAAAAGGGCAAATCATTGGATACATGGGCAACACCGGCGATTCAACCGGGCCGCACTTGCACTTTGAACTTCACCGCGGCGAGTGGAACCCAGGCAAGACGAACGCCGTTGACCCGCGCAATTACATCGCGTTCTAATTCGCTGAAATGAAAAGGGAGGCGCAACTCGTCGATCGCTTTGCGATGGGCCAGTTGCGCATTTTTTCTTGGAGGACGGTGAATTTTGGCGATGATTTCGTCATTGGATAGCGTTGGCGCTGCTTGCAAGCTGGGAATGAGCGTCAATGAAGGAGAGGAAAATAATGATTCAGACTGATCGGTCTTCATCCCGCTATCATGGCGACTACGGTTGGCTGAAGACGTACCATAGTTTTTCATTTGGCGAGTATTGCGATCCGAACAACGTTCAATTTGGCCCGCTGCGGGGGGAAACGACGATTTCGTCGCGCCGCTTGCTGGTTTTGGTGCTCACCCGCACATAGAGATGGAAATTGTGTCAGTTAAAGGGGATTTGCAACATGAAGACAGCACGGGGCATAAAGCCGTGACGACGTTTGGCGGCGTGGAGCGGATGTCGGCCGGCACCGGCATCGTTCGCCGTTAAGGGCGAGCGGTGCCTCTTTTTTCCGTTCTGTATCGGTTGAGAAATCAAAAGCGAGCATGTAAACTAGTAAGAGGGATGGGCGGCATGGTATCATACTCGGTACAAGCTTGACATATGATGAAAATAAAGGCTTGGCACGGCGATAAGCGGTGCTTTTCATATATGGGACTGGGTGAGGAGGAAACGACGTGAAAAAAACGACAATGACTGCGCTAATGGCGCTGTCGATGCTCATCGGGGCAGGGGGCACGTACGTCGGCCTGCAGTGGGCCGATCGCCCGCCGGAAGGAGCACTTTCAACAATTGTGGCCGATGAGCTGTCCAAATCCGCGGGCGATGATGAAGAAATGAAAAAAATTCGTCAAGCGTATGAGCTTATCAAAAATCGATATGTGGAAAAGGTCGATGAAGACAAGCTGACGGAAGGCGCCATTCAAGGGATGATTCACACGCTCGGCGACCCGTATTCGGTGTATATGGACGCGGAAACGACCGAACAGTTCAATGAATCGCTCGATTCATCGTTTGAAGGAATCGGCGCTGAGGTCAGCATGATTGACGGCAAAGTGACGATCGTCGCCCCCATCAAAAATTCACCGGCGGAGAAAGCAGGATTGAAGCCCAACGACCAGATTTTGCGCGTCAACGGGGAAAGCTTGGAAGGGCTTGATTTGTATGAGGCGGTGTTGAAAATCCGCGGCAAAAAAGGGACGACGGTCGAGTTGGACATTTTGCGTCCTGGTGTGAAAAATGTCATGAAAGTCAAAGTCGTCCGCGATGCCATTCCTATTCAGACGGTGTACGACTCGATCAAAAGGTACGAAGGCAAAAAAGCGGGCTATTTGCAAATTACGTCGTTTTCGGAAAACACGGCGGCCGATTTTAAAAAGAAATTGGCGAAGCTGGAAGCCGAACACATTGACGGCTTAGTCATCGATGTGCGCGGCAATCCGGGCGGTTATTTGCAAAGTGTGGAGGAAATGTTAAAACAGCTGATTCCAAAAGGCAAACCGTATGTCCAAATCGAAGAACGCGACGGCGACCGGCAAAAATTTTACTCCGACCTAACGGCGAAAAAGCCGTACCCGATTGTCGTTCTTGTCGATCAAGGCAGCGCCTCGGCGTCGGAAATTTTGGCCGGAGCGATGAAGGAAGCGGGGGGCTATCCGCTCGTCGGCGAGACTACGTTCGGCAAAGGGACGGTGCAGCAGGCGATCCCGATGGGCGATGGGAGCAACATCAAATTGACGCTGTACAAATGGCTGACCCCGGACGGACATTGGATTCATAAAAAAGGAATCAAGCCGGACGTCGCGGTCGCTCAGCCGGACTACTTTCACGTCGCTCCGCTTCATGTGGAAAAACCGTTTCAGTATGATATGAACGACGAGCAAATCGCCAATGCGCAAAAAATGTTAAAAGGGCTTGGCTTCAATCCGGGCCGCACCGACGGCTACTTCAGCAAAGAAACGGAACAGGCGGTAAAAGCTTTCCAAAAAGCAAACAAGCTGCCGGTCACGGGCCGCATCGATGACACGACAGCGCAACTGTTGCAGGTGAAAATCATGGAGGCGGTGCGCGACCCTAGCCATGACATGCAGCTCAAAAAGGCGCTGGAGGTGCTGTTTTCGTCATCGGCCCGGCGCGGGTGAGCAAGCGGGAAAACCGTTTTTCGGTTTAACGTAATTTCCGACAGAAGTCTCCCACCTCAAGGGAATATACAGGGCAAAAACCAATGAGTAGGTGGGAGAGGATTGTCGGTTGGCGATCGCCGACGGATGTGGTCATCGATCGTTCGAGCGGACGCTTTCGGAGCGAGGGAAAGCGTAAAGGGGACTTGTGTGGGGCTTCCCGTTCGGTGAACGCGCACAAGTTGCTAGAAGCCTCCTCCCCAAGCGAAGCGGAGGTGGCGGGTAGTTCACAGCCTTTCCGCGCTGACACGCTCCGGCCGCTTCCGGGTTGTCGTGCGGAGAGGAAAAAGGCGTTCATCGGTCAATGGCTCTCGTGAGGGAAAGCGCGATGACTGGCGTTGTCGCTTGATTCGATCGCGGCTGGACGGGATGAGAAAGAGGGGAAGCGAAAAGGCGCGCCCCATATCGTGAGGCGGAACCGTATATATAGCAACGCAAGAGAAAGAGGGTGTCCCTACAAAGGATCGGGACACCCTCTTTCGTTGCTAATATCGCACTGGCTGCTTCTGCCGTACGGGGACCGCTGTTTTCTGTTCTATAAGCGCGCCGGCGTTTTTTTCTGTTCTGCCGGAAGCGGCAGCTGGACGGTCGTTTCGATCGCAAAGCGCGGACGACGCTTTACTTCTTGGTAAATTTTACCTACATATTCACCGATCAGACCGAGGCTCATTAGCACGAGTCCGCCGATAAACCAAACGGAAATCATGAGCGACGTCCAGCCGGATTTCGCGTGTCCGAGCCATTTGCTGATGAGAGCGTACAACCCGGCCGCTCCGCTGATGAGAAAGGCGGCAAAACCGATCAAAGTGATGGCGCGAATCGGTGCGACGCTTAAGGAGGTGATGCCGTCAAAGGCGAAGGAGAGCATCTTTTTGAGCGGGTATTTCGACTGCCCGGCCCACCGCTCATGACGGTCGTAAAAGACGCATGACGAGCGGAACCCAACAAGCGGCACCAATCCGCGCAAAAAGAGATTGACTTCTGTGTAGCGGCTCAGCTCATCGAGCGCCCGCTTGCTCATCAACCGGAAATCGGCGTGGTTGTAAATGAGCTCGATTCCGAGCGCCTGCATGAACCGATAGAAGGCTTGGGCGGTCGTACGCTTGAACCACGTGTCTGTCTTTCGGCTGCGCCGCACACCGTAAACGATGTCGTATCCTTCGCGGTATTTTTGCACAAATTCGCGGATCGCCTCCACATCGTCTTGCAAATCGGCGTCAATGGACACGGCGCAATCGGCGTACGCCCGGACGGTGTCAAGCCCGGCGAGCAACGCCCGCTGATGGCCGACGTTGCGCGCGAGCTTGATGCCCGCCACGAAGGGGTTTCGTTCGCTTTCTTCTTCAATGAGCGACCATGTTCGGTCGCGGCTGCCGTCGTCGACAAAAACGATATGGCTGCCGATGGCGACCGCTCCTTCTTCGAGCAATTGCTCAAGCAAAACGGTCAGCCGCCGGATCGTTTCCGGCAACACGTCTTCTTCGTTGTAGCATGGGACGACGATGGCCAACAATGGTTTGTCCATCATGTGTTTCTTGCCTCCTTTCACTCCACTTCATACACATAAATTTTCCATACTGACTGTCGATCGGTGAACGCCCGCAAGAAGCGGAGATGGATGTCGCGGGCGTTCATGATCGGGACGGAGGAAAAAATGTACTTGCCGCCAAGCTGTTTGAATGCCTTTGTGTTGATCTCGAAATGATGGATGACTTTATGCGATCGTTTCGTGAACATGTAATGTTTCCCAAGCTCTGCCGAGAACAAATACACACGGTTGCCCCAATGGTCAAAATAGTCTTTCAGCACCGGGTTTTTATCCAGCTCCTTGGCGATGATGCGGCGAAATTGCCGCTTATATGACAGCGGGTAAAAATTGTTGTACGTATCGAGCGTATAAAACCCGTTATATTGAGCGATGGCCGGATGAAGCCCAACGCTGGCGACGCGGTAGGAGGATACCGGCTTGCCGATATATCGTTTGATTTCTGAAAACAAATGTTCAGAATAAAATTGCTCGAACGACGGTGTGCCAGCGAGGCGATAGCGAATTTCCTCGTTGAATCCGCCAAGCAGCAGCAACTGCAACGTCAGGGCGATCGGTACGAGCCGCCGCCACGCCGCGCGCTCTTTGGCGATGATTTGCAAGGCCAAGGCAAAATCAAGGTAAATGACCATCGGCCGCAAAAAATGGAAGCGGGCGAAATTGAACGTATTCAAAAGCGAAATCCGCTCTTTGAGCGGCTGCCACCCTTTGTAAAACCAAAACGCATACCAAGCCGATAAGGCGATGTTCAACCAAAACAGCAAAAGAAAGCGCCGCTCCAATGGTCCGCGCTGTCGGCGCCAAACGAGAAAAAACGCCGCCCAAAGCACCGGCAAGATGATTAGCCCGTGAACGGTCATCACATGCGTATGGCCGAGCACATAGTTTTTTAGCGTCAGCCGCAGACAGTGGAGGAAGCTGAGCCGTGAAGAAAGAAATTCGTTTCGGCTCGTCGGTTCGCCATCGAAGACAAGCGAGTATACGAGCCGGTACTCGATGGCTAAAAACAAGCTGGTCATCAAGACAATCGCTGCGAACAATCGTTTGTTCCATTGCCTGCGGACAACGCCGTCAAACAACCACACCGCCCCCATCGCGGCGAGGAAAAAGAAAAATCCGAGCACAAAGCTGGCGTAAAACGGAAGCAAGATGATCGCAAGCCACTCTTTCCACGTCGCTTCCCCTTTGCGGATGGAAAGAAATGCCCATAGCGCCAGCGGCATGCCGAGCGTGCTCAGCATCCCGGACGGCCAAAACGGCGTCAGAGCGAAGGCGAGGGAGACGCCGACGCGAATCAGCCATGATTCTGGATTCGGCAAAAAGTGGCGGCGAAGCAGCCAATACATGCCCAAAAAAGCGAAAATACGCGTGATCGTCTGGCTGAGCGCGTACGCCACCATGGAAGGGAATAAGGCGTGCAGCCACACGATGCCGCTGAATTCCGTCCCAAAGGCGTTGCGCGGCAGGCCGTTGATCACTTGCGGGATGACGGCGTCGATGGGGCCGAACAGCTCGCCGCTCCGGACCAGCACCCGATACCAAGCAATGTTGGAATCCATGTTGTCATGGACACGAATATGGGCATGTTCCCCGAGAAGATATAGAGGGGACAGATAGGCCGCCAAGATGATCCATGCCGCGATGAGCGCCTTTCGTTCGTTCCGTTCCACGTCTGGCTTCCCTCCTTTCGAAAAGCGAAATCATCGCAACATCCGACATTATACGAAGCAATGATTAAGAAATGATAAGAAAGAGGTAAAGAAGCGGTGAAGGCCAAGCAAAAAAGCCCGCTTCAACCGGCCGAAGCCTTCGGGAGAACGATTAGAATCCACCACCGTCCCCCAAACGGAGCCGCGGTCGCTAAGCCTAAGGAGGACGGCGGGGATCAAGGTGAAAAAACAGTCTATATAAGTTGCCATTTTGTTTTCCATGGCATTGTTCACCGTTCTTGTCACGGTGCCAACTTGTCAGGTGATAAGATGGGACATGGAGACCGGAGATTCTTTATTACAACCTAATATATTAAGTTGCCATTTTGTTTTCCATCCCGCTGATTACTCTGATATTGGCTTGTATTTAGATGAAACCTGCAACGAAAACTCGGAAATTCTTTATTGCAACTTATATAGCTTCCCTTTTTTATCTACCTTCATGATTTGGGCCACAATCACTCGCTTTGTCCATCTTCATGCTTGACGGTGGTCACAGCAGAGAAAAAGGGGCCAGAGGGTGCCTCCTAGTTGGTTGAACCCTCTCTTGCGCCCTCATTAGATGTGGAAGACAGGAGCTGAACAAAGCATTTCATTTTGAAACACGATGTTGCGAATAGGCATTGTTCAATCCTCATCGTATGTTAGAAGGCCGGTGAAACGTGCTGATTTGCGCCCAACCGCCAGTGTTTCGACGTGTATGTTGGCAAGGTTGCTCAAATGGAGCAAGTCAGGTTGCCCTTAGACTCCCTTCTTCCATCACCGGCCTTTTCGATTGGCTGCTGGCTTGCGTGTTGCTCTTTCACCGCCAACGGTCAGTTAGCTACCCGCGCGGCCGGAACTGAAGCAACCGGCTAGGCGAACAGACCGATCACCCGTCCGAGGCCGCGCCGTTTTCGCTTTGGTGGTTGAGGCGGTTCGTGGGATGATGGCGGCTTGTTATTCAGCTGTTGCTCGAGCCGGGCGACGAGCTGTTCGAGCGCGGCGAGGCGGGCAGTGATTTCTTCCATTTCCCGACGGTGATGCAGCAATTGAACGGAGACGACGTCGTCGGCTTTTTGGCCGAGCTGCTGTTCGAGTTGATCAAGGCGCGAAGAGATGCGGGCGATTTCCGGTTCGAAGGATGGCTGGCGCAAAACGTCGAGCGTGGGCGACGGCGCTTCTTGTTTCGGTTGGTTGTCGGTTGGCAACGACGCTGCAGCGGAAGGGTGCCGCGCGGCTGCAGGCCGTTCCAAGGCCGCGCCTTGTTCGAATTTGACGCGCTCCAACAAAGCGATCGTGTTTTCATCGAACAAGTAATGGCCGGCTTCATTTTTGCGCAGCGGGATGTCATACTTCCGCACCCAGCGTTGGATGGTTTTCGGTGAAACACCAAGACGGGCGGCGACATCGGTCGTTTTTATTTCCATCGTTTCACTCCTCCCTTTCTCCTTCTTGTTCTATCTTTTTTTCATTGAGGGCGCGAACTCCTTCCTGACCGACAAAACTAGTGGCGATTCGACAAAGAAAGCCGAAAAGGACGGCATTTCGCCACATGGGAAAAAAGATGGCGGCAGGCATAGGATTTGTCGCGGCCATTTGGTAGAATAAAAGGTAAAGAACGGTGAACGAAACAAGGGGGAACGTTGATGGCGACATGGGGGCTTGAATGGCTAGAAGGGATTGCGGCGGTATGGCGGCAGCCGCTCCTTTATTATGGCGCCTTGCTCGCCTTGGCCGCCGGTTGGCGGCGGGTGAAGCGCGAGCGCCACGATTTTCACGTGCGCGTCTACAGTCCATGGAAAGAATGGCGGGGGCTTTGGACAAGCGGATGGCTTCCGGGGGCGGTGCTGTCAGCGGTGGCGCTTGGGGCGGGCCTCGTCGTGCCGAAGGAGGTCGTTTGGACGGTGACCGCGCTCACGGTGCTGCTTGGCTTGACGATGGAAGCGCGGCTATTGTCGGCGGCGTATACGCTGGGGGGGACGCTGCTCGTGCTCGCGATGGCCGAGCGCGGCAGGATGGCTGTTCCTTGGCTTCGCGATGGCGTAGAAGCAGCGCCGGTGTTGGCGCTGTGGCTGACGTTGCTGTTGGCGGCTGAAGGATGGCTCATCATTCGGACGCGAACGGAGCCCGCTTCGCCGCAGCTTTTGAAAAGCAAGCGGGGAATGACCATCGGCCGGCAATGGGTGCAGCGCCTCTGGTTTGTGCCGGTCGTGTTGCCGATGGCTGGCGGCTCGCTGCCGTCGCTTCCATGGTGGCCGTTTGCTGTCGGCGGGGAAGGGCATTCGTTTTGGCTTGTTCCGTTTCTGATCGGGTTTTCTCAGCGTCGCCATCATGTGCGGCCGCCCGAGGCGGCGCGTCGGGAAGGGCGGCTCGTGCTGCTGCTGGCCGGCGTTGTTGCCGTGTTGGCGACAGGAAGCGTATGGTATGCGCCGCTGGCGGTGGCGGCGGGAGCGGTGGCGGTCATCGGGCGTGAATGGATCGCTTTTTCTGGCCGCCGCGCCGACAGCGCTTCCCCACCCCGCTTTGCCCGTCATCCGCACGGAGTGGTCATCGTCGGGGTGCTGCCGGGGTCAAAGGCGGAAAAAATGGGGCTTTCGATTGGGGAAGTGATCTGCAAAACGAACGGGGTGCCAGTGCGGACGGAGGCGGAGTTTTACGAAGCGCTCCAGCGCAACCGCGCATTTTGCAAATTGGAAGTGATCGGCGATAACGGGGAAGTTCGCTTTGTCCAAGGGGCGCTCTATGAGGATGAACACCATGAGCTTGGGCTGCTGTTCGTCCGTGAGCGCGGCTCCTTGGCATCGGAAGCTGTTTCGTAAAGGAGAAGACAATCATGTGGTTTTTGGCGGCGCTTTTCATACCGTGTCTCTTAGTGTTGTTGTTCGCGCGGGTGACGTACAATCGGTACATCGCGGTGCTGTTGACCGTCGCCCTGCTTGTAGCTTCTTATCTGAAAGGGTATACGGACCAGTTTCATGAAATCGTGGCCGATGTTGCTTCCACGATAGCCGGGTTTTTGTGGGCAGGGCGCATGCTTGAGCGCTTGAAGGAAAAATGAAGGGCGATGGCCGGCGGCGCGGCTGTGATGATCAACGCTTTTTCCCGCCGGTGGGCGGTGAAGCAAGCAAAGCGGAGCCGGTGATGGACTCGCGCAGCCGCTTCTCGGAATCGTTTCTTAATATAGAAAAACTTGTTCCATCGATCAAGGCAAACAGCGGTTTTTCATCGACCTTAACAAGGCCGGCGGAAATAGCTGTTTTTTCCGATCAATGGATGAACGTGTGAAAAGAAGCGCTGATGATACAACGTTTCTCTATTGGAGAAACGATGCTAGGAATCGGTATGTACTATTAAATCACCAGCCTCTAAAGGAGCGGACGGGGAAGAAGGAACCAGTCCGCTTTTTGGCGTTGCTAAAAAGGGCGATGATGGCCGCAAAATCGAGATGTCGTTGCTCTGCGTCTGCGCCCCGCTGCACTGATGCCAGCGCCTCTGTCTGTTGATGGGGCGCTTCGTCTTGTTCCTTGAGACAGCGGTTTCTTCCCGAAAGTGCAGGAAAGAGGGAGCGATGGAAAACGCTGAACGGATTGGTACGAATATGAGTTCGCATTTTTGATGCGCCGATGGAGCCGATGTGGTACAATGGGGAAAGATGGTACGGAGAAGGAGGCGGAACGGTGGAGGGCCGTTTTCAACTAGTTTCATCTTATCAACCGCAAGGCGATCAACCGCAGGCGATCGCCAAGCTCGTTGACGGGTTGCGGCAGGGAGTGAAGCACCAAACGCTGCTTGGGGCGACGGGGACGGGCAAAACGTTTACGATCTCGAACGTGATTGCCCAAGTCAACAAACCAACGCTCGTCATCGCCCACAACAAAACGCTCGCTGGCCAATTGTACAGCGAGCTGAAGGAGTTTTTCCCGCACAACGCCGTCGAATATTTTGTCAGCTATTACGATTACTATCAGCCGGAAGCGTACGTGCCGCAGACGGATACGTACATTGAAAAAGACGCGAAAATCAACGATGAAATCGATAAATTGCGGCACTCGGCAACATCGGCTTTGTTTGAGCGCCGGGACGTCATCATCGTCGCCAGCGTGTCGTGCATTTACGGTTTAGGGTCGCCGGAAGAATACCGGGAGCTCGTCGTTTCATTGCGCGTCGGGATGGAAATCGAGCGCAACGCGTTGCTGCGGCGGCTCGTTGACATCCAATACGACCGCAATGATATCGACTTCCGGCGCGGCACGTTCCGCGTCCGCGGCGATGTCGTCGAAATTTTCCCCGCGTCGCGCGATGAACATTGCATCCGCGTCGAATTTTTCGGCGATGAAATCGACCGCATCCGCGAGGTGGACGCCTTGACCGGCGAGGTGCTCGGCGAGCGTGAGCACGTCGCTATTTTCCCGGCGTCGCACTTTGTCACGCGCGAGGAGAAAATGCGGCTCGCCATTCAAAACATCGAACAAGAGCTCGAGGAGCGGCTCGCCGAACTGCGCGCGCAAGGGAAGCTTTTGGAGGCGCAGCGGCTCGAGCAGCGGACGCGCTATGATCTTGAAATGATGCGCGAGATGGGCTTTTGTTCCGGCATCGAAAACTACTCGCGCCACTTGGCGCTGCGGCCGCCGGGCTCGACGCCGTACACCTTGCTTGACTATTTTCCGGACGATTTTTTGATCATCATTGATGAGTCGCACGTCACCTTGCCGCAGCTGCGCGGCATGTACAACGGCGACCGGGCGCGCAAGCAAGTGCTCGTCGACCACGGCTTCCGCTTGCCGTCGGCGCTTGACAACCGGCCGCTCACGTTTGAAGAGTTCGAGCAAAAAATCAAGCAAATTATTTACGTCTCCGCGACGCCGGGGCCGTATGAGCTTGAGCATAGCCCGGGCGTTGTCGAACAAATCATCCGCCCGACCGGGCTGTTGGATCCGACGATCGACGTCCGTCCGACGAACGGGCAAATCGACGATTTGATCGGCGAAATTCGCGAGCGGGTCGAGCGGAACGAGCGGACGTTGGTCACAACGTTGACGAAAAAAATGGCTGAAGACTTGACCGATTATTTGAAAGAAGCCGGCATCAAAGTCGCTTACTTGCATTCGGAAATCAAAACGCTGGAGCGCATTGAAATCATCCGCGACTTGCGGCTCGGCAAATATGATGTGCTTGTTGGCATCAACTTGCTGCGGGAAGGATTGGACATTCCGGAAGTGTCGCTTGTCGCCATTTTGGACGCCGACAAAGAAGGGTTTTTGCGCTCGGAGCGTTCGCTCATCCAGACGATCGGCCGCGCGGCGCGCAACGCGAACGGCCATGTGATCATGTACGCCGATACAGTGACGAAATCGATGGAAATTGCCATTCAAGAAACGAAGCGGCGCCGGACGATTCAGGAAGCGTACAACCAAGAGCACGGCATCGTGCCGCGCACGGTGAAAAAGGAGATTCGTGACGTCATCCGCGCGACGTATGCGGCGGAAGAGACGGAGACGTACGAGGCGAAGGCGCCGGCCAAGATGACGAAGCAGGAGCGGGAAGAGCTGATTCGAACGCTCGAGGCGGAAATGAAAGCAGCGGCCAAAGCGCTCGACTTCGAGCGGGCCGCCCAGCTGCGTGATGCCATTTTCGAGTTGAAAGCGGAAGGGTGACGGGAATGGAGAAAATTATCATCAAAGGGGCGCGCGCCCATAACTTAAAAAACATTGACGTCGAAATCCCGCGCGGCAAGCTTGTTGTATTGACCGGGCTGTCGGGTTCGGGAAAGTCGTCGCTGGCGTTTGATACGATTTACGCGGAAGGGCAGCGGCGCTACGTCGAATCGTTGTCGGCGTACGCCCGCCAGTTTTTAGGGCAGATGGACAAGCCGGATGTCGATGCGATCGAAGGATTGTCGCCGGCCATTTCGATCGACCAAAAGACGACAAGCCGCAACCCGCGTTCCACGGTCGGCACGGTGACGGAAATTTACGACTACTTGCGGCTGTTGTTCGCCCGTATCGGCCGGCCGTTCTGCCCAACGCACGGCATCGAAATTCAATCGCAGACGATCGAGCAAATGGTCGACCGGCTGCTCGCGTACCCGGAGCGGACGAAAATGCAAATTTTGGCGCCGATCGTCTCGGGACGAAAAGGGACGCACGCGAAAGTGCTTGACGATATCCGCAAACAAGGGTATGTGCGCGTCCGCATTGACGGCGAGATGCGCGAGTTAACGGAAGACATCGAACTGGAAAAAAACAAAAAGCATTCGATTGAGGTCGTCGTCGACCGGATTGTGATGAAAGACGGCATCGCGGCAAGGCTCGCTGACTCGCTGGAGACAGCCTTGAAGCTCGCCGACGGCAAAGTCATCGTCGATGTGATCGGCGAAGGAGAGCTCTTGTTCAGCGAAAAGCACGCTTGCCCGTATTGCGGCTTTTCGATCGGGGAGCTTGAGCCGCGCCTGTTCTCGTTCAACAGCCCGTTTGGCGCCTGCCCGGACTGCGACGGGCTCGGGGCGAAGCTCGAAGTCGATCCCGACCTTGTCATCCCGAACGATGAATTGACATTGAAGGAGCACGCCATCGCTCCGTGGGAGCCGCAAAGCTCGCAATACTACCCGCAGCTGCTCGAAGCCGTGTGCCGCCATTACGGCATCCCGATGGACGTGCCGGTGAAAGATTTGCCAAAAGAGCAGCTCGATAAAATTTTGCACGGCAGCGGCGGGGAAGTCATTCATTTTCGTTATACGAACGATTTCGGCCAAGTGCGTGAACAGTACATCGAGTTTGAAGGAGTTTTGCGCAACATCGAGCGCCGCTACCGCGAGACAAGCTCCGATTACATCCGCGAGCAGATGGAAAAGTATATGGCCGAACAGCCGTGCCCGACGTGCCAAGGCTACCGGCTGAAAAAAGAAAGCCTCGCCGTCTTGGTCGGCGGCAAGCATATCGGCGAGGTCACCGCCATGTCGGTGACCGAGGCGCTCGCCTTTTTTGACGGTCTCGAGCTGACGGAAAAAGAAGCGCAAATCGCCCGCCTCATTTTGCGTGAAATTCGCGACCGGCTCGGCTTTTTGCAAAACGTCGGCCTCGACTATTTGACGCTGAGCCGCTCGGCGGGCACGCTCTCCGGCGGCGAGGCGCAGCGCATCCGCTTGGCGACGCAAATCGGCTCGCGGCTGACCGGCGTCTTGTACGTGCTCGACGAGCCGTCGATCGGCCTGCATCAGCGCGACAATGACCGACTGATCGCGACGTTACAAAACATGCGCGACCTCGGCAATACGCTCATTGTCGTCGAACATGACGAAGATACGATGCTCGCGGCCGACTATTTGATTGACATCGGTCCGGGGGCGGGCATCCACGGCGGCGAGGTCGTCGCGGCCGGCACGCCGGAAGAGGTGATGAACGATCCGAACTCGCTCACCGGCCAATATTTGTCCGGGAAAAAATTCATCCCGCTCCCGGCCGAACGGCGCCAGCCGGACGGACGGTGGCTCGAGGTGGTCGGCGCCCGCGAGCACAACTTGAAAAACGTCTCGGTGAACATCCCGCTCGGCACGTTCGTCGCCGTCACCGGGGTGTCAGGCTCGGGCAAAAGCACGCTTGTGAACGAAGTGCTTTATAAGGCGCTGGCGCAAAAGCTGCACCGGGCGAAAGCGAAACCGGGGGAACATCGCGACATCCGCGGGCTTGAGCATCTCGACAAAGTGATTGACATCGACCAATCGCCGATCGGACGCACCCCGCGGTCGAATCCGGCGACGTACACCGGGGTGTTTGATGACATCCGCGACGTGTTTGCCGCTACGAACGAAGCGAAAGTGCGCGGCTACAAAAAAGGGCGCTTCAGCTTCAACGTCAAAGGCGGGCGCTGCGAGGCGTGCCATGGCGATGGGATCATCAAAATTGAAATGCACTTTTTGCCGGACGTGTACGTCCCGTGCGAAGTATGCCACGGCAAACGGTACAACCGCGAAACGCTTGAGGTGACGTACAAAGGAAAAAACATCGCCGACGTGCTGGACATGACGGTCGAAGATGCGCTGGACTTTTTCGCTTCGATCCCGAAAATCAAACGCAAGCTCGCGACGCTGTACGATGTCGGCCTCGGCTATATGAAGCTCGGCCAGCCGGCGACGACGCTCTCCGGCGGCGAGGCGCAGCGCGTCAAGCTCGCTGCCGAGCTGCACCGCCGCTCGAACGGCCGGACGCTCTACATTTTGGACGAGCCGACGACCGGGCTGCACGTCGACGACATCGCCCGGCTGCTTGATGTGCTTCACCGGCTGGTCGACAACGGCGATACGGTGCTCGTCATCGAACATAACTTGGACGTCATTAAAACGGCCGATTACATCATTGACCTAGGTCCGGAAGGCGGCGACCGCGGCGGGCAAATTGTCGCGGCCGGCACGCCGGAACACGTGGCCGAGGTCGAAGCTTCCTACACCGGCCGCTATTTGAAACCGATTTTGGAACGCGACCGGGCGCGCATGCAGGCGCGGTATGAGGCGGCAAAGGCGTAAAGGCCTTTGCCGCTTTTTTCAACCGGCGGTGGAGGAAGTGGCTGCGCTATCTTTTTTTTCAACGGCGGGAAACTTTCCCTGATGATGATCGTATATACAAAACGAACACGTGGGAAAGGGGATTGTCAATGTCAACGAATAAAATGGTATCAGCGCTTTGTTATTTTAGCGTCTTTTTCGCGCCATTGCTTTTGCCGATCGTCGTTTATTTCGTCGTTGAGGATATGGAAGTGAAACGCCATGCGAAGCGGTCGCTCGTGTCGCATTTGATTCCAGCCGCCACCATTGTCTTGTTCATCGCCTTCGCCGCCTCGCCGCTCTTGTTTGGCCATTGGAACGAGGGGTCGTTCTTGTTTAGCAGTGGGGTCGTGTGGCTTGGCTTTCTTGTGGCCGGGGTGGTGAACCTTGTGGTTGTGATTTGGAATGTCATTAAAGGAATTCAAGTGTTAAAATAGAAATGATGATGGCCGTCGATTCAAGGCGACATAGGCAGATGATGGCGTTTCAACGCGAAAGATTACAGAAAAGATGGTGAGGCCATGCTCAATTGGTTGATCGGAGTTGTCGTAAATACGGTGTTGTTAATGGCGATTGACGGCTATTTTGACGACATTCATTTCAGCGGGGTGGGGGCGGCGTTTGTGGCCAGCCTCATTTTGGCGGTGCTTAACGCCGTCGTCCGCCCAGTCCTCATTTTATTGACGCTGCCGGTAACGGTGTTAACGCTCGGTTTGTTTTTGTTTGTGATCAACGCCATCACGCTTATGATGACGGCCGGGTTGATGGGAGATGCGTTTCAAATCGGCGGTTTTGGCACCGCGCTGCTCGCGTCGATCGTGTTGTCGTTTTTCCATTTGCTTGTGCAAAAGGCGATTATTGAGCCGCTGCGCGACCGCTCGTAACGGAAGCGCGATTGATGAAGGGGGCGCCGTCGTTTTCCGCCGCGGCGTGAATCGATCGAGACGCGGAACGGAGCGGCGCCTAGACGGTGCGTTGCGCATCGTTTCGGTTCGACGGGGGCTGAATCGGGACGGGGAAGCCGTCCCGATTTTGTTTTCGCCGTTGTTTTCCATTTAATGACGAAACGAAACGTGCTACAATGGAAAAAGATGAGGAAAGGGGAGAAAGGCCGAGTATGCCAAAAGTGCGGACGAAAGACATCATCGAACAGTTCCAGCTCGAGCTCGTCAGCGGCGCTGAGGGCATTTACCGCCCGATTACGACGAGCGACTTGTCACGGCCGGGCATTGAGATGGCCGGCTATTTCGCTTATTATCCGGCCGAGCGCTTGCAGCTGCTTGGGCGGACCGAGCTGTCGTTTTACGAAACGTTGACGCCGGAAGAAAAACGGTCGCGGATGGAGCGGCTTTGTACCGACATTACGCCAGGGATCATCGTTTCGCGCGGGCTTGAGGTGCCGCCCGAACTGATCGAAGCGTCCGAGCGCCAGTCGGTGCCGGTGATGCGTTCGACGATGAAAACGACCCGGCTCTCAAGCCGATTGACGAACTATTTGGAAAGCAAGCTCGCTCCTACGACCGCGGTGCATGGAGTGCTGGTCGATGTGTATGGGGTCGGTGTATTGATCACCGGCAAAAGCGGCGTCGGCAAGAGTGAGACGGCGCTGGAGCTCGTGAAGCGCGGCCACCGCTTGGTCGCCGACGATTGCGTGGAAATCCGCCAAGAAGACGAGGACACGTTGGTCGGCAGCGCGCCCGAGTTGATCGAGCACTTGCTGGAAATTCGTGGGCTTGGCATCATCAATATGATGACGCTGTTCGGCGCAGGAGCGGTGCGGACGCATAAGCGCATCTCGCTCGTCATCGATTTGGAGCTGTGGGATCCGGAAAAGCAGTACGACCGGCTCGGGCTCGAGGAAGAAAAAGTAAAAATATTGGATACCGAACTGCCGAAACTGACCATTCCGGTCCGCCCCGGCCGCAACTTGGCCGTCATCGTGGAAGTGGCGGCGATGAACTTCCGGTTAAAACGCATGGGCGTCAACGCCGCTGAGGAGTTTTCGGCGCGCTTGAGCGATGCCATCGAGGATGGAGCGCCCGATTACGAGTAACGGCGGGCCGCGAACAGGAGGCGGGTTGTGGGAGACAACGGCGTTCCCCGTGATTTAAGCCGTCTTCGAGTGCATTGGAAGCATCCTGAGCGGTGGCATTTGTTTTTTAACAGTGGACCGCGAACGGGGACGGTGGCGGGAGACAACAGCGTTCGTTCCCCCGTGATTTAAGCCGCCTTCGTGCGCATTGGAGGCATCTTGAGCGCGGCATTCGTCCTTGCCTGATACGCAACATAGGAGGTGGAAAGATGGAGTCTGCGATTCAGCCGCTTGACCGCGTGTTTTTGCACCTTGGTCCAATTACAATATATTGGTATGGGGTCATTATCGGCACCGGCGTTTTGATCGGGCTGTGGCTCGCGACGCGCGAAGGGGTGCGGCGCGGCTTGGCGAAAGAGACGTTTGTCGATTTGGTGCTGTTTGCTGTGCCGATCGCCATTGTCTGCGCGCGGACGTACTACGTGCTGTTTGAATGGAACTATTATTCAAAGCATCTTTCTGAGATTCCGAAAATCTGGGAAGGAGGCCTTGCCATTCACGGAGGGTTGATCGGGGCGGTAGCGACCGGCGCGGTGTTCGCCCGCGTGCGCGGGCTGTCGTTTTGGAAGCTTGCTGATATTGCCGCCCCGAGCATCATTTTAGGGCAGGCGATCGGGCGCTGGGGCAACTTTATGAACCAGGAAGCGCACGGCGGTCCGGTGTCGCGCGCGTTTTTGGAAAACTTGCATTTGCCCGATTGGATCATCAATCAAATGTACATTGACGGCCGTTATTGGCATCCGACCTTTTTGTATGAGTCGCTTTGGAATCTCGCCGGCTTTTTCTTGCTTCTTTGGCTGCGGCGTGTCAATTTGCGGCGCGGCGAGCTGTTTTTGTCCTATTTGATTTGGTATTCGGTTGGCCGCTTCTGGATTGAAGGGATGCGCACCGACAGCTTGATGCTGGCCGGCAGTCTGCGCGCGGCCCAAGTCGTATCCGTGACGTTGATCGTGCTGTCGATCGCGCTGTGGATCGTGCGCCGGGCGAAAGGATGGGCCGAAGCAAGATATCAAGACGAGTAACCGCCTTGGTCCGTTGACGGGTGACTAGGGAAAGGGGCGGTGAAAAGGCCGCACGGCGGCATGAAGACAAGCGAAGGAGAGAGGAGATATGGTGGGAACATTGCAGCGCGGCGTCATCGCCGGGCTGAAGACGTCATGGGCGCTTGGCAAAATCATCTTTCCGGTGACGCTCGTTTTGGCGTTGTTGCAGCCGACGCCTTTATTTTCATGGCTGATCGACCTTGTCACTCCCCTGATGAAGTGGTTTGGCTTATCCGGCGATGCGGCCGTGCCGCTGGTGCTCGGCAATCTGCTCGGGTTGTACGCGGCGATCGGGGCGATGCTGACGATTGAGTTTACGGTGAAAGAAGTATTGATTTTGGCGATCATGCTTTCTTTTTCCCATAACTTGATCGTTGAGTCTTCCGTCGCCTCGCGCACGGGAATGAGCGTTTGGCTCATGCTCGCCGTGCGCATTGGCTTGGCCGTTGTATCCGGGTTGCTGATCGCTCATTTATGGGACGGGGGGCATGAGGCCGCCCAATACGGCTTTATAACACATGAGGCTGCACCGCCGGTCGGCTGGGGGGCGATCGCGTTGGCGGCGCTGAAAAAAGCGGCCACCGGCATCGTGCAGCTGGTCGCGATTGTCATTCCGCTAATGACGATCATTCAAGTGTTGAAAGAACGCCACTGGATTGAGACGTTTTCGCGCTGGATGGCGCCGGTGACCAAGATGCTCGGTATGAGCGCGAACACGTCGCTCACGCTCGCGGCCGGTTTTGTGTTTGGCCTCGCTTATGGGGCGGGGGTGATGATTCAGGCGGCGAAAGAAGACGGCGTCTCGAAGCGCGATTTGACGTTGGCGTTTATTTTTCTCGTTTCTTGCCATGCCGTTGTCGAGGACACGCTCATTTTTGTTCCGCTTGGCATCTCGGTCTGGCCGTTGTTGGTCATTCGCCTCGTTACGGCTGTGCTGTTGACGATGGCGGTCGCATTCCTTTGGCGCCGCTTTGAACACCCGATGAGAAAGGAAGCTGCATCATGACGATTCGCACGATTTTATTTGACCTTGACGGAACGTTGATTGATACGAATGAGCTCATCATCCAGTCGTTTTTGCATACGCTGGAGAAGTACTACCCGGGCCGCTACGGGCGTGAGGACGTCTTGCCGTTCATCGGGCCGTCGCTGTACGAGACGTTCAGCTCGCTCGATCCGGAGCGGGTTGAGGAGATGGTGAAGACGTATCGCACGTTCAACCACGCTCGCCATGACGAACTGATCCGCGAGTTTGACACCGTATATGAGACGATCGAGACGCTGCATCGCCATGGATTTCGCCTTGGCGTCGTAACGACGAAAATGCATGACACGGCGCTCATGGGCTTGCGAAAAACGCGGCTTGAGCCGTTTTTCTCATGCGTCATTGGTCTTGATGACGTCAGCCGCCCTAAGCCGGACCCCGAACCGATTCATAAGGCGCTTGAGGCGCTTCAGTCGAAACCAGACGAAGCGCTCATGGTCGGCGACAACTACCACGACATTTTGGCCGGCAAAAACGCCGGTGTCAAAACGGCCGGCGTCGCTTGGGCGATTAAAGGGCGCGGGTATTTGGAACAATATGAACCGGACTATATGTTGGAAAAAATGAGCGATTTGCTGGCCATTGTCGGCATCAACGAATGGAAGGAGGAAGCGTCCTCCCGGTGAGACGAACGACCAAATACCCCGTCTGCGGGGCGAACTCGCTCTGGCAATTGTACCGCACCGTCTCGTTTTGGAAAGTGCTGAAAAACGTCATCGTGATCCAAATCGGGCGCTACACGCCGTTTTTGCCGCTGAAAAACTGGCTGTACCGCACGTTTCTCGGCATGAAGATCGGCGAGCAAACGGCGCTCGCCTTTATGGTCATGCCGGATATTCTCTTCCCGGAAAAAATCCGCATCGGCCGCAACTGCGTCATCGGCTACAACACGACGATTCTCGCCCACGAATATTTAGTGGACGAATACCGCCTCGGCGATGTGGTGATCGGCGATGAGGTGATGATCGGCGCCAATTCGACCATTTTGCCCGGCGTCGTGATCGGCGACCGCGCCGTCGTCGCCGCCGGCACCATCGTCCATCAAGACGTCCCGCCCGGAGCCATGGTCGCCGGCTGCCCGATGCGCATCGTCCGCACGAACGAACCGCCTTCCGAGTAACGGGGGCGGTTTTCCATTTTGAAATAGGAAAAAATGAAAGAAACCACGAGTGTTGATTATCCAAAATTATACATACGCCTTCCATAAATTTGGGCATAC
>JAAROH010007760.1_pt1 | contig 37031 bp, 30 predicted proteins | sample 7248631 | NCBI WGS metagenome assembly JAAROH01 (sample SAMN09772309, study PRJNA484901) | compost metagenome | isolation source: Vermicomposting unit | place: India | reverse complement strand
CGGTGGGCTGGTGCAAGCCATTGAAAAGCATTTCCAAGGCGCTACATGGCAGCGAGATGAGGTCCAAGAATATGTGTAAAAAGAAGCGGGCGCAAAGCTGTTCCATCTCCGGAAGATTGTGCTCCCTGGACTCGGTGCAGGATTTTGCACAAACATCTTGGTCCGAACTTTTTGGGCCGGGCAGGGAAAGGGGCCGGCGGCGGTGATCGGGGGGTGAACGAATCTGCCGGCAAGGGATCGGATTGCCTCACTTTTTTTCTTTCCTTTCGACGGCAAGGCGGAGCCGGCCACATCGGTGGCGATCGAGATGTTTACAGCCGGTTCCTTCGCAAAGGATCGGGTTGTTTGCCTCCAGCTGCCTCGTAGGCTGCGTTTTTCAGGGGGCCTCTTCCCGGGAAGTGGGGGGTTTTCCAACGGATGGAAAGCCATCCGAAGCGGACCGCCCGGCCCGTGCGGTTGCCGGCCGAAAAATGCGGAGCGAACGCCTGCCGTGCGTCCCGGGCTACCATTTTCCTTCGCCCGCCCGGATCGGGAAAGGAATCGCCGTGCGGATACGTAGCCGGATCGGAATGCGCCGCGGGCCCATCCGTAAGTGGCAACCAAAATCGCCGTGCGGATACGTAGCCGGATCGGGCCGGATCCCCTCATCCGGGTGCGGCTGCATTTTCCGCAATGAACAAGATCCGATGCATACAAAAGGCAGTCCCCGCAGATAATAGGAGGGAAGAACGAACGGAAAGGATGGTCGATGTTGCGCTTTTCAAAATTCATGATGCTTATGGTTTTCCTCGCCTGTTTCGGTTTAGGGGCCGGGCATGCGTTTGCCGAAGAACCCTCCTCCCTTGAACGGGGAAAAAACACCCAATTGACGGAAGAACAACAAAAGGAATTGGAAAACTTACATACGGAAATTTTGGACTTGCGGAAAGAATTGATGGAAAAATACGTGGAGTACGGCATTTTTTCCAAAGAACAAGCGGAAGACTACCTGTCCCATATGGAAAGCCGTTTTGAACGGCTGAAACAAAACGGATTTATCCCCCATTGGCATTGGAAGGTGAAAGAACGGGGAAAGGAACAGTAAACGGCGAGGGAACGCCAAAACGGCGAAGAGAAGAAGGGAAGGCCTTGCGGAACGACGGGTGTAACCAAGGGGAAATCCCTTGCGGATCTTTTAACCGTTGAGCGGGCTTTCTGAATCGTCCCTTTGAAGAAAAGTCGGTCGGCAATCCGCTTTCCGAACGGGTGCCGTTCCCTTATCTGAATCGTCCATTTGAGGAAAGGGCCGGATTTCAGCGGAACATGCGGATTCGGCTCTTTTATTTATGAGCGGAAGCGGGCCGGGATGGCGGGGGCGGAAAAGGGGAAATTCAGGCAGGGCCGCCAAAGGAAAACGGGGCTGTCCCGCAAGTCTTTGTTCCCCTTGCGGCCGCCCCGTTCTTCCATTTCAGGGGATCCCTGTCATTTGGCATGCTTGTCAAAAAACGCGAGGATCTGCTTGTAAACGTTTATTTCGTTTTCCTTTTTCGAGAATCCGTGGCCCTCATCCTCCAGCACGATGTATTCCACTTCACGTCCCTTTTTCCTCAAAGCTTCCACGATTTGATCCGACTCGTTCTTGACGACGCGGGGGTCATTGGCGCCCTGAACGACGAGCATCGGTTTCACCATGCCGTCGATGTAGGTAATCGGCGAGTCTTCGGTGAGTTTTTCCTTGTCTTTCTCGGGGTCGCCGACCCATTCCCGGGCGATCGGTTTCCAGAATTCGGGCATCGATTCGATAAAGGAGAAGAGGTTGCTGACGCCGAAAATATCCACGACGGCTTTGAAATATTCCGCGTGGCGGCCATGGAGCAAAAGCGCCATGTATCCGCCGTAGCTTCCCCCCATCAGGAAGATTTTCTTCCGGTCGGCGTAGCCGTTTTTGATCAGCCATTCCAAACCGGCGATATTGTCCAGGCGCGGGCCGCCGCCCCAATCCCGCTCCACCATTTTCAAAAATTTCAGGCCGTAATTGGTCGAGCCCCTGAAGTTTGGCGCGAAGATGGAATATCCCCGGGAAAGGAGCAATTGGAAAAGGGCGCGGAACATCTTCCGTTCCGCAGCCTGCGGTCCGCCGTGGGGCCAGAGGATGACGTGGCCGTTGGCCTTTTCCCCCTTCGCCCGGAAAAACAATGCTTCGATTTCCAATCCGTCAAAGGAGGGATATTTTACGATCTCCGGTTCCACCAAGTCCGCTTCGGAAATCCCCGGGACGCGGCAGCGGGTCAGCTCTTCCCAGGTCATGCCCCCGTCCGCGGAACGGTAAATATTGTTCGGCCGCGTGGCGGAGCGGGCGAGTATGTACAGGTTCCCGGAATCGGCCACCGTCAGTTTTTCCACCACACTGGCCGGCAAGTTCAATTGCTTCGCTTCGCCGGTTTTCAGATCATAACGGTACAGCCTGTCTTCCATCCCGTAAGAGCCGACGATGTAAAGAACCTGATCCTTTTTGCCGTAACGGAGGAGGGAGAATTCCTCTTTATCCATTTGCAGGACTTTTGAAAACCGCTTTGCCGATACATCAAATTTGGCCAAATAGACAAAATCGCTTTGATAATTGGTTAAAAAATAAATTTCGTTTTCGGAAACATATACGAATTCCCCTTCGAGATGGGGTTCCTCCGCGTCCGGGATCAGGGGAAAGTCGTTGCCGCCAGCGCGGACATAGCCGCGCAAATGGCTGTTGCTGAAAAATTTTCCGTATACTACGCTATTTTCCCCGGGACTGACGGCGCAAAGGGTCGTCCCGGCGTCTTTCCCTTCCAGGATCAGGGTTTCTTCCCCGGTCTCGATATCGTAAACATACGTGTTCAAAAACGTGGGATTGTTTTTCGTCGTCGTGTAATATAACCGTTTCCCGTCCTCCGAGAGATCGATGAAAAAATGGCGCTCCCCTTCCTGGACGCGAAGCGGCACCCATTCGCCGCCGTGCGGGGGAAGGGCGTAGATTTGCAGATTTTCATCGCCGTCTTTGTCGAAGCTGGCAATCAGAAAGCGGCCTTCCTTGTCAAAGCGCAGCGCATCCGTGTTTTGGCCGTAGAAGGCGAAGGGATAGGGGAAGGCATTGGGCAAATCCATCGCCCAAAGATTGTACCGGCCGTTTATGTTGGCGCTGAAAACCAATTGTTTTTCGTCTGGACTGACGGCGAAATTTTCCACGTGGACGACACGGAAAAAGTTCTCCGCATCAGGTTTGGAAAAACGGAGCATGTTTCCACTTCCTTTCCGAATTTTACTATTATTCTATCAGAATCCCGGGATAAAGACACGGGGCGAAATGAAGCCATTTTTGCTAGAATGGAAGGTAGTAAGATGAAGAGAAGGGGATGAGGCGGAAGTGAAAAAGCAGATTTTAAAAAACGATTGGGCTCCCCTTTTGGAAGAGGAATTTGAAAAACCGTACTATTTGAAACTGAGGGCTTTTTTGAAAAAGGAATATATGACCCGGACCATCTATCCGAACATGTACGATATTTTTAACGCCCTCCATTACACGCCCTTCAGCAAAGTGAAGGCGGTGATTTTGGGACAGGATCCTTATCACGGGCCCAACCAGGCCCACGGCCTCAGCTTTTCCGTAAAGCCGGGGGTTGAACCGCCCCCTTCCTTAAAAAATATCTTTGCCGAACTTCACAACGATTTGGGCTGCCCCATACCCGATCACGGCTGTTTGATTCCTTGGGCCGAACAGGGGGTCCTCCTGTTAAATACGGTTTTGACGGTCCGCGAAGGCCAGCCCAATTCCCACCGGGGCGTGGGATGGGAGATCTTTACCGACCGGGTCATCGAAGTTCTCAACCAAAGGGAAGAGCCGGTCGTGTACATTTTGTGGGGGAGCGCCGCCCAAAGCAAAGTTTCGTTGATCGACACATCCAAGCATTACATCATCCGTTCCCCCCATCCGAGTCCTCTGTCGGCGCACCGCGGCTTTTTCGGCAGCCGTCCCTTTTCCAAAACGAACGCCATATTGCGGCAGCTGGGATTGGAAGAAATCGATTGGGAAATTCCCAAATTGGCCGAATTCCGGCAATCGCTGGCCCGCTGATCAAGGATGGGCAAGGTTTTTCCGTCCGGGAGAAAACCTTCCGGCCTCCCGCATCCCGTTTCCTGACATCCGCAGGGTCCGAACGGACGGAAAGCAACAACTCCCCGAACATTTTTGCAAGCTTTACAGAATCCGCAGGACCCATAACCGTCGGAAAGGCATCCTTGTCCGGGGGGCGGTTGCCGCCCCTCCGAAAGATTCGCCGGAAGCGGTTGCAAAAAAATTGCAAATTTTTATGATCCTGCTCATTAATATGAGATAGATGAAAAAGATTTGAAAAGATCGGGCGAGGTTCGACGCAAACATGAGGTGTTTTCCATGTTGAATTCCCGCATGCGCATCATTTTGCAGGAGCTGTTGGGGGCGAGTTCCCCCTTGACGAGCGAATATTTGGCGAAGGTTGCCAGCGTCACGTCACGGACGATCCGTCATGACATGCGGATGTTGGAGGAAGCCGTTGCCGGCCACGGCGCGCGGATCGAATCGATGCGCGGGACCGGCTATCTGTTGAAAATCATCGACAAGGAAAAATTTAAAAATTTTTTGACCGATGTTGCGGAGATTGATTCCCGCCACGGCCGGATCATCCCCCTTTACCCGGAAGACCGCGTCCGCTACATGATCCGCCGCCTGCTCTTGACCAACCATTATTTGAAATTGGAAGATTTGGCGGATGAACTTTTTGTCAGCCGCTCCACCGTGCAGACGGATTTTAAAACCGTCAAAAAAATTTTCCGGTCCAACGGGATCGAAATCGTTTCGAAACCGAATTACGGCATCAAAATTAAGGGGGATGAAAAAAAGCTCCGGTTTTTGCTGTCGGAATATCTTTTCAACCGCAGGGACGATATCCACCAATTGATTACGGAATTCCCTTTTTTGCCTTCCCGGGAAATCGCCGGGATTCAGAGGATCATTTTGGAAAAAATGGAACAATACGGGCTTGTCATGACCGACCTTGCCCTGACGAACCTCATCGTCCACATCGCCATCAGCTGTGCAAGGATCCGGAACAAAAATTATGTTTCCATGCCTTCCGTTGAAGAAAAGGAGATCATGAACAAGAGGGAATATAAAATCGCCGAAGAAATAGTCCGCCAATTGGAAAAGGAAATTCAGGTCAAATTCCCTCCGCAGGAGATCGCCTATATCACCCTCCATTTGCTGGGGAACCGGCTGTTCCACGAGGACCGTACGGACCAGGAAGAAGTGAAATCGCTGCTGGACGGTCCGCCGGGCGAATTGGCGAAAGAGATCATACGGAGAGTGGAAGAAAAAATGCACCTGGGGATCGCGGGGGACCGGAAACTCGCCATCAGTCTCGTCCTGCATCTGGAGCCCGCGATCAACCGCCACCGGTTCGGCATGAATTTGCGCAACCCCCTGCTGGAGGATATTAAAACGAATTACCCGTTGGCCTTCGAGGCGGGGGTCATCGCCAGCACGGTGATCCAGGAAAGGCTGGGAATCAAGATCGACGAGAGCGAGATCGGCTATTTGGCCATCCATTTCGGGGCGGCGATCGAAAGAAGGAAAAGGCCTTCCCCCCGGAAAAGATGCCTCATCATTTGCGCCTCCGGAACGGGAAGCGCCTATCTGTTGATGTATAAAATCAAGGAGGCGTTCGGATCGAAGATCGAGATCGTGGATACGACCGGTTATTACAACCGGAAAACTTTCCCCTTCGGTGAAATCGATTTCATCATCAGCACCATCCCGATCCGCGAGCCGATGAACGTCCCCGTCATTCAGGTGAACACCATCCTGGGAGAGGGCGATGTGCGGAAAATCGCCCGGTTCCTTTCCGAAAGGGACGGGAATCCGCTGGAAAAATATTCGGGGAAGGATCTCATCTTTCTGCAAAAATCCTTTGCGGCGAAGGAAGAGGTGATCTCCTTTCTCTGCGAGAAATTAAAAGAAAGGGGAATGATCCCGGACGGCTTTTTCGATTCGGTGATGGAAAGGGAGGAAATCGCCCCCACCTGCTTCGGCAATCTTGTGGCCATCCCCCATCCGATGGTCCCGCAAACGGATACCACCTTTTGGTCCGTTTGCACGCTGAAAAAACCGATCCAATGGTCCGATAAAAGGGTGCAGCTGGTTTTCCTGTTAAGCGTGCAAAAAAAGAACGCGAAGGATTTGCAGGAGATGTACAAAATCTTGATCCGCGTCCTGGACGATCCTGCCATCGTCCAGCAGCTTGTAAAAGCGGACACCTATGAAGCGTTCGCCAGCTTGTTTTACGACGCCTTCGTCAAGGAGACCCCGGGCGCGTAAACGCCCTTCCCGAAAATTCCGGACCGGATGGGGGAAGGGAACGGGGAAGCGGAAGGAGCCGGATTCGTCCGGAAAGTTTCGGGAAGGGAGGCCGGCGCAGGCTCCGGAGCCCGGAAGCAAGGAATGGACGGTCGATGCAAGTTCCGGCTGCGGCCCGCAAACCTTTCCCAATCCCGTTTCGCCATCCGGTTTCTCCCTCTTGGAATGGGCCGGCGCCCCGCGATTGGTCCGATCCGGAAATCCATCCTTCGAAATTTTTCCTGTATTGAATTCTTATCCGACGGAAATCATCCAAAATTCCTTCCCGCTTTGAAACATTCCGGTTACGGGTCCTGAAGCCGGCAAATAAGGCGACGGAGCCGGAAGAACTTTCCCGGATCTCCGGCCGCTTCCCGATCCCGGACATCCGATGACGGGAAAAAAATACGGAAAGAGCCGTTGAAGCATTCCTTCCCCGTCTCTTCAGACACGGAACGGGAATGCCTCACGGCTTTTTTATTTGCAAAACCGGGCGGGCCATTGCGGAACGAAAAATCTTTCCTCTCCCGCCGCCGCCCGAGGCCGCAGGCCGCCCGGCTTTTTCCCCGGCTCCCCTTCGGGCGGCTTTCCGCGGTTTCCGATTTTGAAAACATCCTTTTCCTCATCCTTAAGGAAAAAAATTGGATGCAAATCGGAGGATTTTTTCTTTAACCTGTAAGTGAGATTAACAGATCTGACCGATTCAATTCAGGAAAGGATGTGAATGATGGATCGGCGGGAGGAAACGATCTTTCAGATGATTCTTCACAGCGGGAATGGAAAAAGCCTGGCGATGGAAGCGATTTCGTTCGCCCGGATGGACAATTTTTCCGAAGCGGAAAACGCCCTGAAAGAGGCGGAGAAGGAAATCAACGAAGCCCACCGCGTACAGACCGCCTTGATTCAAGACGAAGTCAGCGGAAAAGGGATTCCCGTTTCCCTGCTGATGGTCCACGCCCAGGATCACTTGATGACGGCAATAACGGTCAAAGAGCTGGCCAATGAATTGATCCGGCTTTACCGGAAAATGAATGGAGGGGAAAAGGAATGAAGACGGGGCTGAAGATTGCGACGATCGGCGGCGGCTCAAGTTACACGCCCGAACTGATCGAAGGTTTTATCAAGCGTTACGATGAGCTGCCCGTTTCGGAAATCTGGCTCGTGGATATCGAAGAAGGGAAAGAAAAATTGGAAATCGTCGGGAACCTGGCGAAAAGGATGGTGAAAAAAAGCGGGCTGCCCATTGACGTGCATTTGACCCTCGACCGGAAAGCGGCGCTGGAAGGGGCGGATTTTGTCACGACCCAATTCCGGGTCGGCCGGATGGAAGCGCGCATCAAGGACGAGAAGATTCCGTTGAAATACGGCGTTATCGGCCAGGAAACGAACGGTCCCGGCGGCCTGTTTAAAGCGTTGCGGACCATCCCCGTCATTTTGGACATTTGCCGGGAAATGGAGAAATATTGCCCCGACGCCTGGCTCATCAATTTTACCAACCCGGCCGGGATGGTTACGGAGGCGGTGCTGCGGTATTCCAACATCGAAAAGGTCGTCGGGCTTTGCAATGTTCCGATCGGCATGGAAATGGCCGTGGCCAGGATGCTGAATGTGGATCATTCGCGGATCCGCATCGACTTTGCGGGTTTAAACCATATGGTGTTCGGGCTCGACGTCTATTTGGACGGGGAAAGCATCATGGACAAGGTCATCGGGATGGTCACCGATCCGAAGAACACGGAAGTCGTCAAAAATGTCCCCGGGGCCGGATGGGAGCCTTCTTTCATCAAAGCCCTCCGCCTCCTTCCCTGTCCGTACCATCAATATTATTTTAAGATGCGGGAAATGACGGAGAAGGTGCTGGAAGAGGCAAAGACCTACGGGACGCGGGGGGAAGTCGTGCAAAAATTGGAAGAGGAATTGTTCGAACTATACCAAGATCCGAATCTCGACGTCAAACCCCCCCAATTGGAAAAAAGAGGGGGCGCCTACTATTCGGAAGCGGCGGTCCGTTTAATATCCAGCCTATACAATGACAAGAAGGACATCCAGCCGGTGAATACGCGGAACAATGGGGCCATCGCCGGGATCCCCGCGGACAGCGCGGTGGAGATCAGCTGCATCATCACGAAAAACGGGCCGAAACCGATCGCTGTCGGGGATTTGCCTTTCCCGGTCCGGGGGCTCGTCCAACAGATCAAATCCTTTGAGCGGGCGGCCATCGAAGCGGCGGTTACCGGCGATTACGACATGGCCGTATTGGCGCTCACGATCAATCCTTTAGTCGCCTCCGACACCCTTGCCAAAAAGATCGTCGACGAAATGTTGGAAGCCCACAAAAAATACCTGCCCCAATTTTTCAAATAAGCGGCAATCGGTGCAATGAGATTCAAACTGCATAAAAGAAGCGGACAAAAGTTTCGCAGGCTGGCCCTGAACCGGGACCGACAAATGGAAAAAGCTTCGCCCCGGCCGTTTTCCCCGCTGATGGAGGAAAAGCGGCCGGGGCTTTTTCCGCCGAACCGGGGACCGGGTTGCCGAAACACCGGAATCCTTTCGTCCGGTTCCCGGCAAAAAAATTCGGGCATTATCCATATAAAATTTCCTAAACCGCAAAGGAAAAAAAAGATATGCAGTTGTAACCGTTTCCAAAATATAATAACAGGCAAAGAACGGACATCAGCGCATTCAATGCAAAAGGTTTTCAAAAAACAGAAAAGGCGGTGGTACAGCATTGAAAAAAATTCTTCTTGTTTGCGCAGCGGGGATGTCTACAAGTCTTCTTGTCAACCGGATGAAGGAAGCGGCGGAAAAAAAGGGGGTGGAGATCGAAATTTTTGCATTGCCGGTATCTGAAAGCAGTTCCGTGATCGATCAAGTGGATATCGTGCTGCTCGGTCCGCAGGTGCGTTACCAAAAACCGCAGGTCGATGCCATGGTAAACGGCCGGATTCCCGTCGAAACGATCGACATGCGGGCATACGGAACGATGGACGGGGAGGCCGTATTGAATCGGGCGCTGGAATTGATGAATAAATAAGGATTCTTCAAAAAGGAGGTTGTGGGGAATGTCATTCATGGATCGCTTTCAAAGCGTCATGGAAAAAATCCTGGTGCCGGTGGCCGTCAAATTAAATTCCCAACGTCATGTCGTGGCCATTCGGGATGCCTTCATTTTGGCATTTCCGATCACCCTTGGCGGCTCCCTGATTATCCTCTTGAACTTTGCCGTATTGGATCCGCAGGGGTTTATCGCCAAAATGCTCTTTTTGCACAAATTGTTTCCGAATTTGGCCGATTACCAATCGATTTTTTCACCGATCATTAACGCTACCGTCAATATCCTGTCGATGTTCATCGTCTTTTTGATCGCCAGGAATATCGCCATCGCGTTAAAAGCGGATGAATTGCTTTGCGGGATTACGGCCTTATCGACGTTTTTTATCGTTTATCCGCCGTTCCAAACGTTCGACGGCGTGAGTTATATGACGACCCAATGGACCGGTGCCCAAGGACTGTTTGTGGCCATCATCATCGGGATCCTCGTCGGGGAGATTTTCAGCCAGCTGTCCAAATCGAAAAGATTGCAGATCAACATGCCGGCATCCGTGCCGCCCGCCATTTCCCGGACGTTTAAAGTATTGTTTCCCATCGTCATCATAATGATCGTCTTTGCCATTGGCAACGCAATCATGAATGCGTTGTATCCGAAAGGTCTTCATGCGTTGATTTATAACGTGCTGCAAGCGCCTTTAAAACAGCTGGGTACCAATATCCTTTCCCTCATCGTGCTGATCATCGTATCCGATCTCCTGTGGGTATTCGGGATCCATGGACCGAATACGACCGCGGCCATCCGGGAAGCCATGTTTGCCGAAGCCAACCTGGAAAACCTCAAATATGTGGCGGAACACGGCTCCGCTTGGGGGGCCCCGTACCCGGGCACCTGGTCTCTTGTCGACGCCTTCAGCTTTTACGGGGGATCCGGGATGACGTTGGGATTCATCATCGCGGTGTTCATCGCCTCCCGCAGGAAGGATTATCGGGACATCGCCAAACTGTCCATCGCCCCGGGGCTGTTCAACATCAATGAACCGATCGTTTTCGGGATTCCCATTGTTTTGAATCCGATTTTAATCGTACCTTTTGTCATCGTTCCGCCGATCAACGCCTTAATCGGTTATTCCGCCATTCAACTGGGGCTGATTCCTCCTGTGGCCTATTCCGTCGTGTGGACGACGCCCGGTCCGTTGATCGCCTTTTTGGGTACGGGAGGGAATTGGCTGGCGCTCTTCATCGGTTTCCTTTGCCTGGCCGTCGCCACATTGATTTATCTCCCCTTTGTCATCGCGGCCAATAAGGCTGCAGACGTAAATCAAAACAAGGAAAGGATCGCGGATGAACCGACACAAAGTACAAGTGTATAGCGGACAGATCAAATTTTTGCACGAGTATTTCGAGGATTACCGGGACGACCGGGTAAAGGTCGAAGTGGAGCGGCTGGATAAAATCGGCATGATCCTCGCCGTCGAAACGGAGATGGGCGGAGAGGAAACGGTCCAATATTTGAAATCGTTGTTCAAGAAAACGAAATACGGCACCGCCCTCCATTATTCTTTCAAGTTGTTAGCGTAATCGGGAAGGACGGGCGCCTCCGGGATCGTCCGGCGGAAAGGGAAGCCGGTCCGCCGCCCTGTCGGCGGCCAAACGAATGGGCCGCCCCATCGCCGCCCGGGTTTGTGGGCGGCAAAAGGAGGGCGGCCGCCTCAAGGATCGCGTAAAAGGGCAAGCGGCCTTCCCGCCATCGGTGCAGCATACGCACCAAGGGGGACGCTGCGGCCGCCATGAAGAAAGGAAAGGGGCTGTCTCATCGTGACGGAGACGCCCCCTTCCTTTTTTCAGCGTTTTTTATTTTTACAAAAACCTTTCATGGCCGCCGGCAGCCAGGGGAACCCCCGCTATTCCTCCTCGTCCTCTGTCGCGAACATATAATTCCGATGATAATAGCGGATGCTGAAAATGATGCCCATCGCGAACATGTTCCCCATGAGGGAGCTGCCCCCGTAACTGATGAACGGCAAAGGGATGCCCGTGATCGGCAGCAATTGGATGGACATGCCGATATTTTCGAAGACATGGAAGGCAGTCATGCTGATAATCCCCGCGCAGACATAGGCGTTGAAATGGGAATTCGTTTCCAGGGCGGTTCGGATGATATGAAAAATCAACAGGAAATACAAGATAATGACAATGCTGGCGCCGATGAACCCGTATTCTTCGCCGATCACGGTAAAGATGAAATCGGTATGGTTTTCCGGCACATTGACTTCCCGGTCCAGATATCCTTTTCCCGTAATTTCCCCCGAACCGATGGCCTGCATCGCGGAGATGAGGTTAAAGCCTTCCTTGGTCGGATAACTGTAGGGATCCAGCCAGGAATAAATGCGTTTGAACTGGTAATCCGGAATATGGGCCTTCAAATATTCCGGGAATTGAATCATGACATAAATGATGCCCGCGCCGATCAGCCCGACGGATAAAAACATGGGAACGATGATTTTCCAGCTGATCCCGGAAACCAAGAGAATCCCGGCCGTAATGGCCATTAGGACGAGGCCGGTTCCCAAATCCGGTTGGTCCAGGACCAAGGCCAACGGGACCAATGCGGTCAAGGCGATCTTGGCGAACAGAAGAAAATCGGTCTTTAACGTTTTCATCAGATACTTTTGATGGTGATCGACGATCAGCCGCCCCATGGCCAGGATCATGAAAATTTTCATGAATTCGGAAGGCTGGAAGCTTACCACCCCGAACCTGAACCAGCTTTTGACGCCATTCGTGTACGGGGCGATCGTTTCCGGAGCGATTTTTAAAAAGAGCAGCAAAAATATGCCGAATCCGTATAAATACCAGGAAAGCTTTTTAAATTGTTCCGGCTCGAAAAGCATGCAGCCGGCGATAATGATGCTTCCGATCACATACCAAAAAATCTGCTGTTTCACAAAATTGACTTCATAGGGACTCGTCGTCTGCGCGCTGGAAATGGCCAGGCAGCTGACCACAAAAAAAAGGAACAGGAGGAATGCCAGCGTCCAGTCGAAACGGTCCATTTTCCTTTGTTCATTTTCCATCTTTCTTCACCTTTTGTTTAAAGAAACTGCCTTTCCTGTCCGAAGAAAAGAGAAACCTTCATGTGCCCTTATGGTAGCAAAGATCCACCTTCATGACAATAAAAAACGAAGGAAAAATCGGTGAAAGGATTCCGGAATTGCCGTCCTCCGTTTTTCCTTAACAGATTGCTCCGGACCGTTCGCCGGTTTCCGTTTTTCTCCGGCATTATTTATCACCGGATGGTCCCGACCGGCGGATGGGAGCCGAAGGATCGATCGAAAAGGGGGAGCGGCTGTTTCCGCGTCCGCATCATTTTCCGCAGCGAGGGATGAGCCCTTCGGAGCGGTTCTTGCCTGTTTCCGCATCTAATCCGTTTGCGGGAGGGGCGGGGTTTCCGCTGCCATCCGCGGCCTTCGTTTTCGTTTCCGGGAAAAACCCGTGTTCGGCGGCTGCCGCCGGAAGGCACGATAAGGGCCGGCGTTTTCCATGAAAAACCCTCCCAAATGCGGGAGGGATTTATGTCCGTCATCAGATGGCTTCCTTGTCTGCGGCGAAGTCGATCGATTGGACGGTTTCATCATCCGGCGCTTTCGTGACTTCGATATAACGGATGTGATGGTCTTCCATCTCGATAATTTTAAAGTTGTACTTTTCGAAGGAAACGACATCCCCCTGTTTCGCTTCGAAGTTTTCCGTCAAAATCCATCCGCCGATCGTGTCCACATCTTCGTCATCGATATGGATCCCCAGGAGGTCGTTGATGTCGGTGACGCGCATCTTCGCATCGATAATATAATGGTTTTCGCTGAGTTTTTGCACCAGGGGAAGTTCGTCTAAGTCGAATTCGTCCCGGATTTCCCCGACGATTTCCTCGATGATGTCTTCGACGGTCACCAGGCCGGAAGTTCCTCCGTATTCATCCAACAGGATCGCCATGTGGATTTGCTCCGTCTGCATTTTAACAAGGAGGTCATGAATCGGTATCGTATCGATGACGCGAAGGATCGGGCGGATAAACGACCGCAGCGTCTCCTTCGTCCATTCGTTGCCGGAAACCAAGGCGGTCAAGACTTCTTTGATATTGATGAGCCCGATGACGTGGTCCTTGTCGCCGTCGATGACCGGGTATCGGGTAAATTTTTCACTCCGGACGATGTTCAAGAAGTTTTCCAGCGTGTCGTCGATCGAGATGGTGATGATCTCGGTCCGCGGAACCATGATTTCCTTCGCGATCCGGTCATCAAATTCGAAAATTTTATTCACATATTTGAATTCCGAATGGTTGATTTCGCCATTTTTATAGCTTTCCGACAAGATGAACCGCAGTTCTTCCTCCGTATGGGCGCCGTCGTTTTGCGGAGCAGACTTCAAGCCGAACATCCGGATCACCAGACGGGCGGATCCGTTCAAAAGCCAAATGGCCGGATACATGATCCGATAAAACCAAATCAAAGGTCTGGCCACCATCAGCGTAACGGTTTCCGCCTTCTGGATGGCCAATGTTTTCGGAGCCAGTTCCCCGACAACCACGCTGAGGAAAGTGATGATGGAGAAGGCGATGGCGACGGAAAGGGCGCTGGAAACGGACGAAGGGATCGGAACGTGCCCGAACAGCCTTTCCACCATCTGTTTAACGGTCGGTTCCCCCATCCAGCCGAGGGCCAGGGCGGTAACCGTGATCCCCAGCTGGCAGGCGGACAAATATTCGTCCAATTTGCTGATGACAAGCTTTGCCGAGCGGGCTCCTCTTCTTCCTTCTTCAATCAGTTTATCGATCCTTGAACTGCGGACGCGTACGATGGAAAACTCGGAAACTACGAAAAACGCCGTCAACGCGATTAAAATGGCAATAAATATAAGGTTAACTATATCGTCCAAGAAATTCCCCTCTCCTCGTCAGCGGAAAGAGCAGGGAGTCCACCTCCTAAAGTTTTGAGAAATGAAAGGATGCGAACGTTTGGCTCCGCGGGGCAAGACGAAAAAGACCGGGAAAGCGCATCACTCCTTAATGATGAAAAATTCTTAAAGAAACGAATATATGAGAATCATTGAATTGGTTCAGTCCGATTTCGATGGCGTCTGCAATCTGATACATTATTAATAATTATTATATGAAAGGATTGCCCGGCAGTCAATGAAGGCAGCGAAAGGGCCGCCCCTTCTCCGGGCCGGCAGGAGGGATGATGGACATTTTTCACGCGATGATGGACGTTTTTTTCGCGATGATGGTTATTTTTTCTTCGATGTCGGACAAAGTTCTTCCCATGTTGAACCTAAATTTTAAAATGTTGAACCAATCTTTGAAAATGTTGGACAGTCTTATGCAGTATTGGACGGTTTTTTACCGATGTCGAACCATCCGGCGGAGATGTTGGACATTCCGTCGATCAAGCCGAACCCGATGTTGAACGTTCAGTCCGAAATATTGGACAAACGGATCTTTGATTGGACGATTTTCCAAAAATGTTGAACATTTTTCTTGCGATGTGGAACCATCCGATCCCGAAGAAAAAGAAAATGTTGGACATTCCGGCCGGGACAAAATGAATGGCGGGATTTCTGCGGCAACTATTTCTGCGGCAGCTGGACCGTAGGCCATCCGGGTTGGCCGACGGCCGGTCCCGAAAACCGGGTCCCTTCCTTATTGTTCGCCGCTGCCCGTTTCCGCGGCCCGCAGAATCCGGGAACGGCCTTTCCGATCAGATCGCCCCTTTTGCCGGGTCCCTCTCCTACTTCGCTCCCTTTTTTCCGGGTGAAAAACGGGGAGATCGCTCCGGCCGTTTTTACCATTATATGCGGCCTTCTCCCATATTATCGATGGCCGGATTCATTTCGGACCAGGAAAAATCATCCTTTCTCCGCCCGCGGGAACGCTTCGATGTATTGCAGATGCCTCCCTTCCATTTGCAAAACCCGGAAAATGTAGCCGTCCTGCTCGATTTCGTCGCCTTTTTTTATGTTGTATTTCCTGGTCAAAAGCCAGCCGCCGAGGGTGTCCGCCTCATCATCGTCCAGATCCGTTCCCAGCAATTGATTCACTTCCTCGATCAGCATTTTGGCGTCGAGGACATAATGGCGGTCTTTGATTTGGCGGACGAAGGGAATTTCATCGGCGTCGAATTCGTCGTGGATTTCGCCGACGATTTCTTCCAAAATATCCTCCACGGTAACCATGCCCGCCGTCCCGCCGTATTCATCCAGCACGATGGCAATCGGGATCCTTTGCTTCTGCATTTTGACGAGCAGCGTTTGGACCGGCGTCGTTTCCATCACCCGGAGAATCGGTTTAATGTAAGGAAGAAGCGGGTTTTCTTCGGGACAATGATTGTGTATGCAATCGGTCAGCACCTCTTTAATGTTGACAAAACCGATGATCCGGTCCTTGTTTCCCTCGGCCACCGGGTACCGGGTGTATCCTTCCTCATGCACCGTTTTAAGGATTTCCCTAAGCGGCGCATTCTTTTGGAAGCAGACGATTTCCGTGCGGGGGATCATGATTTCCCTGGCGATCCGGTTATCAAAATCAAAAATCCTTGTCACGTATTTATATTCCGACGGATTGATTTCGCCGCTTCTTAAACTTTCGGAGAGCAAAAGACGGAGATCTTCCTCGGAGTGGGCCCTTTTCCTTTTCGATGATATCCCGATGCCGAAGGATTTTCCCATCATCCGGACCGAACGGCCAAAAATCCTGGAAAAGGGGAACGGCACCCGAAGAAGGAGGTTTAACGGCTTCCGAAAAAGCGGCGCCATCTGCCCGAACCGGTTGCCGATCACGATGCCCGGCCACCATCTGGCGAAAAAAACGAATGAAGCCAAGAGAAAAAAAGCGGCAAGGAATGAAAAGGCTTGCCGCCAAAAGAAAGGGATTTCCGTTGCAGCGAAGAGGGGCTTGATCCACCGTTCCGCCGCCGAATTTCCGAGCCATCCGAGCCCGAGGAGGGCCATGACCGTTCCCTTTTGGATGGCGGCCGAGTATTCTTCGGCGGGATGGACATCATCCGCGGCTTTTTTCTTCTGTCCGTCGTGATACCATTTGCGGATTTGCGAAGGCCTTAAGTTCCCGAGCACATATTCGGCGGAGGCACAAAATGAGAGAAGGCCGATGAGGAAAAGAAAAAGAAAAAGATAAAGGAAAGTCATGGGAAATCCGCCTTCCGGCAGATCTTCACCTCCCGATCGCCTGTCGGTACCTATAACTTTCCCCATCTTTTTCTTTCTCATGCAAAGGCGTTCTTCCCGGCAGCCGGCGGCTGTCGGCGCCGCCGCTTCCCCGGCTTACCCGGCCCGCCGCTTTTTTTCCCGTCTTCTCCGAGCCTTGCTTGCTTCCGGCGGACGCGCGAGACGGATTCCTGCCGCTGAGGGAAGAAGGAAGCGGGAAGAACCGCCCCTTCTTCTTTTGAGGAAAAGCCGGTTGCGCAGAGAATAGGGGACTTCATACTAAATAGTTGAGGAAAAGGGTCGCAATCGAAAAATAGGTGCTAATGGAAAAAATGTCGTTCAAGGTCGTGATCAGCGGGCCGGAAGCCACGGCCGGATCGATGCGGAAACGGTACAGCAGAAGCGGGATCAAGGTTCCCGACAAAGTTCCGATGATGATCGTCAAAAGCAGGGACAGGCCGACCACCAGCCCCAAATAGGCATTTCCCTGCCACAAGAAGGCGATTACGGCAATGATGGCGCCGCAGGTCAGGCCGATGATCACACCGACGAAAAATTCCCGGAAAATTAATCGCCATACGACTCCCTTGTTCAAATCTTCCTTGGCCAGCCCCCTGATCACCACGGCCAGGGACTGGGTTCCCGTATTTCCGGTCATCCCGGAGATCATCGGCATGAAGAAGGCAAGGGAAACGACGACATTCAGCGTGTCTTGGAAATGGCTGATGATGCTCCCTGACAGGATGCCGATAAACAGTAAAAGAATCAGCCACGGAAGGCGCCGGAAAGCGGCGGTGACGGAATTCGTCTGGAAGTCGATGGCCTTCCCGGTGGCCGACAATTTTTCGATATCTTCATAGGCTTCGTTGATGATGACGTCCAACATGTCGTCGATGGTGACGATCCCTTGAAGGACGTTGTTTTCATCCACGACCGGGAGGGCGAGGAAATCGTATTTTTCCATGAGCCGGGCGGCTTCTTCCTGGTCGGTGTAGACGGAGACCGAGATGACCCGTTCATACATGATGTTTTCGATTTTTTCCTCCGCATCCGCCAGGATCAAATCCCTGTAGGAGACGACGCCGACGAGCTTCCGGTTTTCGTCGACGACATACAAATAATGGATCGTTTCGGCATATTCCGCGAAGGATTTCAGTTTTTCCACGGCCTCTTGAACGGTATAATAATTGCGGATCCAGACGAAACGGTTGGTCATCAAGCGGCCGGCCGTTTCTTCCGGATATTGCAATATATTTTTAACGAAATCCGATTCCTCCTGCTCCATTTCGGCAAGCAGGGAGGAGGATTTTTCCGGCGACAAGTCATCAAGGAGGGAAGCTAAATCATCGTTATCCATTAAATTGAGGACTTCCCCCTTTTTGTCGATCCCCAGGTTGTTCAGTATCTCGATCTGCCAATTGCGATCCAGTTCCTGGATGACATCGGCCAAAAACGAATTGTTTAAATGGACCAAAAATCGGGATCGCAGCCGATCCGGCAGGCGGGTATAAATTTTTGCCACGTCATAGGGCTGGAGTTCGTCTAATAAAAGATCCAGCTCCTTCTTTTTGTTTTCCCGCAGCAGCTTTACGGCAAGGTGGGTCAGTTGTTCCTCGGTTAACAGATGATTCATTTCGCTTCCCCCTTTCGTTTTTCGGTATGATCCGTTGACTCGTTTATTATATTCAATCGGTGGATGGGAGGCAATAAAAAGATGGGCGATCTTTGATCACTCGCCTTGAGAAGGAGCTAAATTTTGCCCACAAATATTTTATTCATAAATGGGCGAAAAACCTTTTTTTCCTGAAACCTTCCGGGAAGATCCTTGGCGCGGCGGGGCCGGTTTTTCCGGGGGATCCCCGTGGAAAATGCCCTTTTCCCGGGGCGGCGGTGAAGGAACCGTTTTCCTTCCTTTGCCATAATATTTCACATGTTAAGATTTCAAGAAATGGCGGCGGAGCCCTTTAAAAAAAGTTATTTTTATGAAAAAATGAAATAGTAACGATTGTTTTAGTTATATTATGGGGAATTGGGGATGAAAAAAATGCCTCAGTCGAATGAAAGGAACGATTTGATTTACATCCTGGTCAACGCCAAGGACCAATACATCATTTCCAGCGGGATCGACTTCAAGGGGTTCATGGAATCGTTGGATAAGAAGCCATCGTATTTGCTCCTTTTAAAACATAAATTCGGGGAAAGCGAATACCATCTCCACACCCAGCTGGACTACGTGACCCAGGATCAAATCCGCCGACTTGAGGAGGAAGATATTAAAAATTACGGGGATTTTTGCTGGATCGACTTCGACGACCTTTTCACCATGGATTCGATCGAAGAGGAGGAGCTGGCGGAATTATTGTATTTGGGACACCGGAAAAGGCATTTGTCCCCCCCGTTTTATCAAAAATTGAACAATCGTTTTGTTTATTTGACGGAAATGGACGGCTGGATGAACAAGATTTATTTCCGCAGCTGGCAGGATTTTTACCAGATGTTCGGCAACGTGATCAGCAGGAAATTGAGCGCGTTGAAAATTGAACGGTCCTTCCTGCCTTTCCGGAAGAAGAATATTTTTCCTCCCGTCGACCGGGAAGTCATCCATCAGCTGACGAACGTCTTTTCCGAAGGAGGCGTATTTTCCCTGGGTCTGTTTCATTCGACAAGGCAAAGGATCGAGATCCCGTTTTGGACGTTGGGGGATTTTTACAACATGGACGAAATGATGGAACAGTATGATGTGAGACGGGAAGAAGAGCCTTCGGGAGTCCTGGTCTTTGACAAAAAAACGAGGCAATGGACGGTCAATTTTCCATCCGGGGGGAAGTCCCTTTTGCAAAAATAGCGTTTCGCCGGCGGGAGGCCGGGCGGCGGAATGGGACTATACAAGGCATGAAGTTTGAATTATTATAATAGGATAATAAAAATCAAGGAATGCACATGCATTAAAACTGGGGGATCCTGATGAAAAGAAAGTTATTTTTGTTATACGGCGGAAAGTCTGCTGAACATGAAGTTTCCATGCGAACGGCCATGTCGGTCATTCAAGCGGTCGATTTCAACAAATATGAAGTTTTGCCCGTTTACATTACCGAAGAGGGGAAATGGATCAAAAACGGCCCCCTCTTAGGGCCGGTGGAATCCGTCAAACAGCTGGAGTTGAAAGGGAGAGAAGGGGAGCATTCGCTGATCAAAGTGGGATCGGATTTGTTCGATGTCGCCGGGCCTGCGGAAGGGGACGGGGAAGAGGAGGCCAACCACATCATTTTTCCCCTGCTGCACGGACCGAACGGGGAAGACGGCACCGTCCAAGGACTTTTGGAAGTTTTGAACCTGCCCTATGTCGGCAACGGGGTGTTGGCATCGGCGGTAGGCATGGATAAAGTGCTCATGAAAAACCTGTTTCAACAGGCCGGCTTGAAACAGGTCCGCTACGTCCATTTTCTCAGAAAAGAATGGGAAAAGGACGAGGAAGGCTGCTACGGGAAAACGGAAAAGGAAATCGGCTATCCATGCTTTGTCAAACCGGCCAATCTCGGTTCCAGCGTCGGAATCAACAAATGCAAAAACAGGGAGGATCTTGTCAAGGCGTTTCACGAAGCCTTCCAATATGACCGGAAAATCATCGTGGAACAGGGGCTGAAGGCCAGAGAGATCGAAATCGGCCTCCTCGGCAATGAGGAACCCGAATGTTCGGTCGCAGGAGAAATTGTGCCGAAAAAGGAATTTTACGATTATCAGGCGAAATATGAAGATGAAGACACGGCGCTGATCATCCCGGCCGACTTGCCGGAGGAAACGTATGAAACGATCAAGGCCATGGCCATCAAGGCATTTAAGGCCTTGGATTGCTCCGGTCTTGCCCGCGCGGATTTCTTCGTTACCGACGATTTGGAAGTCTACATCAACGAAATCAATACGATGCCCGGTTTTACGCCCGTCAGCATGTACCCGCTGCTCTGGAAGCATTCCGGACTCTCCTATGAACAATTGGTGGAGCGGCTGATCCAGCTCGGCCTGGAAAGATACCGGGAAAAACAGAAGATAAAATATACGTATAAGGACTGACCGTGAAGTCATCGGGGTTGGCATCTTCTCCGGCCCTTTTTTTCTACCCGTGCGGGTGCCTTATGAAAACCACATCGATCCTTTCGGTATATTGGGGTGGTAGGCTTGATAGAAAAGACAGTCGAACAGTTGTCGCGCATGATTCCCATCTCCAACGACATCTCCCGCATCGGCGATCGGCTGATCAAAGGGGTGTCCATCAACACGGCCACATTGCAAAAGGGGAACCTGTTCATTCCGCTTCAAGGGGAAAAACGGGACGGCCACGAATTTGTGGAAGCCGCCTTTGAAAAGGGGGCTTCCGCTTCGCTTTGGCAAAAGGACCGTCCCAATCCCCCGAAGCATTTGCCCCTTCTTTTTGTCGACGATACGTTGAAAGCGTTGCAAGAGCTGGCGAGAAAATATCGCGAAGAATTGTCCCTGAAGGTGGTTGCCGTCACCGGCAGCAACGGGAAAACGACCACGAAGGATATGATCGCCGAAATTTTGGCGGTCCAATACAAGGTGCAAAAAACGATCGGGAATTTGAACAACCACATCGGGCTGCCGCTGACCGTGCTGGAATTGAAGCCGGATACGGAAATCGCCGTTTTGGAAATGGGCATGAACCATTTCGGCGAGATCGACTTTTTAACGCGCCTGGCGAAGCCGGACGTGGCGGTGATCACCAATATCGGCGACGCCCATTTGCAGGAGCTGGGCTCGAGGGAAGGGATCGCCAAGGCGAAATTCGAGATCGTCAACGGCTTGAAGGAAGGCGGCCTGTTGATCATTCCCGGGGAAGAGCCGCTGCTCGCCGAACGGGCCTTTGCCGAAAACCGCCATTACAGGGTGAAGACCTTCGGGAAAAGCCCGACGAATGATATTTATCCGACGTCCGTCGACCTGCATGGCAAGGGGACGATTTTTACCTTCTCCGGATGGGAAGAACCGGTCTATTTGCCCGTTCTCGGGGAATACAACGTTTATAACGCCCTTGCCGCAATCCTCGTCGGTTCCGAGTTCGGCGTGCCCTACTCCCGGCTGAATGTCGCCTTTTCCCAATTGAAGCTGTCCGATATGCGGCTGGAATTGCTTCCCGGAATCAACGGATCGATGATTTTAAACGACGCGTACAACGCGAATCCGACATCGATGAAGGCCGTGCTGGACCTCTTCGCCAAGCTGAAGGGCTATGAACGCAAAATCGTCGTCCTTGGCGATATGCTGGAACTGGGGCCGATGGAGGAGAAATTCCATTATGAAATCGGGGAATCGATCGACGCCAAGGAGATCGACCTTGTCTATACCTATGGAAGGCTGGGAAAATTCATCGCCGAGGGGGCGAAAAACCGTTTCGGGGAGGAACGTGTCTTCAGCTTTACCGATAAACAGGCGCTGATCGATCATTTAAAAGCCAACCTGTTCGCCAACACCTTCGTTTTGATCAAGGCGTCGAGGGGAATGAAGCTCGAGGAAGTGGCCAACGCCATCAGTGAAAAAACGGAATAGCCGAATTCCTTCCCGTTGCGGGGGGATGGCCGGGAAGTCCGGAAAGGGATTTCGCTTTCGCAGGCGTCCCCCTTTTTGCTCCTTTGGCCGGCTGCGAACAATCTCCGGATGATGCCCGGTCCCCCACCGTTTCCGAAAAAAGAGTTTTTCGAAGCCTGAAAATTGCGCAACCGGTCCGCCGGATGGTACAATGGAAAGACTTGCGGACGGCAATGTGTGCCAACTTCCCATGGCCGGGCCGGGGGGATTCGGACAAAAGCATGCCGATGCCGCCTTCTTTTCTCAAAGTCCCCGATTCCGAGAGCCGATTCGGGGGAAACGATGGGCGGCAGCGGGCGGGGCATTTGTTTATTGCCTTTTCTAAGGACATCTCCGGGCAAAAACCTGCCGCAGACGGGAGGGCCGGACTTCCCCGGTTTGGAGGCGGGCGGTTTCGCCGGCGGCCGAAAGCGCCCGGAAAGGAAGGCCCGACGGTTCCCCAGGCCGTGGAAATATTTTCCGCACATCTCCGGGGTAAGACGTATAAACACGGGAAAAACTGTTTATAAGGATAAAAGCAATGAATAAAAAAGGAGAAGAAACGATTGGTAAAATTTCAAGATTTTCAGTTAAGTCCAAGCATTTTAAAATCCTTAAAAAGGATAGGATTTGAAGAAACGACGCCGATTCAAGAACAATCCCTCCCCTTCAGCCTGGCGGGGCGGGATATTATCGGCCAGGCGCAAACGGGAACGGGAAAAACGGCCGCCTTCGGAATCCCGATGGTGGAAAGAACGGATGCGCGGGTGAAAGCCCCCCAAGGCCTGGTCATCGCCCCGACCCGGGAATTGGCCATTCAAGTATCGGAAGAACTGCATAAAATCGGCTACGACAAAAAGGTTCAAGTGTTGGCCGTATATGGCGGCCAGGACATCCAGCGGCAGATCCGGGCGCTGAAAAAACAGCCGGCGATCATCGTCGGAACGCCGGGACGGCTGCTGGATCACATGAACCGGAAGACGGTAGACCTGTCACGGATCCGCATCGTCGTCCTCGACGAGGCGGATGAAATGCTGAATATGGGATTCATCGAGGATATTGAAGCCATTTTGGAAAAACTGCCTGCCGAAAGGCAGACCTTGCTGTTTTCCGCCACGATGCCGGAGCGGATCCGGCAGACGGCCCTCCGCTTCATGAAAAATCCCGAGTTCATCAAAATCCGTTCGAAGGAAATGACCGTCCCGCAAATCGACCAATATTTTGTCAAAGTGGAAGAAAAGGATAAATTCGATGCCCTCACCCGCTTTTTGGATTATCATTCCCCGGATCTGGCCATCGTTTTCGGCAGGACGAAACGGCGCGTCGACGAACTCTCGGAGGCCTTGTCCATCCGGGGGTATACGGCGGAAGGCATCCACGGCGATTTGAGCCAGGCGAAACGGCTTTCCGTCCTGCGGAAATTCAAGGAGGGGACCATCGACGTCCTTGTGGCGACGGATGTCGCCGCCCGGGGACTCGACATATCCGGCGTCACCCATGTGTACAATTTTGACATTCCCCAGGATCCGGAATCCTACGTGCACCGCATCGGCAGAACCGGGCGGGCGGGAAATTCCGGAATGGCCGTCACCTTTGTCGCGCCGAGGGAGATGGGCTATTTGCGGGAAGTGGAAAAAACGACGGGGAGAAGGATGAGAAGGATTGATGTTCCTTCCCTGAAGGAAGCGATCGAGGGCCAGCAGCGCCTGGCGATGGAAAAAATTCATGCGGCGATCTCGGAAAATGATCTGTCCCTGTACCGGGAAGCGGCGGAAGAGTTGCTTTCGGAAAACGATCCGGTGGCGGTGGTGAGCGCCGCGTTAAAACTGTTGACGAAGGAGCCGGACAGGACGCCCGTCAAGCTTTCCTCCGAGCGGCCCCTTCCGGCGAAGCGGACGGCGAAAAATCGGAAAACTTCCGTCAAACAAAAAGAGGCGGTCAACGGGCAAAAATATTTCCGGAGGAAGACCGCCGGAAAAAGGTAGGCAAAGGCAAGAACGGAAAGAGAGGATCCTATGCCCAAGGCATATCATCCTCTCTTTTTTCTTCATGAAACCGGCCGGGAAGATCCGTCTCCCGCCGCCAAAAAGGGTCCCGCCGGACCGGCGTCCCGGAGGAAATCAGGAATGCGCTGAACCATATATTCCAAAAATGACCCGGCGGTTTATGCTCCGGCTGAACCGCCGCCGGGACGAAGGGGCGGGCGGTCATTTTCTCGCGGCCCAGCCGCAGACCATTCCCCAAAGGAAACCGAAAATATGGGTGTATACATTCTCGTTTTCTTGAAAGGCTGTTATGATGAAAGAAAAGATCACCAATAACGCGGGAAGGGATAGCCTGTGGAACCGTTCCTTCCGCCATCGTCCGGCAAAAACCGCCCCGGCCGTCCCGAATACCGCCCCGCTCGACCCGACGTGGATGTAGGTCAGCGGGGTGATGAAGAAACAGAAAAGATTGGCGATGATGCCGGAACTCAAGTAAACGAGCAGCAATTCCGAACGGCTCCGTTCGGCTTCCAAAAGGAGCCCGAACAGGAGAAAGGTCATGGAATTGGCGAATAAATGGGAGAAATCGGTATGGATCCACAGGGATGTCAAAAGCCGCCACCATTCTCCCTCCGCAATGTACAGATGGATGCAGGCGGTTTTTTCGAACAGGAGACGGTTGGGAAAGAGGGGCACGGTCAAAAGCAAATAGCAGACGGCCTGAAAGAGCAAGATGTGGACGGCGGCCGATGTTTTCAAGCTTTGCAGGTTCCATGTCGGTCTGGAAACGATCACGGACGATCCCTCGCCTGTTTGTTTTTTTGCGGCCAATGCATCGGGACGGACGCTGCCAAAAACGGCCGGAAGGAAAGCCGGTCCGGCCCCGGAACAGGCCTCGGGGGTTTGCTCCGGCTTGAGAGCCGCAAGGAGGAAGGGACGGGTTCCTGAAGGTCCGGACGAGGCGCATTTCGGATTTCGCCGGATTTTCCGGAAGCCTTCCCTGCTTGCGGAGCGTTTCCGCCCCATGTTCGCCGGGAACATTGCCGCCGTCCGAAGGGATGGGTGCGGTCCCGGGAAAATGAAATTTCCCCGGATGGCTTCCGGCCGTCCTTCCTTTGCAAGACCGGGCCGGAAATTTATCCCGACGGGCGGGCCTTTTCCTTCCCGGAACCGGAGCGTAGGTGACGGGCATCACGGCCGCCGGAAAAAACTTGGACAATACATATCTATGCAAAATTCCATTGGTTAGAAGGTGGGTTTCATGATCGCAGGAATCGGCGTCGATATTGTGGAGACCGAACGGATCCGGGAAATCATGAAAAGAAAACCGAGATTTGCCGACCGGATCTTGACCGACAGGGAACAAAAAGATTTTCGGCGCCTGCCGGAATCCCGGAAAACCGAATATTTGGCCGGCCGATTCGCCGCCAAGGAGGCCTTTGCCAAGGCGCTGGGGACGGGGATCGGCAAAGATTTGTCCTTCCGGGACATCGAGATTCAAACGGATCCGGCAGGGAAGCCCTTTTTCGCGAAACCGAAGGAAAGGGGGGTGCATTTATCCATCTCCCACAGCAAAACTTGCGCCGTCGCCATGGTCGTGATCGAATCGCCATAGGATTTCCCGAAAGACGGCCCGGCGCGATTCTTTCCAACCCCAGGGAAAAATTTCTTCTGGCATAAATCGATTGGTTGTCTCATATATTCGAAGCAAGAAGAACGGACAACATCCGCGGGAAGGGAAGCCGGGGAGAAAGGCAGCAGGATTTATTCCCTTTCCTTTTTAAGGACAATCGAAATGAGCCAAAGGGGTTGGAAAAATGAGAAGGATCGGGTTTTTGCTTTTCATCGGGTTGTTGGCATTTTTTCTGGCGGGATGCGGGGAAAAATCGAAGGATGAAGTGCTGGACAAATTGACCGAACAAGCGGAAAAGATCAAGGGGTATAAATACAACGCGAAAATGTCCCTTGCCCTCGGGACGGAAAAACAGGAGTACAACGTGGAAGTGTGGCATCAAAAACCGGAATATTACCGGGTGTACATGAAAAACGCCGCGCGGGACCAAAGCCAGATGATCCTGCGCAATAAAGACGGCGTATACGTCCTTACCCCTTCCATGAATAAAAGTTTTAAATTCCGGAGCGACTGGCCGAAAAACAGCAGCCAGCCCTATTTCTACGAATCGCTCATCAAAGATTTGTCGGAAGATCAGGACGCGAAATTCACCCAGTCGAAAGACTATTATGTTTTCGAAGGGAAAACCCGCTATCAATACAATAAGTCCTTGCCTTACCAGCAAGTCACCTTCCGGAAAAAGGATCTGTCCCCGGTCAGCGTCAAAGTGATGGACCAGGACCGGAAAGTGATGCTTACGGTGGAATTCACCGATATCAAATTCAACGCTCCCTTTGACGATAAGGCCTTCGATTTGAACCGGAACATGTCCAGCGCCCTTTTGGAAGTGCCGGCGGCAAAGGAAGAAGCCGACAGCAACTTCACCGTTAAAATTCCGATGGCGGAAATCCCCGGCGCGGAGCTGGTCGACGAAGAGGAAGTGATGACGGGGAACGGGAAGCGGGTCGTGATGACCTACGACGGGGAAAAGTCCTTCACCTTCATGCAGGAGAAGATCCATGTGAAGGAAACGGTTGCGATGCCGACGCTGGCCCTTGAAGGGGATCCGGTCGATTTGGGCTTCACCGTCGGCGTTTTAACGGATCATTCCCTCCTTTGGGCCGATGACGGGGTGGAATATATGATCGCCTCCAACGATCTGTCGAGGGAGGAAATGGTCATGCTCGCCAAGTCCGTCGATGCCGCTTCGGAAAAATGACGCTTTTCCCGAAAAGAGCGGCGGTTTTTCCGGGAAGCCGGGGAAAGGGAGAAAGGGATTTTCCTTTCCCCCTTTTCTCGATTGAAGCCTGTCTCAGCCATTGGACACCCCGGCCCTGATGGTCGGGTTTTCCTTTTTCGGCAGGGGATCGTTCGCCGGCAGCGCGGTAAACGATTATTCTTCACAACCATTGCCGCAAAAAGGACGGCTTGGCCGCACCCGGGGACGGCCCGCCCTTTTCCGGCAAAATCTTGCGGCAACTAACGGAACGTTTCTTTCCCGCGAACAGGGGGTTTTTTTCGGGGAAAACCGCGGAAAGCAGGTCGGGCCGGTTTTTCCGCGGGGAAGCTGCTTTTTTTCGGAAAGGAAGATCCGGGGAGTCCGGCGGAAACCCGTCCATATGGCCGCATTCCCGCGGGAAAAGAAAACGACGTCGCTTGCCGGACCCGGTCGGGTTGCCGCATTCCCGCGAAGAGAAACCGCAGCCCAATTTTTCCGCACATCCGATCGGGGACGACCAAAGGGCAAGGAAAAGCGCCGATCAACCAAGCGGATCCGGCTGCCTTTACCCTGGTTTCCCATAGGGCAGCCGAATTTCCGGCAAAAGGTTTTCCGGACTGCGGACTTACTTATGGAGAGAACCTTATTCCGGTTTTGGGATACGGATTATCCGTGAAGAAGCGCTTTGGATTTTGGAATGTTTAAAGTACTTGCTCAATTTTCAATTGCGCATTTTCATTTTCTAACCAGACAGAGCCGCTCCCAATCCCCGCATCCTTCCACAACCCGCCGGATTGACGCTGCGGCGGGCCTGCTTTTTTCCTTCTCCGGCCGCGGCGGCCGCCCCGGCTCCGTCCGGAGCGGCTCTCCGCTTTATCGCCGTGAGCTTGTCCTTATCACGAAACGTGCAAAACGCAGTGATCACGAAACACATAGGAAATCCGAAGACCCTATGATAGAATGATCTTAATCAATGAAAAGGGAGTACGAAACCGATGTCATTCGTGAACAAGCTCTTGGCAAGCGTCGGGATCGGCTCGGCGACAGTGGATACGAAAATTTTCCGGAGCGAGTTGGTTCCCGGCGAGAAAGTGGAGGGGATCGTGCAAATCCGGGGGGGGGGGAATGTCGAGCAACAAATTGACAGCATTTATCTTTCCTTGTATACGACATACGAATTGAAAAAAAGATGACCGGCGGGTAAGGGAACAAATCCAGATCGGCCGCTACCGGCTTACCCAATCCCTCGTCATCCGGCCGAATGAAGGAAAGGAAATTCCCTTTTCCTTTGAGCTGCCGCTCGACACCCCGCTTACCATCGGGAAAACGAAAGTGTGGGTGCGGACGGGGTTGGACATTAAAAATGCCGTCGATCCCGCTGACCGCGATTACATTTCCATTGTCCCGACGCCGTTGACCGGTGCAATTTTTCACTCATTGGGCCAATTAGGGTTCCGTTTGCGGAATGCCGATTGTGAACAGGCGAAAGGGATTTTCCGCAACCGCCTCCCTTTCATTCAGGAATTTGAATTTGTACCCGTGCGCGGGCCGTTTCGGGGCAAACTTGACGAATTGGAGGTCGTCTTCTTTCCGAAACGCCAGGGAGTCGAAGTGTTGATGGAAGTGGACAGGAAAGCCCGAGGATTCGCCAGCTTATTGGCCGAGGCGCTGGAAATGGATGAAAGCCTGGTGAGATTTACGGTATCGGAACAGGATATTCCGAATTTGACTGAAATCATTGGCTCCGTTATATCCCGTTACAGTTAAACCGGATGAAGAACGTTGCATTAAAAAAGGGGCTGGCCCGTCTTCGCGGCTATGATAAAGAAAAATTCATCCGGTCCTTTTGCCGCAAATTCCGCGTTCAGAACGCATCCCGCCCCCTGCCGGCTTTATCGGCGCCCCAAACGGGTACCGCAATCACGAACCTCCCCGGGCCGGCAGGCCTGGCGTTTCCCCGCCAAGGGATTTCAAAAGAACCGAACCCGAAAGAAGAATCGCTTTGCGAAATCGGGCAGGCTCCATCCAATTTCAAAAGAACCGAGCCCCAAAGAAGGCCGGTGCGTTGTTTGCGGGAAAGGGTTCGGTCTCCATTTCAAAAGACCGGGCCCCAAAGAAGGACCGCGTGCAAAGCGGCCATTCGTTTTCAGGCTTGTCTTTCCATGCCGCATACGCGGGGTTTTCAGAAACGGAGTGATTCGGATGAAGCGGATGATCACCCGGGCCTGAATCCTTTTACGATGGGGCCGTACGGAAAAATGCCCCCATCCCTTGACCCGGACTCTTGTGGAAAACCGTTTGACATCGGGAAAAATAAGGCACATAATTCAATATTATAAAAAGGAAATATTTAAGGAAGTGTAACGATGCACTATTATAGGGATACGTGGATGGAAATCCGATTGGATGCCATCTCGGAAAATGTCCGGAATATCCGCCGCCATTTGGCCGAAGGTACGGAACTCATGGCGGTCGTGAAGGCGGACGGATACGGCCACGGGGCGGAAGAGACGGCGGAGGCCGCCTTGGAGGCGGGCGCCAAGTGGATCGGTGTCGCCATGTTGGATGAGGCGCTTTTTTTGCGCAAACGGGGGATTGACGCCCCCATTCTCGTCCTTGGCTATTGCCCGCCGCAGCACGCCCAAGTCGCCGCGGAAAACCGCATCTCCTTGACGGCCTTCCAGGAAGGGTGGCTGGAGGAGGCCGGCCGCCATTTGACCGCCCCGTTAAACGTTCATATCAAATGCGATACGGGAATGGGAAGATTGGGCGTCCGGACCCTCGCCGAACTCGATTCGCTGCTTGCGGCGCTGAAAAAAAGCAAATGGATCCGCACCGAAGGGGTCTTTACCCATTTCGCCGCGGCGGATACCTTGGAAGGGGACTATTATCAAAAACAATTGGAAAAATTCCAGGCGTTTCTGTCCCGCTTTCCGGAGCGTCCCGAATGGATCCATGCGAGCAACAGCGCGGCGGCCCTTTTGCATCCCGAGGCCGCTTTTAACCTCGTCCGGACCGGCATCGTCATGTACGGCCTCTCCCCTTCGGAAGAAATCAAGCCGGCGCTCCCGTTTCCTTTAAAACCGGCCCTGTCTCTCCATTCCAGGCTCAGCCACGTCAAAAAGGCGGAAAAAGGGGCAAAAATCAGCTACGGCTGCACGTACACGGCGGAACAGGACGAGTGGATCGGCACCGTTCCGATCGGCTACGCGGACGGCTGGCTGAGGGACCTGCAAGGCCAGGAAGTGCTGGTCAACGGGAAGAGGGCCCCGATCGTCGGAAGGATCTGCATGGACCAATGCATGATCAGGCTGCCGGAAAGGGTGGAGCCGGGCACGCTGGTCACCCTCATCGGCAGGCAGGGGGACGAGGAAATTTCCGCCGATGAAATTGCCCGGAAGCGGAACACGATCAATTACGAGATCGTCAGCACCCTTTCCCAGCGGATTCCCCGGATTTACAAACAGGGAGAGAAAATCGTGAAGATCAAAAATTCCCTGTTTTCATGATGAAAAATTTTACAGTTCATGCATAAATTGTCCGTTTTTCAGCGGATAATAGGGTAGAAATTTTAAAAATTTCTTTTCTTGGCGGGAAAATAATGTTACGATTTAGTTGATTTCACTAACAGTTCGGATGCAGTCGTGGTGGAGGTGTGCTTTTGTGTCTGAGTCCAGAGAAATGCAGGAAGTCGTCATCAGCTTGCCGCAAAAATTAATGCTGGAAGTCGAAGGCATCATCCAACAGGAAGAGATCAACCAGGACGAATTTTTCCATCAAGCCGTCAAATGGTATCTGAGGGAACGGAAACAAAAGCAGATCCGCGAGTCGATGCGGCGGGGATATATGGAGATGGCGAAGATCAATTTGTCCATTGCTTCGGAAGCTTTCCAGGCGGAGGATGAGGCGGAAACCACGGTAGAGAAACTGGTAAGTGGAGGATGAACCTTTGATTGTAAGGCGAGGCGATGTTTATTTTGCTGACCTTTCCCCTGTGGTCGGCTCCGAGCAAGGGGGGGTGCGCCCGGTATTAGTCCTGCAAAATGATATAGGAAATCGCTTTAGCCCGACCGTGATCGTTGCAGCGATTACCGCGCAGATCCAAAAAGCGAAATTGCCCACCCATGTGGAAATCAGCGCCGAGAAATACGGGTTCGACAGGGATTCCGTCATATTGCTGGAACAGATCCGCACCATCGACAAGCAACGGCTCACCGACAAGATCACCCATCTGGATGATGAGATGATGGCCAAAGTGGACAGGGCGCTGCAAATCAGCCTGGGACTGATCGATTTTTGAAGGGAAACGCTCTTTTTGCCAAAAGAGCGTTTTTGTACATAAAGAAGATGCATTACATATAAGAAAAACGCGTCCGGCCTTCCCCGGAGCCGGGCATTCCGCAGGGGAACGCGTTCTCCAACGGCATGTCTCTTTCCCGTTTCCCGCCTCCTTCCGCAAAGCCTTTCTGAAGCGATGAAGCAGAACCCGTCGGACTGGTTTTTCCTTCCGGCGGAACGGCCCGCCTGCCTTTTAAAACCGACGAAACCGATTCCCGTCTCATTGAAAAAACATGGGTTTTTCCTTCCGGAAGGGGGACTTCTTTTGCCTTTTCGGTCCGTTCCTTTCCCCCTTCCGGTTCTTCCTGTCCGTTTAAAGTCAGCGTTGAGGATTTTGCGGAAATTTTTTTGCCCTCGGGGTCCCCCGATTGCGCCGTCCCGTCCCCTCCCCCATTCACCGCGGCCCGCGTTCCCTTCCGCCCCTTCTTGCGGCGTCTGAAAGCCTTCGCCTCCGAAAACTCTTCAGTCCTTCCTTCCGGTTTGTTAAAATGGAGACATCCACGGATGCCTTGCCTGCGTCCGGAAAAAGGCATGACGGGAGTGAATCGTTTGGTTCAGGTTTTCGAAAGAGATTCGGCCTATCTGGCGGTCGCCAAGGCGTTGAACCTCAAGGCCGGCCAGGTGAAAAGCGTCATCGAGCTGACGGAGGAAGGGAACACGATCCCTTTCATCGCCAGATACCGGAAGGAAAGGACCGGCGCTTTGGATGAAGTCGCCATCCGCGACATCTTGGAGCGCTGGAATTATCTTTTACATTTGGAAGAAAGAAAATCGGAAGTCCTGCGGCTCATCGGCGAACAGGGAAAGCTGACGGAGGAACTCGCCGCGCAAATCCGGGCGGCGTCCAAGCTCCAAGAGGTGGAAGATTTATACCGGCCCTATAAACAAAAACGGCGCACCAAGGCCGCCATCGCCAAGGAACGGGGGCTGGAGCCGCTGGCCCGCTGGATGCTTTCCTGTCCCGCGTCGGGGGATTTGCTCGAAGAGGCATCCCGGTACGTCCGTGAAGATTTGGAAGTAAACAGCGCGGAAGAGGCGGTCGGCGGCGCGAAGGACATCATCGCCGAATATGCCGCCGACCAGGCGGAAATCCGCAACTGGATCCGTTCGGAAACGATGAAGAACGGCGTGATCCAATCGGCCGTGAAAGACGAAAGCAAGGACGAAAAACGGGTATATGAAATGTATTACGATTATCAGGAGCCGGTGGCCAAAATCGTCCCCCACCGGGTGCTCGCCTTGAACCGCGGGGAAAAGGAAGGGGTTTTAAAGGTTTCGATCCGGCCGGATACGGAAAAGATCTTGGCCTATTTAAAACGGCGGTTCATCACCGATGAAAATTGCGTCTGCGCCAAAGAGCTGGAGGAGGCCTTGGAAGACGGGTACAGGCGTCTGATCCAGCCGTCCATCGAAAGGGAAGTGCGCAACGATTTGACGGAGAAAGCGGAAGAACAGGCGATCCATGTTTTTTCCGAAAACTTGCGGAAGCTGCTGCTTCAGCCGCCGTTGAAGGGGAAGATCGTCCTCGGCGTCGATCCCGCCTACCGGACCGGATGCAAATTGGCGGTCGTCGATGAAACGGGAAAATTGCTTCACGTGGACGTCATTTATCCCCACCCGCCGGCGGAAAAGCGGGAGGAAGCGAAAAGCAAAGTGCTTCTCCTTTTGAAGAAATACCGGGTGGATATCATCGCCATCGGAAACGGAACCGCGTCCAGGGAGACGGAACAATTTATCGGCGACGTTTTGCAGGAGGCGGATGAAAGGGTTTTTTACACCATCGTCAACGAAGCCGGGGCCAGCGTATATTCGGCTTCCGATTTGGCCAGGGAAGAATTCCCCGATTTGCAGGTGGAGGAAAGGAGCGCGGTGTCCATTGCCCGGAGGATCCAGGATCCCTTGGCCGAACTGGTGAAGATCGATCCGAAATCCGTCGGCGTCGGCCAATACCAGCACGATGTATCCGGCAAAAAATTGCAGGAATCCTTGCAATTTGTCGTCGAAACCGTCGTCAACCAGGTCGGGGTGAATGTGAACACCGCTTCCGTCTCCCTGTTGCAATACGTCTCGGGATTGTCCAAGGCCGTGGCGAAAAACATCGTGAAATACCGGGAAGAAAACGGCAAATTTCAAAACCGGGAAGAGTTGAAAAAGATCCCGAGGCTCGGCGCCAAAACCTACGAGCAGTGCATCGGCTTTTTGCGCATCCCCGACGGGGACGAGCCCCTGGATCGCACCGGCATCCACCCCGAAAATTATGCGAGCGCGAAAAAACTGCTGCGAACCTTGGGGCTCTCGGCGGCGGATTTGGGGACGGAAAAATTGGCTGAAAAACTGAAGGGGGCGGACGTCCGGAAAATCGCCGAAGAAATCGGCATCGGCGAATACACGTTAAAGGATATCCTGGATTCGTTCATGCGTCCGGAACGGGATCCGCGGGACGATTTGCCGAAGCCGCTGTTGAGAAAGGACGTCCTTCGGATCGAGGATTTGAAGCCGGGAATGGAATTGCAAGGAACGGTCCGCAACGTGGTGGACTTCGGCGCCTTTATCGATATCGGCGTGAAACAGGACGGGCTTGTGCATATCTCCAAGATGAGCAAAGGCTACATCAAACATCCCCTCGATGCCGTATCCGTCGGGGACATCGTGACCGTCTGGGTGGAGCAGGTGGATGTGCAAAAAGGACGGATCTCCTTGACGATGATTCCAAAATAAGCGGTGAGAAGGAGCTGCCAAGCATCCGGTCCGGGAATTTCCCCGGCGCCCGAAGGAGGGTTTTTGCGCCCTTTGGAATCGAAGGGGACCGAAGGCTCCTTCACCGGCGGATCCCTTTTTCCTTTCGCGAAAACAAACATGGATCTTTTCTTCTGATTCGGCCGCTGGCCAACGCCTTCTTCATCCTGTGCCAGCTTCCCTTTTCTGTTGAAAAGGGACGGGCCGATGGGCCTTGCGGCTTCCGGACGGATGGGAAGGCCGAAACACGGCGAAAGAAAGGAGAGGCAAAACCGTTCAAGGGGTTTTATGGGGATGGAGAGACAAGACAAAGAATTCGAATGCTTCATGGAAGAAAATGTTTCCGCTCCGATGGACGACGAGCGGCTGCAACGGCTGACGGAAGAGATTTCCCTCAAGTTTTTCTCACGCCCCTTTCTCCACCGGGCGACGTTTAATCCCAGGCTGCGGACGACCGGGGGCAGGTATCTTTTGGCAAGCGGAAATATCGAGATCAACAAAAAATATTTTGATGCCCATGGCATGCCGGAGTTAATCGGCATCATTAAACATGAGCTTTGCCATTATCATCTTCATCAAACGGGGAAAGGTTTTCGCCATAAGGACAAAGACTTCAAGCGGCTGATCGAAAAAGTGGGGGCCCCGCGGTATTGCACCCCGCTGCCGGGGCAGGGCGCCGCGGGAAAACCGGAAAAAATCCATCTTTACCGGTGCAGCCGGTGCGGGGCTTTGTACCGGAGAAAACGGAGGATCAATACCGAAAAATTCGTTTGCGGAAGATGCCTGGGGAAACTGGTGGCCTGCCGGGCGTGAGCGGCCGTCCACGGCGGGGAGACCGATCTTGTCCGGCAGCCGGAAATGATGACGAATCAGGGGGGAGCCACATGTTAAAATTTGAAAATTATCCTTATGAGCGGCCGAAGATGGCCGAGATAAACGACCAGTTCGACGGTTTGTTGAAAAATTTTGTCAATGCCTCCTCCATGGAGGCGGCCGAGGCGGCCTTGCAGGAAATCAACCGGCTGCGGAGCCGGCTGTCCACCCTGGAAAATCTCGTGTACATCCGTTCGACCGTCGATGTCAGCGATCCTTTTTACCAAAAGGAGCGGGAATTTTTTGACGCGGTCATGCCGGAGTTCGAGGAACGGGTGACCAGGTTTTACAGGGCGTTGGCGGATTCGGCCTACCGGAAGGAACTGGAGAAGGAGTTCGGCAGCCAACTGTTTAAGCTTGCGGAATACAAAATCAAGTCTTTTTCTGAGGAAGTTATTCCCCTTTTGCAAGAGGAAAACAAACTGACGACGGAATACGAAAAATTGGGGGCTTCCGCGCAAATCAAGTTCCGCGGGAAGATATGGACCCTGTCCCAGCTCGATTTCTTCCTGCAGGATCCCGACAGGGACACCCGCAAGGAGGCCGCGGCTCTAAAATACGGTTTTTTTGCCGACCATGCGGAAACGTATAATGAGATTTTCGACAAGCTCGTCAAGCTGCGGAATGAACGGGCGGTGAAACTCGGCTATAAAAACTTTGTGGAACTGGGCTATCTGCTCATGAACCGCATCGATTACGACGCCCGCATGGTTGGAGCGTTCCGGAAGCAAGTGCGGGAACATATCGTTCCCGTGGCTGCGGAAATTTACAAAAGGCAGCGGGAACGGATCGGCGTGGATGCCTTGAAATTTTACGATGAAAGTTTTTATTTCCGAAGCGGAAACGCCAAACCGAAGGGTTCGACGGAATGGATGGTTGAAAACGGGAAAACCATGTACCGCGGGTTGGCAAAAGAAACGGAAGAATTTTTCCAATTTATGCTTGATCGGAATTTAATGGATTTGGAATCGAAACCGAACAAAGCGCCGGGCGGCTATTGCACCTATCTGGAAGATTATCAGTCGCCGTTCATTTTTGCCAATTTTAACGGCACCGCAGGAGACGTGAACGTGTTGACCCACGAATTCGGCCACGCCTTTCAAGTCTATTGCAGCCGGGATTTTTCCGTGCCCGAGTATTTCCATCCGACCCACGAATCGGCGGAGATTTCCTCGATGAGCATGGAATTTTTCACCTGGCCGTGGATGCACCTGTTCTTCGGGGAAGACGCCCTGAAATATCAATACAGCCATTTGACCGACGCCCTGACCTTCATTCCCTACGGAGCGGCGGTGGATGAATTTCAGCATTTGGTTTACGCGAATCCGGATTGGACGCCGAAGGAGCGGAATCAGGCCTGGCGGCAATTGGAACACATCTACCTCCCGCACCGGGATTATGACGGAAACGAATATTTGGAAGGAGGGGGATATTGGCACCGGCAGCTCCATATTTTTGAGGATCCCTTTTACTATATCGATTACACCCTCGCCCAAATCTGCGCCTTCCAATTTTGGAAACGGGACCGGGAGGATCATGAAGGGGCTTGGCAGGATTATGTGCGCCTTTGCCGGCTGGGCGGTTCCCGATCCTTTTTGAACCTGGCAAAAGCGGCGAATCTTCGTTCTCCCTTTGAAAAGGGGACCGTTTCCTCCGTGATCGCGCCGATCAAGGAGTGGCTGGAGCAGGTGGACGACAAAGCGCTGTAAAGCCGGCGGGCATTCTCTCTTGCGGGAAGAACCGGGTGCAGGGGGATTGCCTTCCCCTTCGTGCGGGAAGGGGAGGCGGGGAACGGGACATCCCCCGGGCGTTTCCCTTCCGCCCCTCTTCCGCATCCGGCGCGGTTTCAAAGTTTGCAAAGCATTGCCGGAGGAACGCCCTTAGCGGGAGCGGAAGGGAGGAAAAAAATTGGCCTAAAATTTGGGGAAAGTGTATTGACAAGATATGATGCATTATCTATAATTTTAAGAGTCTGAACGATTTCGATGGCCCGTTGGTCAAGTGGTTAAGACACCGCCCTTTCACGGCGGTAACACGGGT
>JAAROH010007759.1_pt1 | contig 37408 bp, 62 predicted proteins | sample 7248631 | NCBI WGS metagenome assembly JAAROH01 (sample SAMN09772309, study PRJNA484901) | compost metagenome | isolation source: Vermicomposting unit | place: India | reverse complement strand
CCTTCAAAGGATATGATACAACATAAAAAAGGCGGAGCTTTCACTCCGCCACTTCTCCTTCCCAAATTTCCTCAAGCGCGTCTTCAAAAAACTCGCACACCGCCAGCACTCCTTCGATAAACGCCTGTTCCCGTTCGTCACTCGTCTCCATCATTGCGTATTGCAGTCGGTGATCCGCGACGGTGACTTGCAGCAGGAGCAGTTTCACTAAAATGTCTACCATCCCGACTCCTCCCTTTAGAGTGACTTTGCGATTTCCACAAGCAAATTCATTAAGAGCGGCACCATTTGAACCAAGATATAGCCGATGCCTGCATTTTGAATCATGGAATAACCTTTTTCTTTTGAACCGATCATAATCATAATCGCGCCGCCAGTCATAACGATTAGGGAAATCGGGTAGGCGAGGCCTTTAATCAACTCCACAACGGGCATAAACGCGGTGGTGATCTTGTCATAGATAGCACCGCTCAATTCTGCGGCATGGGCGGTATCAAATCCGGTCAACGTGAATAAAATAGTACCGCCTGCGATTGTAGCGGCTACTTTGAAAGGGTACGCAGATTTTGCGTATCCTTTTTCTTTGCGCAAAAACTCTTGAATCGTTCCTACACGCTCCACTTTTTGTCTAAACATACGGATTCCCCCTTAATGAAATTGACTCGCCAAAAACACCCGAACGTCCATACCTTCGGACAACTCAATAAGCTGTTTTTTCTTATACTCCGTTGTCGTCATCCAAATGAATACAGGTGGCACTTTGAAAACGCCTAGCTCGATCATTTTGCGATACTTGGCGATTTTCACTTTATTGGCGCTCATTTTCTGCTGATGATCGATCTCCACGATATAATAGCGACCGTCCTGCACAAACAATGCATCAGCTACGACGGAAACGACGCCTTTAACCTCTAATTTCACCTCGTTTTTCCACGATTCCGGGCATCCATAAGCGATATAAATGTCATTCCGCATAATGTAGTGGCGCGCTTGGATAGAACGCTTTCTGACGCGTCTAGCGCCCGTTCTCTCGCGTCCTTCCTTCGTCAAATAGTAAACGGCTTCCCCGTCCAGAAACTTCGCCACAAACGGCTCTAGCGCCTTCATCACGCGGCTTGTGTTGCGTGGGCTTCCAAGATTGTGGAGCACTTGCAACTGACTGCGGGTGAGGTAGTCAAGTTTCGCTAATGATGAGAGAATAGCTCCTTGGCGCTGTTCCTTCGCAATTGCCTTTCTCAACGTTCTTGCCCCCCTCATCGTTGTCTTTTCGTGCGCGAATGTTGATATGCGGACCAATCAACCGGTCAATGTCATCGCTGGAAATGTAGGCGCATTGTACGATTTGCTTGCGATCAGTTACGTAAACAGCACGTCCCGGTATCAGCGGCAAATGGGCGGCGTCGGTTTCTCCTTCCCCGAGCACGACTTGGCTAGCGATCTCGGTCTGTAGTCGGAAACAAAGTTTCGCATCGGCATTCTGCTTGATTTGTCTAGGGAGTGTGTCCGCAGTGGCGTACTGCGTGCAGAAAATCAACCGATAGCCAAGCGCGCCGGCCACGCGGGCGATCTCGGCAAGGATGTGCTCGCACTCCACTTTGAGCCGTTTGATTTCCTTATCCGTTTCCCCGGCGCTGGCGATTTGTGCCGCTTCGTCAACAATGACAAAATGACGCTCTTTGACTCCGGCACTTTTCACGTCTTCTATGCCTGCGTCGAGATAGTATTCCAGCCTACTGTTCATCTCGTCGCGTATGGCCCTTAGAGCTTCTAGGGCTTCGATTGGGTTTTTCGCTACTGCCTCGACTTGTTGCGCGTCACGAAACTTCGCAAACGCCAAGCCGCCTTTCAGGTCAAGAATGGTGAACCGTACATCATCCGGGTGCCGTGCGATCAATGACGCGACAAGCAGTTTGAGAAAGGCGCTTTTCCCTTTTCGGGTCGCGCCGGCAACGATCATATGAGGGATGGCGTCAAAGTCGTGCTTGATAAATTGAGTACGGGAAATGCCGATCGGAATTTCCCAGCCGTTGCATTTCGCGAGCATGGATTCGTCAAAAAGCAGCCAATCTGGCATCGGTTCATCATAGACGCGGATTTTTAACATGCCGTCAAACGCCATTTCAATTTCTTTTTTCTGCTTCTTTTTCTTTTGGAGAATGGTTTTGATCTGTGGAATGGGATTGCTGCGGAAATTGATGTCTGTGAGGTCGTGTATAGAAAGGTCGAATGTGCTGCGCTTGATGTTTAGGCCATCCTCGAAGACGTGCTTTTTCTTTTCAAAGTCGGCAAATGACAAACCTAGTGGGATTTGATACACATATTCGGTGTATCCTTTGCCTTTTGTCCGTCTGTAAATTCTGATTTGTTTTCCGTCCCTTGTCACCAATCCGGCATTGGCGGCGATGCGTTCAATCCGCGTTTTGTCGTCGCCCACTCCTTGGCGTTTCAAGTAAGCTGTTCCGGCGATTCCACCTGCAATCAGTGACGTTACAATTTCAAACAGCAATTAAATTCACCTCCCCACTCCCAAACCTTAGTTATCCGTTAGGATAGTCAGGCTTGGCGCGACATTGAAAATAGCGATCTGAACGTTGCTGCGACGCGGTTTTTGCGTGTCGTGTCAGTGGTCTGCGGCCGAATCGGGACGCGAACCGTTGGCACGAATATATCCAGCGACATTTAGAATGACAGTCTTTGCGACGCTGGCCGCGCCAATATCCTCGTTTGCTATATCGTATTTTGACTTGTCTGTCCACTATTCCACATTTTTGCATGAGGTTTAAATTCGGGATTTTTGGACAAGACTGTGGCTAAAAGGAGGGAGCTTGATGTTCGGTCTAGGGAAGCCCAGAAGCAAGTTCGGGAAATGGGTAGATAAAATGGGGCTGACACAAGAGGAAATCGCAAAGAGGGCGAAGGTAGGGAGAACGACGATTTCAAACATGTGCAAGGATCCCAGCTACAGCCCTCGCATCTCTACTTGGGTGAAGGTTGAGCGAGCACTACGATCGTTGGGGTATTCAGTAAAGCGAGAGGATTTCTTTGATATATAAAAGGGCGGCTCTAGGACTGCCCCTTTTAATCATTATCTTCTCGATGAAAGAAGGGATACTTCAGAAGCATTTTCTGAAACGATCCCTCATCCCTTATGGGGAGACGGCCATGCGGAAACTTGTAGTAGCATTTCTGATGCATGACGGTGTTTATGATGTCAAGAAACACTTTTTCATCCATCTGGACCGGTTCAGAACAAACGTGACAACGAAGTCTGCCGACAATCTCGAACATGGAATCACCTTCTTTATTCGATTAAAATACCACATTGAATTGCAATTTCCTTTAACGGTATAATTTTCTTAAAAAAAGGGGGAGGAAATGCAATGAAGCAACTAAAAGTGTTAGTTTCTCTTGTGGTAGCTTTGGTTCTTGCGGTTATTCCTCTGAGTGGAGCAACAAACGCTGCCACAAAAAATATGTATGTCCACTTTATCAATGTTGGGCAAGGGGATTCCATTTATATTAAAGCGCCAAATGGTGAGGATATTTTGATTGATGGAGGAAACAAGGACGGTAGCGACGTAGTTGCTTATTTGAAAAAGCAAAAAGTAAAAGACATTGAATTTATGATTGCTACTCATCCAGATGCCGATCATATAGGTGGTCTGGACGAAGTTTTAAAGGCATTTCCAGTGAAAAATGTGTATGCTCCAAAAGTGAGCCATACTTCCCAAGCGTATAAGGATTTTCTTACGGCAGTCAAAAACAAAAAATTAACGATCAAAACCGCAAAAGCCGACGTAACTCTTTCAATCAAAGGTGTAACCGCGAAATTTGTTGGTCCTGTCAAAGCATATAGTACAAGTGACACAAATGACTGGAGCGCAGTCTTAAAGATTACCTATGGTAAAAATTCATTCCTTTTCACTGGTGATGCGGAGACAAAAGCTGAAACAGATATGATTAAGGCGAAGAAAGATTTGCGCGCCGACGTTTTAAAAGTTGGCCATCATGGAGCTAAAACTTCTACAAGTACTACTTTCCTAAATGCGGTTAAACCAAAATATGCCGTTATTAGCGTTGGGAAAAATTCATATGGTCATCCAACAAAAGAGGTACTCAATCGCCTCAAAGCTGCGAAAGTTACTGTCTATAGAACTGATCAAAAAGGAACGATTGTATTCACAAGTAATGGTTCAACACTTTCGTTGAAAACGGAGAGACGATAAATGAAAAGAAAAGTCAAAGGAATTATCGATCGTTTTGAAGGCGATATTGCAGTAGTTGAGATTGATAAAAAAACTCTTGACCTTCCGAAGACTATTTTCCCAAAAGAGACTGACGTAGGGAATGTTGTTATTATTGAGGTGACGATTGATAAAAAAGAAACAGAAAAACTTCGAAAAGAGATTGAAGAATTGATGAATGAGGTATTTGAGGATTAAAGCCCTTCTCACATGAGAAGGGCTTTTTGCATTATTCTGCATCATACGGGCGATATTTTTTTCGCAATTCCTTCAATTCTTTCGCAAGTGTTTCAACATCATATCGGAAAAACAATTTATCTTTTTGAAAACTCTTAATTGGGACAATCCTTCCCGACTCGATCAACTTGCTAAGACGTTGATATGTCACACCCAGGATCTCCAGTGTTTCAGCGACCCCGAGGACTTCACGTTTAATGAAGTCCTCGAGCTCTTTTCTTGTTGTGAATTGATACATCACTCTGCTTCCTCCTCATCTGTTGCGGAAGTACGAGACAAGATAACGAATACCAGCAAATCCCCATACAATAATAACGATCAATAGCACGATGTCCAATATGCCTAGGTTTCTAAAGTCAGTAGTCATGAAAAAGCGTACGGCAACAAACGCCAATAAGATATTTGCAATCCAAGCTACTTTTGACATACATGTTGGGAGATGATAATATGTTTTATACAGAAGCCCTTCCCGAAGGTCGGGCTTCCGTTTGGATTTACTTGCGGCGCTTCTTTTTGGAGCGTCGCTTTTTCTTTTGGTTTCGTCCTTCTAGGAAGGCGATAGTCGCTAGGACGAAACCAGCGATACTGCAAAGTTTCTCGATGATGTCCAGCCACTTCATCATCTCCCTGTGGTTCACCTCCTTTCTGATTTTATTATACCAAACCTATTTAAATATTACAATAGTTAAAATAAAAAATTTTCTATTTTAGTTATTTTTTATATCCCCGCCAAACGGCAGGGGAACTATTTTAATCGTAATTTTTGCCCGACTTTAATCAAATCGGGATTTTTAATGCTATTCAACTTAACTAAGTTTTGCACTGTTGTTCCATACTTTTTGGCAATTCCAGTCAGTGTATCACCTTTCTGTACGACATATACTTGAGCCGCAGCTACAGCTTGTACAGGTTTCTTGTTTCCGACTTTGTCGTACTTAGTTAAGTCGTACTTCTCGATGATCCGGATCAGCTTACTTGCGTAATTCGGGTCGGTGCAATAGCCACATTCTTGCAGCTTTTTGCAAGCAAGAACATAGTTCGTTTCGCCGATGATCGGCTTGTACTTATTCCGATCCCAGCTGACGCCATTCACGTACAACTTTGCTAAATCTTCAAGACTCTCCAACCAAGAAGGATACTTCCGGAATGCTGCGTCCGTCTGATACTCTTTGCCATTGCGAAACTCTGTTGTTTTCATTTTGATTGACTGCCCGTTGTAGCTTCCCTTGATCCCAAAAAGGTTTTTTCCTTTTTGAGCTAGTCCACTTTGACCAAAATTCGATTCTAGGCATGCTTGTGCAATAATCAATGAAGGTAAGATATTGTATTTTTGTTGAATCTTTTGTGCAAAAGGCGCGATTTCTTGAATGAAATCATTCATCTTGATTCCTCCCTTACTTTTTTCTTTTCACTTTTTCCCTTTAGAACTTCAACTGCTTGCTGGATCTGCTCCGGCACTGGTAAGCCGATCCGGCCAGCGTTTTCGATGATCGATAACACCTCATTCGCTAAATAGAAAAAGATCGTCGCATCTCGGAACAGTCCATTGGTTCCGACTGCACGATCAATGAGGTGGCCGACAGCCACAAGTACAAAAATCATCACTTTTTTGGGAATCCGCCTGAATCCCACCGCACTGCGGAGGGAGCCTTCTTTATACGCCGCCATCACTCCTGTTACATAATCCAGAACTACAAACGCCAACAAAATTCCAAGCAGTTCAGACCATCCGCCAAATAAATACCCGACCACAGCCCCGGTTACGGCCGCGCCGGTTTTGTAGATCACGTCCAATCGCTCCATTTGTTTCACCTCATTTAAAAACTGTCTATATAAAGGTCATAAGTTAATTTCATGGTGTTTGTGCTTGTTTTGGTTACGGGGCTAGGCAATAGGTTTCGAGCGCCCATAAATCCCATCGGCTGTATTGTAACCTCGCACTTCGTGTAATCATATTGACCGTTGTTGTATGGTGGTGTTTGGCGTATTTCGATAAATTGCTTTTTGATTGGATCGTATGTTATGGCTGAATAGCTATTGATTGATGTTTTAACGGGAGTATCTTTTGAAAAATCGAATGTTGTTCTATCCATAAAAAATGCGTAATCGCTCGCCTTAATCACTACCATACTTAAGTCAGGTATATATTGCATACCATCACAATAATGCCCATAAGCGTCGATGGTAGCTCTTGGGATTACTTTAGTATCTAGAGGGTTTACTAAATCGTTTATGTTGTAGCGATTTATCTTTATATCATCGTTGTAGTTTGTTCGTGATTCCATATACACATCCTGTCCTGTAATACAGAACAAATCGAGTAAATAGCCACTATAATACCTGTATGTTTGGGATGTCCCCGGTATATTTTGGGGCGAGCCGTTTTGCCCAAAACAATATAGATTGCTACCACTTACTAGATAAATATCTCCATTTGGTGCAATCTCAAAGTCATCATAAGTAGAGGTAGTATTTAACAGGGCATAAACTTGCCCATTTGTAATTGTCCGGGCTTGGACATTCAAATCATAAACTAAAATAGCTACTTTATTTGTTTGCGCCTCTTTTCCCATGAAATACAGTTTCCCGTTTTTTACTCTTGCTTGTTTATTTACAAACAAATATCCGTTAGGAGCACTTATTTGTAGATACTTTTTTCCCACAACGCCAACAGAAGGATTTTCATCAGGCCAGCGATTCCAATAGACACTATTAAACGTCCCGTTCGCTGCATGTGTCGGCCAATCGTAAACTAGATGAATATGCTGCGGTTCTACAAAACTTTCTGCGGTGTTTAATGATCCGCGTTTAGTGTCACTACCTGCATATGTGTTATATCTGCTGGCATATCCAATAATGCGCCCCCGCATAATAATTTCATTTTCCGGGTCTTCAGGGCCGTCATAATTGGTTAAAACTATCCAACTCATAGGAAATCCTCCGCTCGTAACCCAGGACATATCCAGGTTTTTAAATACTACATCGTATCGCGCTAAATTGTATAAAGGCCCTGAATATTGAATGTAATCAGAAGAAGAAGAAGATATCGAATCAGTAAGAAAAGCAAATAACGCTGCTTGCCGTTGTAATTCCTCCATAATTTTGGAAATAAAGTTTTCACTTTCTACCCGCTCAACTAACTTGCCGGTTAAGGCGTCGAATAATTCGATAGTGTGAACACCCCTAACAGCCTTTAGGGGCTTTTCTTTAATTATTTCGATCGCTTCGCCGGTCAAAAAATTGCGTTTTGTCGCTTTACTTTGGCGGATCATGTTTCTACCCCCTTTATCGTCGAATTGTATTAATTGCCACATGTGTAGATATGCTGTTTTCATATTGTAGACTGTGGTGTTCTCCTACGTTCACGCGGCCCGGCCCATCCAAAACAATAGCGACGGCTTGGCGCGTTTGGATCGTCGTGTAATTTGCTTTATTAAAGCTATACATTTCCGCAACGCTCGGCCGCGGTACTTCAGACGATATGCCGCCTAGCAAGTTTTGAGCATAGACAAACATTTGTAGACCATCTTGAGGTATATCGATCGTGCCGGTGTCTGTGAACATCTGTACTTCCAACATACCTGTTCCGCTCGGCATCTGCGCGATGATAAACGGCAGACCGATAGTATGCCATCCCGCAGGCATGTATTGCTTAATAGGCGGTCCGATATCAGATCCATTGAACATCAATTTTATGGTGACAGTAAGCGCCGCTTTTGCTTGGCAAATGAGCATCAACCCAATCTGCGCGTTGGTGCTCCCAAAATTCGTTATGCTTATTTGTAGCGGAAAAAGCGGGCTTGTCCCTATCGTTTTCGCGGCCCCGGACTTTATAAAAAGCAAATCGGGCTGCGCGGCTTGCACATCGTTGCTAATGCTGTCATTTGAAATGTCGCCTAATCCCGGTTCTAAAAAGCCTAATTCTACCTCGTTTCTCCACGGCTCTTGTGGGTAAACTTTCATGCGTAAAATTCGCGTTGTAACGTCTAAATTTAGGTCCTCGTTGTATATTCTCACATCGTCACCTAGATAAAATTTATCTTCTTCTAGGCCGGTGATCGCGGACAAATCTAATACCGTTACTTGGTAGCTTATCCGCGGAAAAGCCATTTCTTTTAATAGGTCCTCTGCATACCTTTTCAAGTTACCCGGCAAAATAAAACGCTCGTCCTCTAAAATGTATTCCTTCCGGTACTTTTGCCGCGCCTCCGATAAGCTGACGCCCTGCGAAACATACCAATCGTAATTTTCTACATAGTTTTTTCCGTCGTTCACGTCTGCGATTGTCAGCCCGTTTTTTCCGTATGGGATGATGACTGTCGCCTCCGGTGGAGTGATGGTTCTCTTAACACTCTTGAGATTTTTTCGGTAGCGAAAAGATGCACCACGATTGCTGCCGATCCGCTTCACGAAATGCACCAGTCGGTTCATACTATCCCACTGAATTTCCAGACCAACAATTTTGGCTACTTGTCGAACAAGCCATAGTGCTGTTTTACGGCTTTCCTTGAGGCTAAAAATTTCATCTTCATAACCTGCCTCGATGATCCCGACTTTCCAGCCAGTGCCGCTCAAGATTTTTTCAAGCCCGTTCCGTAATTCCTCGGCATTGATTTCGATAGTTGGGAAAACCTTATTTAACAATTCGATGTATGCTAATTCTGCGGTAACCGCAAACGTAAACCTCCCACTTTCCTCCATACCATCCTCAATCTCTGTCACGATATAACGACGGTTTTTGTATACGAGTTGACCATCGTACTGTATGAGCCTTACCTTTGGGTCATTGAATGGCATTTCGAAATACAACATGGATTTGTCATTCAGGAAGTCGTCTGTATGGATATTTTTCGCGTTTTCGAGATACGCAGATAAGTTCCCGATAAGGTCATAAACCCGGATCACGTCGCGACTGATATTCATTTGGTGCATCTATCCTGCCTCACCTCATTTCCAAAAAGAAAAAAGCCTACATATCGAGCATGATAAATGAAAATATCATAAAAACCTTAATTTTATCTCCAGCGTTTTCGGCGGAAAAAAATAAGGGTCCTCCATAATTAAGGCGAAAACGTTCACCCGGCGTAAGCTCTATTCCATCCGTTCCATCCATAGTCGCTCCTCCGATATAGACTGATCCGGTATTGTTTTTATCGGCCACTACGATATACTCTGAAACAAGCCAATATGGAGGGATTTCTCCAAATACACTTTCGGGCGTGCCGGCTTCCGAAGCAGTTTTTTCTATTTTTTCTATCGAGAGAGGAGGGGCTTGCTGTGTAAATACAAGACTGTTCGGCGCCACGGTCACCTGCAACGGATTTTGATTAGTCACATTTACATCCAATACGCCTCCACTGGCTCCATTTAACGATACATTGATAGGCGTACTATCGTCGATTTGTACCGTTGGACTATTCGCTATATTAACACTCATCGGCGTCGTGTTAGTTACGTTCACATTTACAGGTGTTGCACTGTCTACGCGGACAGTCGGATTATTCGCGATGTCTACGGACCCGATTTTGTTGCTCCCAGCAGGCAGAGCCCCGGCCATATTTACATTTACAGCGGTTGCGCTGTCTACACGAACGGTTGGGCTGTTAGCTATATCAACAGACCCGATTTTATTTGTTCCAGCCGGGATTGGTGCAGTCAAGACGCTTTTAAGTGCATCGTTTTGTAGCGCGCTCGGTAACTTCGCGATTAATGCTTTCAGCAACCCAATGACTGTTTGTGCCGTAGCTGGATCGGTTGTCGAGCCCAGCGCCTCGATATCGGCGTTGAGCGCCTTAATGAACATGTGCCACTTAGCGCCATCGTAATACGATGAGGTCAATTTATTATCTAAATCGGTATTTAGACGCCCATTTTGTTGTGCCATGCGTTATCCTCCTTTATAAATATCGTTCTTGCCAAACAAGACGAATTCGGGCACGCTGTCCATTTGCGCTGGTATATGCAAATGTATTTCCGCCAGGGAAAAGCGCCCCGAATTCGCCGTCAATCATCGACAAAATATTATTTTCTGCAGTGTCATATGCCCCAGTTGTAATAATATCTCGTTCCATGCTTTTCGTTGCTAAAAAGCTCTCCGTGTTGATTTCAATTGCAGAGTTATTTGTTAGAACGCCGTTATACAACAGATATTTGTCATTGATCGTAATTTTTGGATTTTGAATCTCCCCATACACTGCTTCGATCACGAGCCTCGGATAGGTTTCTGCCGTACCACCGTTTGAAATGTACTGCACACTATTAGAGTCCATTTCAAGGATAACTTGTTTGCTAAAAACGGAATACTTAAATGGTTCACAAAGAAATTCCACAGTAAAACGTCCAAAAGTTAAAAACTCTTCGAAATCCGGAGCTTTGTTGACTTTCGCCAGATAAAACACATCTGGTTCATCACTAAAACACAACATGGCTTTCTCGTTTGTCGACAACCAAGCACTTATACGTCTAGCCATTTCTACTCTTTCCGCTATTGTCCGCGTTTTTAAATGGCAAGACACGCTTACTATCCGGTCGCCAAATGGTTGCGGGAAAAGATAAGATCCGTATCGCCCTGGGATTTGTTCATAGTGATCACGTATTTCCGGTAGTAGAGGACGAGAAATGTTCGAAAGTCGCAAAGAAAAATCGCGACTATCCATTCCCCTAAATAAAAAGTAGGTCATCCTCTCTCACCTCGGCTTCGTCTGCTCTGACGTTGCAAATTGTACAATTCGCGGCTAATACGAAGGATGTCTTCGTCACTCCGAACAGTCATATTTTGAACTACTATTGTAAAACTGTCTGGTTCATTATCCCTCATTGGAGCATTTGAAGGATTCGCCCCCAAAAAACTTGGATTAATTTGAGGAATGACAGACATTTCAAATGAACCGGATACTAGCTTACCTAAGCTTTCCCCAACCACTGAAACTCGCTTAGCCAGGTCTATCATGCTATTCTCTGCTAACTTCGAGTCGGCTGTAATTCCGATAGCCAAACCTTCGGATAAATAGCCGCCGTATTCCGCAAATAATCTACTCGGGCTGTGAATCCCAAAAAAGTCTTTAATTTTATTTGTTAAGCCGTTTAACATTCCTTTGACTTTATTCCATAGCCAATCCGCCATGTTGCTGATACCATCCCAAATCCCCCGCAATAGGTCCCGGCCAATATCTACAAAACTACTAGCCCAGCTTTTTGCAGTATTTTTTATGCCCTCCCACAGGTTGATTAACGTGTCTTTTACGCCGCTGAAGATGCTAGAAACAGCGCTTTTCAAACCATTAAACGTACTTTGTACCGCTGACGACAGGTTGCTAACAATGTTGCTAATACTTCCTTTAATTGCGTTCCATATGTTAACCGCAGTATTTTTTACATTATTCCAAGTATTTGAGAAGAATGTTGCCAGTGTATTGAAAATTTCCTGCGCTTTCGTTTTTAGCGTATTCCATACGCCTATTACAGTATCTCTAGCAGTGTTCCATACAGCTGTAAATGTGTTTTTGATCGTGTTTAAGGTTGTTTCAAAGAATGTTTTTACTCCGTTCCAAACCGTTTCCGCCGTTGATTTTAAGGTGTTCCATACAGTTTCAAGTGCGCCCTTGATCGTATCCCATACAGCAGAGAAGGTTGTTTTTATACCGTTTAACACAGTGGAGAAAAACGTTTTAATTCCTTCCCATACGGTAGTAGCAATTGTTTTGATTGCTTCCCATATGGTGGTTAGTACTGTTGTAACACCTTCCCATACAGCACTAAAGATGGTTACATAAATGCTTAGCATTGTTGTAAAGTAGGCTTTTATGCCTTCCCAAACCGTCATGGCCACAGTTTTTATTCCTTCCCAGGTTGCGGCCAATCCGGCTTTAATTCCATCCCAGATGGATAATGCCGCAGATTTAATTGTTTCCCAGGTTTGTAGTAGGAAGGCTTTGACTTGATCCCAGTTTTTATATAACAACACACCTACAGTAACTAATCCAACGATTGCTCCTGCTACAATCCAGACAGTCGCACTCATAGCGGCTAAACCGGTGACAAGGGGACCGATCAGCATCCAGATACTATTCCACGCTGCGAGCATACCGTTAAATAAACCGATCCCGATCGCGAGTGGCGATAGTATTAATGTTAGTGCAGGAATGAGCATCAAAAAGCCCTGGATCATTTTGGAGAGTACCGGATGAGCTTCATTAAATTTTATAATCATGTTTGCAATCACAGTAATAAACTTGTAGACATGCGTCATTACCTCGGCGAATACTTCGACCATCGGCTCAAACGCTTTTTTAAGTGCAGCGATCATTTGCTCGAAAGATTTCGCATACTCTGCGTTTGCTTTCTTTGCTGCTTCGTGCAGTCCACCATATAGTATTGTACTACTCACTGCTGCCGCTAACGCGACCATCTGGAAGCGCATAATCCCTTGGTTAATCATCCGTTGCATGTCCACAAGTTCCTTCATGCTCGCTGTCGGGCCGAGCATCCGAAGCGCAAGAACAGCAGCATTTCCATTATTGGCGATTTGATTCATTCGATCAGCAACGGCAAGGCCTGCTTTGTTGACTTTATATAACGCATTCCCCATGCGGTCGTAGTTATCGCTGATTCGTTTTGCTTGTGTAGTCATGTTCATCATTTGGCCTGCGGTTTGAATCAGCGACACTTTCGCAAGGTTGTTAGCATTGAGTAGTGCATCATTCGCCTTTTTGTACTCCTTACCAAGCTGTTGAACTTGGGCCATAAATTCAGCATTGGTACCGCTGAATTCATGCATCGACATGGCAAGGCCATACATTTTCTTTTGTGTTTCCAAGAGTTGCTTCTGAAAAGGCATCATGCCTTGCATGTTTGCGAGCTGCAACTCTTTGGTCATTGTGCTGATTTCACGTTTCAGTTGCCGCAGTTCTTGGTCGACGTTCTGTTTTTCAATCTTCGTATCAATGACTATACGTCCGTCTGCTGCCATCTATTTCACCGCCTTCCTCTTAAGAGCCGCGGCGACTGCATCCCATTTGCGGTCGATTTCTTTTACCCTGTCGTAATCGTCTATCATCCCCGGATCATCATCCTTAAGGCGATAGAGACGCTTCATTTCCATCAGATATTTTCGATATTCTTGATTATGTTTATTCGGCGGAGGCAACTTCTCCTGCCGAATGACTACGACCTCTTTAAATGCCGTATCTTTCGGCAAATGAGTGAGCAACTGCATGAATTTTTTCCAGTGTAGTTTGCCGTGTTGCTCGAACAAGTCTATGCCGTAAGCAGCAAGGAAAGATGCATAAATCAGGCCTGCGTCCTGCTTGAAATCAAAAACCTTCTTGCCGCTGGTTTCTTCTTGTTTAGGTTTGTCGTTGATAAATTCATTAAAAATGTATGCATACATTTCCACCTTTTCATTTAGCGGTATATTCGCTATGTCCTCATAGTTCTCTATGAGCATTTCTAAAGCGATGTCAACCTTTTCCCACCACCAAAAAACAGGGTCATCCTGTAGCTCCATAACTCGTAGCACTTGGTCAAAAGCAAGGTTAAGACGGATGATCTTTCCGTGGTATTCAAATTCATCCTCAAAGCGCTCCGTTAGCGAAAACATGTTACTTCGCCCGCTTTACGTACTTTTTCCGCTGCTCCTCTTTAATTTCCCCGAAGCGCTCCTCGATGGTTTGTGCCAAAAACTCGATCAATTTCATGTAGTTCCACGTTGAGTGTCCGGCCAATTTGAATAGCTTCTCAAACGTCCCCTCACCCAGCATGGTTTCCGTAACATCCTTCATATTTTGCCGCTGCTTATCCAAGAGTGCGTCCATTTCTGCTTCGCCCAGTTTTTCAATGTCCACTTTTTCCAGCTCTTGCGCTTCTTTAAAGAAGCGGTAAAACATGTTTTGATATTCCTTTAATTTGTCGTCCGAAAAATCCACTTTATATAACTCCCCGTTGATCTCGATTTCCTCATAGGATTTACCGAACTCAAACTTTTTCATGGTTTTCCCTCCTCTCAATGGTAAAGCAAAAAAAAGCCGCTATTTTTAGCGGCTTATAGGGTCACTTCATATTCATTACGGCCCCGGAGGCGTCACGGTCGGCTTACCATTAAAGTGGACCTCGAAAGAAATCTCGCCTTTCGTGTTTGCATCTCCCGAAGGCCCTTCAATGTTAGCAATCGTGCACTCTCCAGAGATAATAGTGCCATCTGGCAATGTCCATTTGAAATCTGTCTCGCGGCCTTCGCCTAGTTCAAATTGGTTTGCAAAGATAAAATCTTGTGCGGCATCCCCAATTTTACGATGACCAGTGAACGTGATGATAAGCTGTCCTCCTGTCACAGTAGACGAGGCGAAGCCATCACCATCAAGATAAACATCTTGGGCAACTTCTTCGTTTAGAGACACCTCAAAGTTATTAAGGCCTGCACCCAAGCGTGCATAGGTAGGCGTTCCTGTTCCCGGCGTGGTGTTAAGCTCGAATGTATGAGCCGATTGTAGTAAAAATGACATGCCCTATACCTCCTTTGCATATTCGGCATTAAATAACGCCGTGTAGATATATTCGTCATGTTCGGTTTTCTCCACGAAATTAGGCAGCGTGTAGACCTCGCATTTGACGAATTGGCCATCAGTCAGCGTAATATCCGCTGTTGTCAGGTGGTCAAGGGTGTTTGTGATGTTTTCGATCGTTGTCATCGCGGCTACTTGGTCACTGTCCTTCACCAAAATTTGAAAAGACAATTGATACACGCGTCCGTCGTCAAGGTGAGCCTCGCGCAAATTGCTAGGGATGAGGCGGAAACAAACAGCTTTTGGGGCTTTTGGCAAAATGCCGGACGTGATCGGCGCATTGAGCGTGACCCGCTGCTCGATGGTGTCAATCAATTTATCAACTAGTTCCATGCCTCACCCCTCCTATTTCAGATTCTCATCGAATGCTTTTTGGGCCAGCTCCACCCACTCTTGATAATGCTGAGCTTTGGCCGCTTCAAACCAAAGTCCCTGTGCGTTCGGGTTTTTGTCTTTACGGAAGTTGTACTGCGGATTGTAGTAGAGCCGCCGCGCATACGGCGTATCCCACACAATCAATCCTTGTCCGATTTGGCTTGCCCGCAAAGAACTTCTCATCAATTCACCAGTGTCAAACGGAATGTAGTAGTTGCTGTCTTTTAATACTTGCTCGTCTAATGCCAGCTGCGCTTTGCCAATCGCGTTGTCTATTTTGTTCGCAATCGCATTTGTGTCGATATTGATTCTGATATTTAACCGAATCATGCGAGCATCACCTCGATATGATGAGGTATCGTGGAAAAAGCATACACTTCTGACACTTTGGACACGGTATAGGTTTGGCCATTGAATGTGACCTTTGATTTCTCCTTAAATTGGACCTTTGGTTCTGAATGTGTCATATCAAAAAAGAGAATATAGCGGTCCATGGATTGTTCTCGAACGGTCGCGCTTGTTCGTTGTTGTTGAGAAAGGACCGGCTCCATTCGCACTTTCTTAATTGTCACCGGTTGAGCATAGGTTTCTCCATATCTTTCGTTCTCTAAATATTCCTCATATGTGACTTCATGAACTAAGAGGGATAAGGGAATCGATCTAATCACATACCCTCACCCCTCTATAAAGCAGTCCAGTCGGTCTCAAATAGTTGATGACCGCCGGACTAATAGCGGATTGTGTTCCGTTTGCTCCGCTCGAATAGCTGAAATTCCCGATGCGGACATCTATCATTCCGTTATCTCCATGCACGATCTGTTCCCCGGCATGCGCAAAATATTCCACCTGTGCAGCTGTCGCCCGTTTTACTTGCTCTTGCGTAAACGGTGGCAAAGTGGCTAGGTCTTGAATCGTGTAGTTTGTCAATTGATTGATCATGGCTGTCGCGCGTTCAGCTAAACGAGAAAAGGCATCCTCGCTGATCGGGATGCCTTTGTAAACGTCAGTGTAGAAAGTGTAATCAATGTAAGCCATGATTACTCACTCTTTTTCGTTTTCTTCTTTTCTTCCTCCATCACTTCATAACCACGTTCCTTGAACCATTGAATCAGCCAATCATCATCCGTTTCCGCTTGGCCATTCACGAACGTGAGTGAAGCACTTACGCCGTTATACTTTTCATTCGGAGCCTTAATGATCGCCATTCATATCACTCCTTACGCTACTTTGATGTTACGAAGAACACCAGCTTTGCGCGTGGCTTTCAATGCGATTGCTGCTACCATTTCAACTTCACCTGTTTTTACTGCGCCCGGTGTGTCAAAGTCCGGTAAGTATGTGCGAATAACAGCATTACCCGTCACCGTGACACCGTGGAATCCGTCCAAACCGATGGACACAGCATATAAATCAGTTAAGCCTGATGTTGCCGTTCCACCAATTGTACGCTCTACAATCGGAATGACTGGAACAGTAGTTGGTGTGCCACCCAAAACTTGAACGAAATAGCCCAAGTCCACAAGCGGAATACCGTCATACGCATCAACCGTACGGCCGAACGCATCCTCGGATTGTGTTAAGTATCCAGCACGACGAGCAACGGACTTAATTTTCGTGATGAGCTTGCTGTTACCCATGAGCATTGTTGGACGGCCATCTAATTCCGCAAGGAAGCTGTCAATGGCATCAAGCAATGCAAATTTATCCGCTTCAATAGCAGCGGCAGTCGATACATCAATGACACCGCCTGTATTCAATTCGGTAGACGAACCAGCTAGCGCTTTGTTGAGTCCATCAAACGCTTTGGAATCGACAGCAGAATCGCCGTTGATGACGGTGTAATGGAATAAGTTACGCGCTCCAATGATTTTTTGCTGCAATTGGAACTGCATTTCGTCGATTTGACCACTTGTATCTTGGATTACACGGTCGATTTTAAATGAACCGCCGAAGATTTTGAGTTGTACATAGATGTCTTCGCGGTCTGCTTCATTTGCTGCGTATTCTTCGTTGATGTTACGGAATTGAGCGGTAGACGGTGTTTTCAGGCGTTGGTATCCGTATGTTAATGTAGAGCCGCCTGTACCCGGCGAAACAGCATTATCGAATACCAAACGGTCAAGCAAAAGAGAAGAACGACGGAATTCATCGACTACTTGTTGATCTACTTTGTCGGCCATACCGACTTTTGCTTGCTCTAGTGTGATAGGCATATGCAACACTCCTTTTTAGATTTTTATCGCTGCGCGAATCGCTGGGCTAATGCTTCACGTAAACTTAGCGGCTCGCTGCCTCCTGATTTCGCGTGTTGTCCTGTTGAAAATTGCGGTTTTGGTGATTCTTGTTGCTGTTGCGCTTCTTTGAAATGCGGATATTTCTCCAATACTTTTGTGATCGCTTCTTCCAACGTCGTGTCATCATTCACAAGTCGTTGAGCTAGGACCACAACATCTTCCACGTAATCTGCGATCACGCCCGCTTTGATCGCGGTAAGTTGAGCGGATAGGTTTTCTTTCTCCTGCTGTACAGCGGTGAATTGTTGCTCGAGCTGTTGCAGTCGTTCTGCTTGCTTCTGCTGTTCCGTCTTTTGCGACTCTTGCCATTCGCGGAACTTTTGAAGGCCTTCTTTCGCGGAATTGAAATCCTCAATCCCTAACTGTTTAAGAAGCTTCTCTTGCGCTTTCTTGACCTCTTTCGCAACGATGTTGTTCACATCGTCTTGGGTAAAGGATTTTTCCGGCTCTTTTGGTGGTTCTTGAGCCGATGGGTCAGAATGGGCGGACGCTGGATCGGTTTCCGGTTGGCCGCCTTCATGTTGGCCTCCGTCGCCCGAAAAAAATTGTAAATTCAAACGATAACCTCCAAGATTTTGAGCCGCTTGGTCGGCATAAAAGTTTTTAAACATGCGTTCAACCTCCCGTATTGGGTATTTCCGTCTCCTGTTCTATTTAACGTCGGAACAGGTAAGCGACAAGATATAGAAAAAGCCCTAGCAACATAGCTAGGACTGATTAATACACTTGTTCACGTTCATAATTTCGTTTCAAATCATGTTCCGCGACGAATCGGCGTATAGCCGCTTGCCGCTCACGAACCTTGGCACGAGCGGCTTTCACACCTTCTTGATCGCCAAGGGCTTCCATCATCTTTAGCTCGCGTTTGGCGTATCGGATCTCACGTTCAAGGCGCCGCTGTTGTTGGCTCAACCTGTATGCCTTTTGCACTTGGTCGAGCGGATACGGATGAAATCGTTGCTTACTCACTCCCTCGATAAAGGGATAAATGACGTGGCGACAATTCACGCCCAATAGGCCTCCAGGATCGCCGTAACTCGTCGAGTTAAACGACGGATATTTCGGGTGTCGGCCGCTTCGTGAATAGATTTTACCTTGATATGGCGCGCATTTTGGTCGCGCGTCCACATGGCTGGACACCTCAATTAAATCCACGCCGTAATCGTCCATCCGTGCAAATTGCATCTCGTTCGCCACGCGGTTCGATGTAGAGCGGATAACCATGTTGATATAGGCTTCTGTAGTCCATTTACGTCCGCGTTTGTCAACCATGGCCGGAATGCCGTGTTCTGCCCAGCGGGCAGCGGTTTCTCGAAGTGCTTGGTCAGGAGTCGCAACACCCGTCAGCACCTTGCCCACTGTCTCGTTCAAGATGTCAATGTAGGCTTGTTCCGCTTGGCTTAACATGGTGGTATTAACAAGGTTAAAGACATTTCTCGCTTGTTGCTGATAAGCGGTAAGAATAGCGGCAAGCGCCGTACTTTCCGCAACGGCTGGCGGTTGGATTGCGACGCCCATTTGCACCGCTTCAGCAAGGTCGCCCTCAATTTCTCTTATCGCTTCATAACCCGCTTTCTCTAACGCTTCGGAAACGGCGTTAATAGACATTTGCGCATGCTTGGCAATCGCGATGACGTTTCGTTGTGTTAATGTCCCTAGTTGCATGAGTTTTTCCGCTTGCCAAGCAGGAGCATTATTTTCTGTCAGCGGCTTGCCCTCGCGCAGGTGCTTAGCAATGTTGATTAAGATTTGTTCTTCGATCGCCATATAGACATCAACCACAGGTGCCGATAGCTGTTGACTGCGCTCTGGCGTCATTCGCCGTCACCCGCATTAAACATATCCAATGCCTGTGCGGTCATCGTCTGCCGCTCTTGGTTGATCTCTTGAAGCAACAGCTCGGCTTCCTCGCGTGTAATGCCGTGAATCCGTTGTAACGCCTGTATTTTGCTTGCCAGGCCGCTGTTCACTAGCTGAATCCAATAGGCGGCATCCGCGTTTTTGTCCTGCGCCACACTGTCATCAAATGTAACCGTGACCTCATATTTGTCCGGCACGCTAAAGAAGCCGTACAGTTCCGCTACCTGCCCGATCACTTCAACGAGCTCTTGTATCGCCGCTTCGATGATGATTTCATGCGACTGCTTTGTGCGAAATGTCTTTGAATTCTCGCTTACCACTTCCGTAGCGGTTTTCACCCCCTGCCCGTCAAATGTAAAGGAGCCGGCGGAAAAACCAATTTGCATCGCAAGCAAATTCAAATACGCATTGATCGCATTGATATGTTCCTCGACACGTAATTCAACGGAAATGTCTTTGATTTCGTTTTTGTCTTGATCGAAGTTGAACGCCTCGTACACTTCATCATTAGCATCAAAATAACGATGTAACTGCCCTGTTTGTGGGTCAACGATTGTCTTAATAGCGGTAACAGGTACAAGAATCCGCTTTCGCCCTAACCGGAACTCCCGCTGGAAACTGTCAAAGGCAATATCTAGTGATTTCAGTGTATCCAGTGCATTGGCATAAACCGAGATGCCAAGCGGAATCGTCGGATCGATATTGTTTGCTGTATTCGGTTTGATATACACAAACAGCGGCCGTTTCAAATTCTGTATCAGCACTTCTTCTTCAAGATCTGAAAACAATGTTGACAGCGGCACGCGAACGCCTAAATCTTCGCCGTTTGATTCGTACAATTCATTGCGGATGACATACTCCGTACCTTCCCACACATGCCATTCCAAATGTGTGTATTTCTTGTTCTGCCGCCGAATCTCGCTTACGAACACCCCTTCATCGATGCCGTTATTATCCCAAGATAGTGGGATGAAACAATCCGCTGTCACATATCCCAAGTGGATGCTGGATTCATCGGCATAGGCCTTTATTACCGCTCCACCAAGCGCGAACGAGTATTCAAGATAGTGTTGGAACTGACGATAGAAGCTGTTACGTCGGAATACTTCTTTGACGTTTTTCTCAAATTCTTGGTCCGAAATATTGATCTCGCATTTCTCATTGAAGATGAGCGTGGCCAACTCCTGCGATATCACTTTCGGCATATTCAGCGTCGCTATGCGACGCGTTTTCGTTCCGCCGTTGATCGTATGATATTTCACTTTATGAAAATCTTCATGGTAGCCGCTATAGAGTGCTTTCCATACGTCAATCTGATTAAAAAAAGTTTCATTGATCGGAATTTCTTTTTTGGCATACACGCTCTTAATCCCGCGTATTACGCCCATTCTATACATCACCTGCCTTATGCGTGCGATAAGATTCTTAAACATTGCATCCACCGCCTACAATACATATCGTCTATAAAAATAATTGACGCTGTAACGAAACTCGTCCATCGCGTCGTTGTATTCGTCAATCGGTTTGCCGTTTTCGTCTCTGCAATATAAGCCGATCTCCTTGATAAAGTGGTAATGGCCGTATTTGTCCGTTTCCACAAGGAAAAATTGTTCGTTCGTAATCACGTTTTGAGCCCGTTCAATCCCTACCTCGATGCCTTTCGATGTTCCTTTGATGTCATGTGCGTTATTATCTGCTTTTCTCGTGTCAATGCCGACTAAATGCAATTCCTCTCGTAACGATCGACAGGCAGGGTCAACAAAGAATTCTGAATAGCGCATCTCAAACTTTTCGACGCACCATTTCACGAATGCTTTAATCTCTCGCGCATACGTGCTCATCGCCTTTACTTGCCCTGTCTCTTTGCCGCTATGATAATAGTGGGCAACACGATTCAAGCGAAATTTGTCCTTATATCTTGTGACAATGTTGCAAGAAACGCTTGTCGCGTCTCCTTGCCCACCGTCAGCAGCAAAAAACATTTCGTATGGCATGCCCAGCACCGTAGGTTTGATATGCTTCTCCATATCAAACATGCTGTATATCACGCCTTCTGGCATCACTCGTTTCCCGTACCAATCCCGTTGCAATAAATACGGATTCTTTTTTAACGTCTCATAGATTTCTTTCTTCCGTTCTTCTGAGATAATCGGATTATCGTGAATGGTCCAATGCCGCCAGCGGGTGTTTTGTACCTCAAACACTTCTTTTATCACTGGATGATTCGGCGGCGGCGGGTTTAAATCCGCTAAATGATAACGCATTTTAGCGGCAAATGTACGCCGGAAACATTCTTGAATCATGTTCATGTGAAGAAGGTTGATTTCACAAAAGACCACGCTGCCTAATGACATCCCTGTGATCGCCTTGTGGCTATCCGCTTTCCCTCCGCCTTTGTAGTACACTTTTTTAATACCGTTTGGCGTGTGTATTTCTAAATGGTCGCCATTATCGTCGTGTTTAAGTTGGGCAAGGTCACCGAAAATATGTTTCAAACCAAAGCCGTCACACTCGATAAATAAGCGATAGGCCTGCTCTTGGTTAAAAGCCACAATCAAGTGGTTCTCGTCCGGCGTGATCGTCAAATAATAGGCATAACGAAACACGCCAGCCGTGGTCTTCCCACTACGAGGCGTTCCTTCATTGACCTCTAACGTCACATCAAACGGTGCCCGAATTACTTCTTTTTGTTTCGGTGAAAAAGTGATTTTATTCATCGCTCTTCACTGTCTCAATAAGCGCTTCAAGCAGCGATGTATCCTTTGCATCGCCTTTAAGCTGTTTTGTGCGTGCTTCAATGAGTTCTGTTTCTTTCTTGGTTTTCTCAATACCCAACTTCATTTGTTCAATCTTCAATCGACGTTCATCATCAACGCTTACCATTTCTTCAAATTGTTTGATAAGACTTCGCAGTTCAGACATTGCCCTGGACTGGGCATTAAGAAAGGTAGCATGACGATCCCAAGCAAACTGGAATTCCCATTCCGTTTCAGTTCCACCACCGTTTTCAGTGGAGAATTCCTTTTCTTTCTTAAGTTCCTTGATAATTTCATCTTTATCAGTAACAAACATGATTTTCTGCGCCCGAATAATCGCGGCATATTGAATCATGATTTGATCCCATATCAAATCAGCAGGCGATTTCTCTTCTAACATTCCCATGATTTCCAATGTTTCTTCGGGAATGTATTTAGAGAAAAAGCCGTGCTTCAATGCGTTCTGGTTGCCTTTTGGAGCCGCGCCACCTTTATTTCCTTTTGCATTTATATTCCCGATAGGTGCGCCTCTTTTATTTTTTGTGTGCACACCTTTTTCTTTGTGTGCACCCTTTTCACGCGTCCAACCGTAACGCTTTTTCCATGACTTGACCGTATTTAAAGATACGCCATATTTTTCAGCAATGTCCTTGTATTTCATGCCTTTGACATAATCTTTTTCAGCTTGAATATGCTTTTCCACCACTCGCTACATCACCTGCCACCTCCGACTATTTGTGTTTGTTTTGGAGCAAAAGAAAAAGCACCCCGAAGGATGCTATCTGCTAAGAAAATACTGAATCCAAACATAAAGGGCGACGAGACTCGAAGCCCCACCTAACACATTCGCAATCTCGCGGGGAAAGCGGATGAGCCTCGCTAACAAAAAGACAACTGCATAAAACAAAAACATTAGTATCATAAGCCAAACCAGTTTCAACGCCAACGACCACATGGTCTTTTGGAAAATCGTTGTTATTTCGTTCAAGACAACTTCCTCCTTTCACCTACTCCATTCGACAAAAGGAGAGATTTTCCTACATCAACTTTTCGTCAATTTTTTACATCATTTCCTCCTAATAAGGCAATGATATTATTTAGAATGCGATTAGGGAGGAATAAATGATGCAAGATGAAATCATTTGGATTTTGACGGTAATGAGTTTGTGTTTAAACATTCTGAACAACTTATTAAATTTGCTGCCTAAACTGCCTAAAAAAAGAAAAAATGATAAGCAAATTATAATAATGTAAAAATCATTTACTTCCTCCTAATCGCCCCACGCACTCTTTTGTATGTCGGACGATTCATTCCCATCAAGTCGATCAACTCCCGATAACTCAATTTCTCTTTCCGTTTTTTCATGTTCATCACTCCAGGGCAAAATAAAAAGCACCTCTTACTGAGGTGACTTTATCCTAGCTACCTATCTAACTTGTACATTGATTTGTAGTTTACTAAAATTATTTACAGTAAAGGAGGTGCAAATTATGGAAAAAAGACCATCATTTCAGACTAATGTCAAACCAGTCGGTACTGGACAAGGACATCAACAGAATTCTGTAGACAAACCTTCATTGACTGTAAAGCCATCTTCAACAGGTGTAAAACCTAAGAAGTAGTACTATTAGAAACCTTCTTATTATATAAATCTTGTGCTTCTAAGGCTTGCTCTAAATTATAAATCTTAATAACAAGTCCAGTTTTCGTATCAATAAACGCATCTTCGGTTTCAACTTCGTAATGCTCCATAACTTTTGTCCAGTGTTCGACACCTTCGAGAACAATATTTTTCTCTGGTTCGAACGCCCTGGACACTTTTTTTATACAACCAATTACTTTTTCATCCGGTTTATCAATTTTGTAAACCTCAACTACTTGCCCTTCATTCCCCAAAAACACTTCATTCCAAACTGTTGTATTTTCAGATAATGGAGCTAGTCCATTTTCCTTACGAACTTGGTTAACTTTGTCTAGAAATTTTTTATAGCCCTTTTTACATATAAATTTCGCTAAATAAAAACTAACTATTATGCTAGATGCTACAAAATATAATAAAAACCATACATTGTCGGACAAAGTCGCTATGTCACTTAATTTATTTATCATGGTCCAATCTTTCTTTAAAATTGGTACATCTACTCTCAAATGGATTACATCTAAACTTGAAACATATGCTAACAACTGATAAACGAACAGTACTGTAATCACTACCGGTATCCATAACAGAGCACTAATCGCCAACATCTCTGTACTTTGATGTTTAACGGTTGGGGTTAAACCGAATAATTGAATCCAAAAATACGCTAATAAACCAGGTAACGTAAAAACTAATAGTGAAATAAAACTTTCCATCTTTTAGTCCCCCCTTCGAATTAATTATAATATTTAAACTACCAAAATAAAAACGCCACTCACTTGGAGTGACGCCCTGCTTCAACATATCCCACGTTATCATCATATCATGTCTGACACAAAATAATCTGTCATCTTTCTATCATTTTTCCTTCAGTTTTCTGTCACTCACAAAAAAAGACACCTAAACAGGCGCCTTCTCTTTGTACACTTCAATCCGCAGTGCAAAGGCCAGCTTGTAGAACGCCTTTTCCCGCACCCGATAAAACGTCGATTCACTAATCCCCATATCATTGTACACGTCGTAGTCATATGGCTCCTCTAACGTCAAATACCGCTTCACGATCAGCTCTCGCTCAAGTTTAGTGAGCCGGTTCACGGCTCGGTGTACTTTCTCCATATATTCATCACGTTCCCGTTCGAAGTCTGCTTTTTTGATTGCCACGCTTTCTGTAGATGAATAAAAAGCATTCGTGTTGCTTGGCGGCACAAGCGAGTAGGTTTGCGTCACACGCGGGAGATACTCGTCTGGGACGGTCAACATGTATAGGCGATATTTCTCAAGAGCTGCCTCCACAGCCTCTTTGGTCTTCTCTCCATCCACATCTCGAAGGAATGACATCTGTTTATATTTCAACCGGACCCCTCCCGTGGTATAATATGGGTATATATCCCTCTTTTTCTGATTTGACCGGGAAGTCCGGTCTTTTTTATTTAGATCCGGAGCTTATGCCTTGCAGTTCTGCGTTTCTGTCGGATCATACTGATTCACAAGCTTGTACCCTTGCAGCTGATACTGTTTGACTTTCCATCTTCGTTTCGTTCGAATTTCATTGTGTGTTTTCGGATGGCGCAAAATATAGATCATTCGGTTCCCTCCTTTCCCTCATAAACTCCAAAAAATGTTCACGAATTTTCCACGCTGTCTTTCCACCGATCCCCGGTATTTCTTCCAACTTCCCAAGCCACTCCAGCATCAATTGCGTGTCTAATTCGTTTTGCCGTTTGGCTCCAGCATCAAATCCACGATTCCATGCCTTCATTACTTCCGGATGAAAGGGAGAAGATGTTTTCTCCCTCTCACGTTTGATTTTTCGTAGTGACTTCCCCATCACATCACTACCTTCCAACCTTTTCGGATGCGGCTATCAAGCTCGTATCTTTTCAGTGGTTCATATCGATAGACGGCTTGTCCATCTTCACGTCGAAACAACAGATACCATTTTGCCTGGCGTTTACGATGCTTCATGAACAATACTCCTTTGCAACTATCCAAAAATCCAAGGGAATGATCTATAAACCCTTTGCGTAAAGTCCTTAATTTTTCTATCTACCTCAATTTGTTTAATTCGAATTTCCTCAACGGTACCAAAGAAATTTTTAAATTCGCTTTCCTGAATCTGGGCAGCTTTCAAGTCAATGAGTGTTTGTAGAAGTTTTCTTTGTTCTTCAATTTGTTTTTGACCAGGAAACATTTCTATTTGAATGTTCATAAAGGCTCACCGCCTTTTCCATCTTTTTAAGCCCCGTAAACGTCGATATGGAGCTTTTGAAGCGCGTATAGTCTTAAACCCTTCACCTCTTGTTCCAAACGCATCAGATCGGCAAAATAGCGCTCATTTTTGGCCGTCAGTTCGTCGTTTACCTCTTTTAATCTCTGAACCTGATTTTCTAGCAGCAAATTCTCTTTATGCAATCGTTCCTTGTCTGCCATTGCTGTTTCGAAAAGCTCTTTCCAGTGTTCGACTTCCTTCTCTTTCTCCGTCAGCAACTTGTGTGCTTGATCGGCTTCGTGCTTTAGCCATTCAATTTGTGCATCATCTTTGTCCTGCGTAGCATTCGCTTTCAATTCTTCAAGTTGCTTCTTCAGCTCATCACGCTCGGCCACTACCTCCTCGTATTTCGCGTATGCAATCACTTTCGGCTTTTGTTGTTCCATCGTATCCTCTCCCTTCAAAATATCTTCAAGCTTTTCGCCGTTTTTATATCGCTCAAGTTGTTCCGGTGTCAGCTGATACGTCCGCACTGTCGCATCGATATTGTGTGGCCGTCGGCCGAATCGCGGTGGGCCTGAACGATACGGCGAAACCCTCGTGATGGCCGGCACTATGATCACCTCGATTGATTTTGTCTCGCAATCTCGAACACTCGGTTCCGATCTTCGAGCGATCGCCATACCCAATGCCTTCGCTTTTGTTCGTATTTTTCAAACCAATACGGTATGAAATCGCGTCTGCGTGTATATCCTGCGATCACACGCCCATCCCGATAAAACTCGACGCGCACCCATTCGTATTGATCGCCCTGGCGAATGATTGCTGAATAATCTTCACTCCATCCCCAATCGAACTCTTTTGCATATCCAAGTGCTTCCCACCCCGAAAAAGCACCCTGTATCTTGTCTAAAATCGCGCTATCGACTTGTTGCTCGTTCTCAACGAAATCGAAAATGGTCAACTGGCTCATTTTTCGTTCAACCCCATCAACTCCATGAGTTTTTCCAACTTCATCACCACAAGCCAATCTTTCCGGTCTGCTTTCAAAGCCAGCGCGTCCGGCTTCTCCCGTTCATCCTCAAGCCATTTGTAGAGCGTCTGGAAGCCGTTTTTTCGCGCTTTTACCTCCCACCGGATACCTAACCCCTCAACGTCATTTTCAAAGCCTTCTTGGGCGCCGGAAAGGGGAATTCTGCGCCCTTCAATCAGCTTCGCAAACTCCCTTTCCCGGCGCTGTCCTTTGTTTCGTGATTTTCGTCCGCTCATTGCTCCTCCGCACCTTATCCAAAGTCTTTATCTGCCCTTCTAAGGAGTTTTCCTCACCTTCGGGTACTTTCCTATTACCCTTGCAAGAAAAACGCCGTATGAGCCAAAATACGCGGTTTACGAGCGTGTTAGGTTTTAAGGTTCACCACATGAAATAACCACGCTCTTTCGCTTCTTCCCACTCTTTTTCCGTTTCAATCGTTTCATGTTCTTTGACGCATCCGTAACAATTCGTGATTACTTTGATTTTCAAAAACTTCTCTTCGAATTCTTTTGTCCAATCTTCTTCATACGGTTCAACGCTGATTACTTCTTGAATGTAATGTTCTAAAAGATTCACTTGTTTTCACCTCGCTAAATGGATCATCTGCAAGAAAAACGCCATACGAGCCAAAATACGCGGTTTACGAGCTTGTCAGTTTTTAAGTTTCATCAGTGCAAGGATATATTTCAGTCGATCATAATCCAGTTCCCCGATCTCACGTCCTTCATACTCGTGTATGCCCATCTCGGTCAGCTGCTGGAGGACATGTTGACGTTTAAGCTCTTTCATGAACTGCACCTTTTCATAGAGGATGCCCAACGCGATCACCTTCTTCCCAAACAATATCCTCTGTGATCCCCAATCGTTCACACGCCTCTGCCAAACGTTTGCGCCACTCCTGAAGCTTGGTCTCCTCTTTTTGTCGCAACCTCTCCGCATACTCGCAGTCGCACGCTGTCACCAGCCATGCTCCGTTCATCACTCTTGTGTATCGCCGCCCCGTTCCGTCGCATTTCACGCACATGGTTTATGCTCCTTTCAGCCTGAAATCTTCGCCTTCGACTTCCAAGAGATATGGACCGCACTGGCCGAGCAATCGGCTAGCCGCAGCGTATCCGATCTTTTCACTCAACGTCCCTCTGTCTTCGTTAGAATTGAAAACGATCGGCTTTTGTTTTCTGTAACGTTCGTTAATGATCTGATAGTAGAGCCCCTCTTTTGTTTCCGACCATTTCGCTTTGCCAATGTCATCCCAAACCAAAACATCTGCATCAATGGCACTTTGCAGCAGTCGATTGAGCGTTTCTCCCTCGTCGTTCATCCTTTTGGCTTGGCTCAGCTCGTCCATGAATGTGACATCGGAAACCACAAGCACATTGAATCCGTCCTTAATCAACCGTTTGGTTAGCGCGATTTGCAAATGGGTTTTGCCGACGCCGAAGTTATTATGCTTCTGCTTCATCGGTGCACGTTCATGAGGCGGAAGCTCTCGCAATCGCTGTTCACCAACGACTGCGATAAATCCGAGATTGTGCTTCGCGATCACTTTTTCTCCGCCGTCCTTCTTGAACTCGTTCATATATTCAAGCGTCATATCGTACATGGATTGCTGATACTGCGTCGCTCGCTTGAAGTTCTCGAAATTCGCGTGCACAAACTCGTCTGGAATGAGTGCCTGCTTGAATCTGCGCTTCCAGGCTTTCCGTTCCCTGCAATCACAAAAACTTGCAAACTCATATCCTCGTTCGTCACGTTTGATGACCAATTCCGTATCTTTGCAAATAGGGCACTCATGATCCTCCCCATGCTCGTCTGGCTGCTTCGGCTTCTCGGAGGACTTGCTCATATGACTTGCCTTCTTTTGCAGATCGGCTAACACCTCGGCGATGCTTGTGAATCGTCCCTCCATCCGTACCCTCTCCCTCTTTTTGCTCGTGATATTTGCTTAGCAACACTTTGCGCACGTATTCGAAAGAATGGATCTCGTCACCGTTGAATTTTGGTTCATACTCGTCAAACACTTGGTCGATCAGTGTAAGGATGTCATCCAGCGGAATCTGCTCCTGCAAGAGTTTTTCTATGGCCGCTTCGTCTTTAGGAGAAAGCGATAGCCCTTTTCCTCTGCGTTGGATATATCTGTTAGCAATCAGTTGGAATGATTGAGCATGGTCGTTGCCTATATCATCATCATCAATATTTTTATTTAAATCTTTATTTATATTTTTTATTTCTTGGTAAGCGAATTCGCTTACTGTAGAGTAAGCAGTTTCGCTTACTGTAGTGTCAGCGTTTTTGCTTACTGTAGTGTCAGCAATTCCGCTTACTGTACTTTCTTTTGTTGACTGTAAGCGCCATGTATCATAATCCTTGTTGAACGCTAGCTTTCTGGACTTTGAAAACGATCCTTCCTCGGTAATGATAACGATATTGTTTTCGATCAGCTTATCCAGCTCTTGTTTTATGCGCTGCTTATGAATGCCTGTAGCTTCGGCCAAGAAGGATAAGGACATCTCATGATCCTTGCGGTTAAACCCGTAGGTGTATCGCCATATCACTAAGATCAACCGAAATTGAGTCGGGCTGAGCTTGGTCAGCGCCAAATGCTCTAAAATTTCATTTGCGATTTTGGTATATCCGTTCTCAAGCTGCACGTCTGCCAAGCTCAACACCTCCTATTGTTTGGTACAGATAACACATGGCCCCTCCACCCTCACCGGCTTCAGGCCGGGATGGCTGCTTTTGATATATCCCTTGATGTACTCGATGTAGAGCTTCTTGTTGTCGGCAGCCATCCATTTGTAGCAGTGTGGAATTGCGACCTTGTACTCCATCACTCATTCATCCCGAACGGTAGGTCATCGTCGCTGATTTCGATGACTTCTCCGTCAAATGGATCGGTGAATGTTTGTTGCTGTTCTGGTTGTTGCTGCGCTTGTTTCTGTTGCGCTTGCTGCTTCACAGCTTCAAACATGAGTTCAATCGCCTTCTTGATAACAACATCCGTCCGGTCTTGCTTGAGCAGCCATTCGAGATAGTCTGGATGAGTTTGGTAGATTTCCTTGAGTGTCTTGCCCTTGTGTTTCCCGAACGTGAGCTTGATTTTTGCGGCGTCCTGCGCCGTCATTGTCTCGACTTGCTCCGACTGAATGAACTCCTGCATATCCTCGATGTCTTGGGTAAACACTTCCGATAAGCTGGCAAGCGTTAAAGTGGCATCAATTTGTGCGCGCTTCTTCGCCATTTTCAAAACCGTGTTAACCTTCTCGTAAGGGTCTTGGATAGAACCGTCTTTCCGTTTGTAAAACTTTGGTTCACGGTTGTTACAATGCCCCAGCCCTTCTGTGATTTTTACGCCGTTTTTATAGATGATGCACCGGACGGTGAAAGCAAAGAACCCGTTCTCATAATCGTTAATGTGCTCGATGACCTCGTACTCACTTGTCACGCCTAGTAGCATCTGAATTTTCTCTGCACCCGGTTTCAACAGTGTCGGTTTAGGCGTACCTGGAATCACGCCGTAATCATGGTCTTTTTTTAGCATGTTCTGAACAACCGCTTGGAACTGATTGATTTTCGCAAGCGTTGATTGAACAGCGCCAATATCGACACTTTCGATGATCGACAGGGAATTGGTTTGTTGTTTTGCGACTAGCTCGGCCATGTCATTCTACCTCCACACCGAATGTGATGGTCTCCGGTTTCACAACGACACCTGAAACAACTTGTCCATTTTCATCGACGACGACTTGCCGGCCATTGGCTTCGACTACTTTCAGCGTCTTTTTGAGGTCGCCCCATTTGACCGATTCCTTGATGAACTCCGTCATGCCGTTTTCTTTGACATGCTGTAAAAGAAGATTTTCGTCTGCTTTTTCCGGCTGTGCTTTCGTTTTACGCGCCTTTGATTTACCATATGGAGTAGAAAGTGTTTTGGCTTTTGGGTCCTCTTGCAGCACTTTTGCATGGTATTCCTGAATCAGCTGCTCGAAAAATTCGATATTCTGCTGGATGGATTTCTTTTGCTCTTCCTCCCAGCGATCAATGCGCTCACGTTCGGCTTGTGCCAGTTGCTCAACTTCTGCCGCTTTAGCTTTGTATGCTGATAGCTTGCGGAAAGCCCAATTCAAGCTATCGATACCGGTAATCTGAAAACGCTGCTTTAATTCCTCTTGATTTTCCAACTCTTGCAACTCAAACTCTTGTAAAACGTTCATCTTACTTCCCCTTTCATTTTCATAAAGTTTTGTCGTTGTATATTAAGCTCTAAATATTGGTGATACTGCGCTGCGTTTTTAAACTGAAATATCGGTCTACCAGCTTTATTGAAACTGATTTGTCCACCAACTTTATGCAAACGCCACTGATCGAACTTATCAGAACTGAACGGAATGGTGATTGTTCTTGCCACCTTCTCCACCTCCATTTGATTTTTCTGAGGCGATCCTGTACCATGTAAGTAACGGTTCATAGGAGAATCACCGTTGGCGCCTCGCTACCTCGGCGAGGCGTTTCTCATGTTATGCCTGTCTTGGCCGGCCGAACTTGCCGCAATAGTCATAGGCGCACCATACATCTTGGTGAATCATCAAGCCGTCAATAAACTCAATGACATCATCCCCCTCGACAATTTCCCCGCCGCACCCCTCGCAATAGCCCACAACGCAAGGTTCTTGTTGCTGAATCGGATGCTTGTTAGAAATGATCGGGTTTTCAATCATGCTCTCACCCCCTTTCTGGTGCACATCGTCACGGCCAGGAACAAACGTGATGGGTGAGGGGGATAGCACCCTGTTTGCTCCTAGCCATGACGACAGGCACCAGGCCTGTCCTTGTGTCGAGTGGGTAAATATGGTATATTATCATTGGGCTGGTTTTTTTCGGCAGTGCTATTACGCACTAGCCGTTTTTTTACGCCAAAAACGTTTATACAATTCCTCTTTAGCTTTCAGCTCAGTCACTTGCAGCAATGCTTGGTTTTCCCGCATCTCCTTGCACAATCTACGAACCTCTGAAACTTTCATAAGACGGCTGGCAGTGAAGCAAATATTCATCACTCATTCCCCTTTCCGATAATCGCTGTAATATTGATTCCGCGTTCTTGTAGCGTCGCGATCAGTTCAGCTAGCTGATCGTGTTCTCTCTTCCGCCGCAGGAGCTCGTCCAGCTCTCGACGACAGCGTCGGTATTCTTCGACCCAGCGATCGGCTTCATCAAACTGCCCATTCACCCATGCCACTCGCGCGTAGTCCAAGTAGAGGCAGCCGCAACCCCATATCTTTTCTGCCAACTCCCGATCTTGCTCAAGGACGTTCATGCTGTCACCTCCCTATTCAGCATTTTGTCTGCAACGCGAACAGCATCTTCTAACAGTCCCATGTCTTCAAGAAATTGCGGACGACTCACATCTTTGCCTGTTTTGTTGATGTAGTTTTGTCGGCGCAGTTCTAAATTGGTTTTGTATGCCGTATTGAACGCTTGTACGAAATCTTTCCAAGCATGACTAAACGGAATACCATTTTGGTGAGCGTATCGTTGAATCATTCGGTTTAATCGCTGGCGAAGGTCGCCGATCGTGTCAATGCGATCAATGTTGTCTAGCCGATGTTGCACAATAGTCACTTGCTCTTCGATTTGCTTCACGCGTCTTTCTTGTTCCACCATTTGTTGCGCGTACATAAGAAGCATTTCTGCGGTGGTTTTTGGTTGCTGCTGTCTATATCGCTTTTCAACTTCGATAAAGTATTTGCGAACAACTCGTCCCATTTCATTGTTTTGTACCATCGCAATTTCTTTTGCGGTGTCTAGTGTCAACCAGTATTCTTTTGAAGGTCTTCCAGAAGAGGTTTTACTCAAATATGAGTAAAAGTCTTCATTCTCAATAAATCCGTAATTATCAATCATTCTTGAAATCCAATCGTTAAAACGTGTGGCGATCATTAACTTACCGTGCAACTCACGAGCATCAACAATCTTTTCGCCAGAAACACTCTCATAAACTGGGAGCATCTCATTGGCGATAAGCTTCAAGTTTGTATCCACCCTTTCTCCCCTCCATCAAACAGAAACTATAATGTGAAAATGCGAATCGATTTTTGGTTCAATATAGAGTAATGCGTTGTCATCATCTTTAGCGAAAGCAAAATCCTTATCTGAAAGCTCGATTGACGCGTCTTTGAAGTAGACGGTTAGATAATGGCAACCTTCAACGTGATCGAACAGCACCTGCCGCGGTCTATCAGTCCAACCAATTGTTGTAACGTCGCTGTTGTTATAACGAAGGTCAACCATAAGTTTTTTGTACTTGTTTTTCATGAAGAAAGCGTACGCTCCTTGAATCGGAACATCTTTCAACCGAATTGCCAATCCTTCATTCCTCCCCTACCTGTCCATTTCTGCCGCAAAAAGATTGCCCTCATCGGGCTTTCACACGGGCTTCCAATCCCGCATACAACGGCCAGCCGTCGCTCGAAATAGTGCTGCGCGCTTGGTCATACGTGATCGGGTGATACTTTCCATCGCTGTACACTTCGATGACATATGTTTCATCTAGGACGATTTCGCCGCGTCCTGTCTCAAGTGAAACAGTGCCACCGTCAACGATGAGTGTGCCGAGTGCTTCGTAGCCACCTAGAAAGGCTTCAAGAGCGCGTGTAGCTTTTTGAATGCGTTCACCGTATTCACTGAGCATTAACCTTCACCTCCTCACCCGCCAGAATCCCTAAAGGGCCGGGTCATATTCACGATCGATGCGTTCGTGTAGTTCGCGTTTGAACCGCATGATTTCGTCGTGCAGGCTGTAGTCACGGGATTTTGCCACTTCGGCAACAGTTCGCGTATAGAAAGCGATCGCTTCTTCAAGTTTGGCGAAGTCATACGCGCTGGGGAGTTTTGGCATGCTGGTTCACCTCCTTTTCTTTCTGCTTTTTAGCTAAAATGCGCGGCACAGATGTTTCCAGGAAAAAGCGAATGATTTTTTCGCGCGTTTCCGCGGAAGGTTGTTTCACCGTTGTCAGCTCCTTCTCAAGAAATGTACTTGCTGTAAATGGTTTTGCTAACGGAAATGTCTAGCCCGAACTTTTCTTTGATCGCCATAAGGTTGACTATATCCTCTAAAATGCGTTGGCGCTCAACCAGCATGTTGGGTGTCATTTCGTTTTTCTTGACCATTTTGGGATAGCCGTATTTTGTGGATACAGCCTTGTTTGCGATCGTGTTGGCTTTGATGTAGTCTACTTGTTTCGGTTGCTCTAACGAGTTACGAAGTTGATTCATCATTTCTTTTTGATGGTCCTTATCCAACATACGGAAGACTTGGAAACCTTCGAGACCGGATGCTTGGCGAAGCAATTTCAACACGTCATAAACCCAAAAACGAAAATCAATTGCTTCCTCCTTCCGGCTTTGCGTAATAGCTTCGTAAATTCCGTATTCATTAACAATTGTCATTTCTTGTGGACCGCCCGATGTCGGAAGGGTGTGACTTGAAATCAGATCCTTTTTTACTCGTTTTTCAATCGTTCTTAATCGTCTTGCTACTGCTGCTGTTTGCAAGTTTAGCGCCTTTGAAATATCAGCCAGCACTGCCCACCAATCGCCAGAACTCTTTTCGATAAATCGAATTTGATGTCCGCTCCATTCCTCGATTCTGATTACACTCATTCGATCCCCTCCTTTGTGTCCTTTTACGACACTTTTTCCGGAAAAAAAACTGAAATATCCACTTTGTACAGTTTCGCCAATCGGTATAACTCGTCGGCGTACCAACGACTTTTCCCGTTTTCGCGCCGTTTATATTGAGTCAAAGACATGTTAAGGTAATCAGCTACCTCCTTTTGCGTTAGGCCGCTATTCACCCTTAACGCCTTTGGTGATAAGTGAAGTTTCATGGTATCACCTCCACATTTTTCTTGTGTCTTTATATGACACTTTCATCATATCACCCTCAAAAAACAAAGTCAACACAAAAAGACACTTTTTTTTAAAAAATTATTTTCAAAGTGTCGTATAACGTCTATAATAAGTGTGGAAAGGAGGTGAGTAAAGATGAACGACTTTTATAAGAAGGTTGGGCAGAACATTGAAAAATACAGGAAAATGAAGGGGCTGAGTGCCGAAGAATTAGGGAACAGAGTAGGATTAACTAAAAAGACGATTAGGCGTTACGAGACAGGAGAAATACGCATTATTAATGACAGGGTCTTGGCGATCGCCGACGCTTTAGATGTTGACCCGGCCGATTTATATGAAGGTACAGACGTTGTCGAGTTTACTGACGAGGTCGAAAAACTCCCGATTGTCGGAGCGATTAGCTGCGGGAATGGCACAATTGCGTACGAGGTCATCGAAGGGTACGAAGAAGTGCCGAAAAGCTGGGTTAAAGGCGGAAAATATTTCTTCCTGCGCGCGAAAGGAGATAGCATGATTAATGCACATATCACAGACGGATCTCTACTCCTTATCCGCCGCCAGGATGATGTAGAAAATGGGGACATCGCCGCCGTGCTCATCGACGACGATGCTGTATTAAAACGGGTGTATAAGTCGGACGATACTATTATTCTACAAAGCGAAAATCCGGCATACAAGCCTATTATCCTGCGAAAAGACGATATGAAAAACGTTAGGATTATAGGCAAGCTAAAAAAAGTAGTCCTAAATTTCTAGCGCTAGGAATTTAGTACATTAGTACAGGCGGGCTTCGGCCCGCTTTTTTCGGAAGGAGGAACTACCATGGCTGTAGGCATCTACATTCGTGTATCAACAGAAGAACAAGCAAAAGAAGGGTACTCCATATCAGCGCAGAGAGAGAAACTGAAGGCGTATTGTGAAATTCAAGACTGGAAAGATTATCGCTTTTATGTTGACGAAGGGATTTCAGCCAAGAATCTAAACCGTCCACAGTTGCAACTTATGCTCAAGCATATCCAAGAAGGAATTATCGACACGGTCTTGGTCTATCGCCTAGACCGGTTGACTCGGTCTGTAAAAGATTTGTACAAGCTACTAGAATTATTCGAAAAGCACGGTTGCAAATTCAAATCCGCTACAGAAGTGTATGACACCGGAACGGCGATGGGGCGCATGTTCATTACGATCGTAGCAGCGATGGCACAGTGGGAACGCGAGAACCTCGGTGAACGATTGCGCGTGGGCTTTCAGGAGAAGGCGCGCCAAGGGAAATATGCAGCAAACAAGCGTCCGTTCGGATACAATCTCGATCCTAAAACCGGAAAGCTGACCATAAACGAAGAGGAGGCCCAAGTATTCCGCACAATTGTAGACTTATATCTCAAAAAAGGATACGGCGCCAATCGGATATGCAAATGGCTGAATGAACGAGGAATTAAAACAAGAGACGGGAACACATGGAACGATAAACCGTTGATACAGATGTTAAAAAACCCATTATATGCAGGAACAATTCGGTGGGGGCTCAATCACGATCAGCCGACTATCGTTGAAAACGCCGCGCCGGCCATCATTGACAAGAAGACGTTCGATGAAATTCAACGAACCATCGAACGCCGTAGAGGACAACACCCTCGTAATGTGGGGAATGATTACATCTTTTCGGCGCTCATGAGATGTCCAGAGTGCGGGTCATCAATGGGCGGACACAAGGTGTATTTCAAGTCCCCCGTAAAGGGAAAGGTCGTTTACAAAAATTACAGATGCATTTGGAAAAATACTGGACAGTGCAAAAAAGGAAAAGATATATCGGAAAAAAAGGTAGAAAAAGCCTTTTTGGATTACATCGAGACAATTGATTTTAGCAGCGACATTGAAAAAGCAACGGCTGATGTAGAACTGCTAAAAAAGAAAAATGAGGCAGAAGAACTGAAAAAAGAATTGGACAAGATTGAAGCAAGAAAGAAAAAATGGCAGTACGCTTGGGCAAACGAAATGATGACAGACGATGAATTCCGCCAACGAATGAACGAAGAGCGAGAAAGAGAAGAGAAAATCAAGGCTCAACTTGACGAGATCGGGGAAAGCACCGAAGAGGAGGTGACCAAAGAAGAACTCGCAGAGGCTCTGCGGGATATACGCAAGAACTGGGAACAACTTGCCGATGAAGAAAAGAAAAGCCTTGTGCAAATGGTGGTAAAAAGAATGCACATTGAATTCGAAGGTGATGATGTCCGCATAAAGGATATTGAATTTTATTGATACCTTTATGCGGTATCATAACCTTTCAGCC
>JAAROH010007755.1_pt1 | contig 37752 bp, 38 predicted proteins | sample 7248631 | NCBI WGS metagenome assembly JAAROH01 (sample SAMN09772309, study PRJNA484901) | compost metagenome | isolation source: Vermicomposting unit | place: India | reverse complement strand
TTCATAGAATAAAATCATGATTTTTTAGGTGACATTTTCACAGGTTATTGACACTTGTGCCGTGGTAAGTATAAATATTATCTATACTGAAAGCCACTTCAATAGATAATATGAATTGGAATTGGATTTTTACCTTAATGTATAATGGGAATTGCATGGATTGGGAAATTAGAAAAATTGGACAATACTGTTATAGTATTTATAATGATAAAATGAGGAGGAAGAACTATGATAAAAAGAATAGCTGCATCTGTGATGATCCTAATTTTGGCCATGGGAATTGTAGGGTGCCAAAAACAGGATGGTAACCAATCCAGCGGACAAGAGCTGTTGGAAATGGATTGGGAAAGCATATTAGAAGAAGCAAAAGGTACTACTGTGACCTTCTACGGATACGGTGGAGATGAAAAGACCAACAACTGGATAGATACATATGTGGCTAAGGAGCTTAAGGAGAAGTACGACATAACCCTAAAGAGGGTAGGGATGAATATTGATGATATCCTCAACAACCTATTGAATGAGAAGAATATGAATGTAGCCAAGGGAAACATGGATATAGTCTGGATAAATGGGGAGAACTTCTTTACTGCAAAGGAGAATGACCTCTTGTTTGGCCCCTTTGTAGATAAGCTTCCCAATTTTGAGAAGTATGTGGATACTGCATCAGAGGAAGTTCAGTTTGACTTTGGATACCCAGTGGAAGGCTATGAGGCACCCTTTGGTAAGGCTCAGTTTGTGATGATATACGACAGCTCCAAGGTGGATAAGGTGCCAAGGGATCATAAGGAGCTGTTGGAGTTTGTAAAGGCCAATCCAGGAAAGTTTACATATCCTGCACCACCTGATTTTACCGGCAGCGCCTTTGTAAGGAACATCATCTGCGATATTGTAGGCTATGAGCAGTTTATGAATATGAAAGCCGATGAGGAAGTGGTAAGGAAGGCTATTCAACCAGCTATAGACTACTTCATCAGCTTAAAGCCCTATCTGTGGAATGAAGGCAAAACCTATCCAGCAGAAAGCGGTCTGTTGGACAACATGTTTGCTGATGGGGAAGTATACATGACCATGAGCTATAATCCTAATGAGGCTTCAGGGAAGATAAATACGGGAGAGTATCCTGCAACTACTAGGACTTTCGTCTTTGATAAGGGAACCATAGGAAACACCCACTTTTTAGCTATACCTTTCAATGCACCAAACAAGGCAGCAGCACTGGTGGCTATAAACTTCATATTAAGCCCTGAAGCTCAAGCATCCAAATACGTACCGGAAGTATGGGGCGATTTGCCTGTAGTGGATTACGATAAGCTAAAGGATGAAGAGAGGAGCCTATTTGATTCTGTAGAGCTGGGAGAGGCTACTATACCTCAAAATATACTTCTTGAGCATAGGATTCCAGAGATGCCAGCAGATTTAGTGCCTATAATAGAGAAGATTTGGATGGAAAATGTACCTGGAGAGAGTGATTAGAGTTGGAAAATAGATTTAAGCCTTATTTGATGATTATGCCTGTTATGATTATCATAATGGGCATATTCATCCTAGGCCTTTTTATGGGCCTTCTGCAGAGCTTAGGATATTTTAAAGCAATAGGGTTAACAGAGATTACCCTTGACTACTACAAGGAGGTCCTAAGGAGCAAGGACTTTCTTTCCTCCTTAGGCTTTAGCTTATATATTTCCATTGTATCCTCCCTTATTGCAGTGGTGTTGGGGATAGTCCTTGCCTATTCCATTGTTCAAAGGAAGGGGAAGGGAAGATTAGCAGAGGTTATATTTAAAATCCCCATATCCGTTCCCCATATTGTGGCAGTGCTGCTTGTTTACAATATACTGTCCCAAAGCGGCATACTTCCAAGGCTTTTATATGCTTTAGGACTTATAAGAGATTCATCTTCCTTTCCTTCCTTGATATACGATAGGAGGGGGATAGGCATAATGGTCACCTACCTGTGGAAGGAGATACCCTTTGTGGCCATGGTGGTCTATACTGTGCTGGATAATATAAATGAAAGGCTGACAGAAGTTGCACTGAATCTGGGAGCCAGCAGAAGGCAGGCCTTTTTCCATGTGATTTTACCCCTTATACTGCCTTCAGCCTTTTCAGCCTTTATAATAATATTTGCCTTCTCCTTTGGGGCCTATGAGGTGCCCTTCCTATTAGGGCCTACTACCCCTAAGACTTTGCCGGTAAAGGCCTATGTGGAATATATAAACCCTAACTTTGCCAACAGGCCTTATGCTATGGTTATAAACATGATTGTCACCTTTATATGTTTAGGCTTGGTTTGGCTCTACTTTAAGGCTTTTAAGTGGATTTCCAAATATACAGGTGATTTCAATGGCTAGGAAAGGAATAGTATTCAGGATAATAACCTATGCAGCAGCATTTTTACTAGCAGTGCCTTTGTTGGTCATTCTAGTCTGGAGCTTTGCCAACAACTGGCCTTGGCCTTTAGTTTTCCCTAAGGAGTTTGGACTGAGGGGCTGGGAGTACTTTTTCAGTCCTACCAGCAATTCCATCAGCATTCTATTGTACAGCATACTGCTGTCATTAACCGTTACCCTTATTACCCTATTGGTAACAATACCTGCAGCCAGAGCCTTGGCCTTATATGAGTTTAAGGGTAAGAAGCTGGTGGAGATTTTGATACTAGCTCCTTTAATTGTGTCTCCTGTGGCAGTGGCCATGGGAATACATCAGCTGTTTATAAAGCTAAGGCTTGCTAATACCTTCTTTGGAGTGGTGCTGGTCCATTTGATTCCCTGCATTCCTTACAGCGTCAGGATACTGAAAAATGTATTTGAATCGGTGGGGGACAAATTCCAGATGCAGGGGAAGGTATTGGGAGCAAGCCCTATCCAGAACTTCATATATGTAACTTTGCCCATAATATCGCCAGGCATCCTTTCAGCAGCCAGCCTGGTGTTTACAGTATCCTTCAGCCAGTACTTTTTGACCTTTCTCATTGGAGGGGGAAGGATTATCACCTATCCTATGATCATGTTTCCCTTTATTCAGAGCGGAGATAGGATGCTGGCTTCCGTATACAGCATAGTGTTCATATTAGCCTCTTTAATCTGCTTAAGATCCATGGATAGGCTTCTTAAAAAATACTACAAAAGAGGAGATTACTTTTACCTATAGTATGAGGAGAGGTATATATGCCCCAGATAGAATTAGTGAATATAACTAAAAGCTTTGGAGACAAAATAGTCCTTAAGAATATCAACCTGCAGGTGGAGGAAGGAAAGCTCATATCCCTCCTTGGGCCTTCTGGCTGCGGTAAGACTACCACTTTAAAGATAATTGCTGGGCTGCTTACTCCCGATGAAGGAGATGTGCTCTTTGATGGCAGCTCTGTTTTGAAGGTACCAGTGGAGAAAAGAGGAGCGGTAATAGTTTTCCAGGATTATCTCCTGTTTCCCCATCTAAGGGTATTTGAAAATGTGGAATTCGGCCTAAAGATGGCAAAGGTGGATAAGGAGAAAAGGAAAGAGAAGGTAAAGGCTATGCTAAGGCTGGTGGAGATGGAAGGCTATGAGGAAAAGTACCCACATGAGCTTTCAGGAGGTCAGAAGCAGAGGGTTGCTTTGGCCAGGGCTTTGGCTGTAGAGCCTAAGGTGCTCCTACTTGATGAGCCCTTTTCCAATCTGGATACCAGATTGCGAGAATCCATGAGGGACTTCATATTGGAGATACAGAAAAAGCTTAATATAACTACCATATTGGTAACCCATGATAAGGAAGAAGCCCTTATGATGTCGGATAGGATTGCCTTGATGCTCAATGGGACCATTAAGCAGTACGGATGTCCCATTGAGCTCTATGAAAGGCCTGTAGATGAAGAGGTGGCAAACTTCTTCGGCAGGAGAAACTATATAAAAGGTAGGATTGAAAAGGGAAGGTTCATCTCGGATATAGTAGCTGTAGATGTAGAAAATATAGAGGAAGGGCCAGTAAAGGCCATGGTAAAGCCGGAGGATATGGAGCTGGTGGCAGAAGAAGATGACCACCAAGTATTAGGCACAGTGAAGATGAGAAAATATGCAGGAGACAGGATATACTACACAATTGAAGTTAAAGGAATGGACATGGAGTGCATATCCAATAGGATATTCAATGTGGGAGACAGGGTAGGAATAAATGTGGATTTTGCTAGTGCAGTGTTTTTCCAGGATGATAATGGGGTGTAGAATATGATTTCCATTATACTACCGGTGCTAAATGAGGAGAAGACCATAGAGAATACTCTTTTGAAGCTCAACAGCTTAAAGGGAGATAAGGAGATAATTGTAGTGGATGGAGGAAGTGCTGATGATACGGTAAGGATTGCCTCCCAATATGCTAAAGTCATAAACAGCAGGAAGGGAAGGGCCTTCCAGATGAATGCAGGAGCCAAGGCTTCCCAGGGGGATATATTGTGGTTTGTCCATTCGGACTCAGTAGTTTCGGAAAACTCCTTAGAAAGCATAGAAGAGGCCATAAGGGAAGGCTATGTTGGAGGAGGCTTTTCCATCTACTTCTATGATTTGGATACTAGGTTTATGCGGTTTGTATCCACAACTTCCAACTGGAGGGCAAAGTATCTAGGCCTGTTCTTTGGTGACCAGGGGATATTTGTAAAGAGGAGCGTATTTGAGGAGCTGGGAGGATATAAGGAGATAGAGCTTATGGAGGATTGGGACTTTTCCAGAAGGCTTGTAAAAAGAGGGAAGATGAAGCTTTTGGATACTAAAATAGGCACTTCAGCAAGAAGGTTTAAAGAGGGAGGCCAGCTTAGGACCCTGCTTCTGATGCATAAGATTAAGCTACTATATGTGTTGGGAGTCTCTCCTTCCAAGCTTAATAAAATGTACAGGGAGGCCAGATGATGAACGGACTAATACTTATGACGAGAATCCCCATACCAGGGCAGACCAAAACGAGACTTATGAATGTGCTGACAGGGGAAGAGTGCGCTCAACTCCATAGGTGTTTTCTTATGGATTTGTTTAATGTGTTTGAATATCTAAGGGGAGAAGTGGACATATTTTTGGCCTACACTCCTGCTGGGGCTTTGCACCTAATAGAGGATATGCTTCCTGATTACATAAAGGCCTTTCCTCAAGAAGGAGAGGATCTAGGGGAGAGGATGGCCAATGCCATAGAGCATGTGCTCAATGAGGGCTATGAGAAGGCAGTCCTCATAGGCTCGGACATACCCACCATAGAACCAGAGGATATAAAGGAGGCCTTTAAATTACTAGATGACAACCACATTGCTTTAGGGCCCACCCATGATGGGGGCTACTACCTGGTAGGGATGAAGAGGCTTTATAAAGATGTATTTGACGGAAACTTAAAATGGGGGAAGAAGAGCGTATTTGAAGGGACCTTGCATATAGCCAACAGTTTGGGATTAGGGGTCGGACTTGCGCCTAAGCGTATGGATATAGATACGGCGGAAGATATATCTATTTTAATGGATAAGGTGGAGAAGAATCAGCTTAGCTGGATGCCAAAGAACACTGTAGACTATTTAAAGGGGATATGGGGTGAAATAGATGCTAAAAGACAGTTTAAGAACACCAATTAAGGAGTATTTAAATAAGAATCAAATAAAGGAAGTCTTAGGTTTGTCTGACAATGTCCAAGTTAGCTTTCTTGCCCAGGGAGAGTACAATATCAACTTTTTAGTTGAGGATGGCAGCACCAGATATGTGTTTAGGGTAAATACAGGAAGCCAGCTTCAGCTAGATAACCAAATCAGATACGAATACAATGCCCTAAAGTCCTTGGAGAGAAGTGGCGTAACTCCTAAGGTATACTATGTGGACGATACTAAAAGCTTCTTTGATTACGGCATATTGATAATGGAATATTTGGAAGGAAGGCCTTTAGATTATGGGAAAGATTTGGACAAGGCAGCTAGGATATTTGCCAATATCCACTCCTTAGAGCTAACTGAAAAGGATAGGGAGACCTTTGTAACAGAGGAGCATGTGTTTACTGAGAGGATAAAGGAAAGCACTAGGCTCCTTAAGGATTTCTTTAAGTCAGATTCGGTTTCAAAGGAGCTGAAGAATTTTTTCTATGAATTCTTAGATTGGGCTGAAAAGAATAGGCATAAGGAAAAGTATTTTATAGAAGATAAATGGCATGTTATAAACAATACAGAGGTCAATTCCCATAACTTCATAATAGGGGAAAGGAGCTACTTGATAGACTGGGAAAAGCCAGTTATAAGCGACCCCTGTCAGGATCTGACCCAGTTTTTAGCTCCCACCACAACCCTTTGGAAGACGGATTACGTGTTGAGCAAAGAGGAAAGGGAAGGCTTCTTCAAAACCTATGTGGGAAACCTAAAAGGGCAGGACAAAGATATAAGGGAAAGGGTCCACCTATATACCCCTTACCTATACTTAAGGGCCTTGTCCTGGTGTGCCTATGCTTATGTGGAATACCAAAAACCTGATAAGGCCATAAAGAATATGGATACCTTCAATACCATTAAGAGATATCTGCAGATGGACTTCATGAAGGAGCTCTTTAAGGAGTATTTATAAAATTTATCCCTGTGTTTTCATTTATAAATATTATCAATTTTATTTAACCACTAATATGTGGTAGACTTAAGTCTGAAGGTGTAAGTTCTATGTTAAATAGCAGATAAAGGGTGTATGTACATTGAATGAACTACTAGTCAAGATGAAAAACATGAAAAGGTCTACTTGGATAAAAATAAGCATATTAATAGCCTTAGTCTTCATATATTTATTTGTAAGTCCAGTGAGAAATGGAGTAAACAATATCATTTCCTTGTTTAGGACATTGGATGTGGAAACCATAAAGGAATACATACTTTCCTTTGGAATATGGGCACCGGTCATATCCTTCTTCTTGATGGTGTTTCAATCCATTGCAGCACCCCTTCCTGCCTTTTTAATAACCTTTGCCAATGCAGCCCTATTTGGCTGGGTAAAGGGAGCAATCCTTTCCTGGAGCTCTGCTATGGCAGGGGCAGTTGTGTGCTTCTACATAGCTAGAATATATGGAAGAGGTGCGGTGGAGAAGCTAACAAGCAAGTTTGCCCTTGAAGAAGTAGATAAGTTTTTCGATAGATATGGCAAGTATGCAATCCTAATAGCAAGACTCCTTCCTTTCATGTCTTTTGATATTGTAAGCTATGCAGCTGGTCTAACTTCCATGAATCTCTGGTCCTTCTTCTGGGCAACAGGGGTAGGGCAGCTGCCAGCAACTATTGTGTATTCCTATGTAGGAGGCATGCTGACAGGAGGAGTTAAGAAATTTGTAACAGGGCTGTTGATTCTATTTTCCCTTAGCATACTTGTGTTCTTAATTAAGAAGATATGGACTGACAGGCAGAATAAGAGAATATAATCCTTCCACATTCTTCATAAAATTAACTGGAGGTTAGGGTCTACATATTGCCCAGCCTCCTATATTTATTAGAAGTAGTTTTAGGAAGAACCACCACCAAGAACCAAAAGAAAGGTGTTAACTATGAAAATAAGCCCAAAGACCATGAAGTTGATAGTAGAAGAGGAGCAAAAGTGCATTGGATGCAAAGCTTGCATGAAGGGCTGCCCTATGCTGGAGGAATTCTGCAGTACTCCCAAGGAGCTTTTAGGGGAGCTGAAGGAAGCCAAGACCTTTGACTACAAGCTGCCCTATTCCTGCATGTTGTGCGGATACTGCACCAAGGTGTGCCCTAAGAAGGTGGACTTAAAAGGATTATTCCTAGAGCTCAGAAGGGATGCAGTAGACCAAACGGATGGGAAGCTGCCAAAGGATTTAGGCATTTCCAAAGTGGACATGCACCAGAAATTGAGCTTCTCAAAGATCTTTGCAACAGGGGTGGAAAACCTCCAGTCTGACTGGGTATTCTTCCCAGGCTGTGCCTTAATTGCCTATAGCCCAAAAATAGTTGAGAATACTTATGCCTATCTTAGAGATAAGATTCCCGGCATGGGCATATACATCAAGTGCTGCGGAAAGCCTACTAGGTTTATAGGTAAAGAGGAGAAGTTTAATGAATACTTTTCAGCCCTTGAAAGGGAGTTTGAAGCTAAAGGGGTTAAGAAGGTAGTTACATCCTGCCAGAACTGCTATATTACCCTATCTCAAAAAAGCAGCAGAGTAGAAGTCCTATCCCTATGGGAGGTACTGGCGGATGTAGGCATTCCCAAAGAAAAAAAGGGAATTGGTAAAAGTTTAAATTATAGGGCTACTCTACATGATCCTTGCCCTACTAGGGATGTATCTTCTATACAGAATTCTGTTAGGAAGATAATAGAGACCTTAGGATTAGAAGTAGAGGAGATGAAGTTCAACAGGGGAAGAACCCTCTGCTGTGGTTCCGGAGGTATGGTAGGGGTTACCCAGAGCCATATAGCTGAAAAACACAATAAAAGAAGAGCCACTGAAGCTGAGACAGAATATATAATCACCTACTGCCAAGAATGTGTAGAAGCCATGAGAAGGGGAGGAAAGAAATCCTTCCACTTGCTGGATATTTTATTCAATGAGGATTTTGACAACATGAAGCAGGAAAACAACTCCACCCTTACTAAGTGGGTTAACAGATATAGAGGCAAGACTATAGGAAAGAAAGTCAGATAAGAGGATGATGTTATGAAGGATAAAAAGCAGGTATTCGGTACTGGTTATTGCAGGAGGCATGCTATTTGGCCTTGTTAGAGGGACAATTCTCACCTCCATAGGTTCCCTAATAGGAGGGGTTATAGCTTTTCTCATCTCCAGAGCCTTTGGAAGCAAAGTGGTGAGGAAGATAACAAAGAAGGACCTAGTCCTATTTGAAAAATATAAAGGCTATAGTGGATTCTTTATCATACTGCTCTTGAGGCTAATACCCCTATTTCCCTTTAAGGTGGTAAGCTACAGTGCAGGTCTTACGGATATGAAGCTTAGGGATTTTTGCTTGGCTACAGTAATTGGCTCCCTACCTGGAATAATAGTATATACCAACCTAGGAGATAAGGCCAATGATTTTGGCAGCAAAGGCTTTTATGTATCCGTAGCTTTGGTAGTTTTGCTATTTGTAGTTTCTTTTGTAGTAAAGAAGGCCTTTGAAAATAAAGAGCAAATTAACAAAAATTAGTATTGCAATGGACACCAAAAATATATACTATATTCTATAGTTAATATAAAAACATTGAAAAGGACAGGGAGTTATGGTAAGCAAGTTGATGGAAAAGTACAGCAAAAGGGAACTAATAACTAAATTTATTGTCATATTAGTAGGTAATATACTATCCTCCATAGCCTTTAATGTGTTCTTTATACCCAATAAGCTACTCAGCGGTGGAGTAGGGGGAATTGCAATAATAATTCAGTACCTAACTGGTATACCTACTGGTATATCCGTTTTTTTGCTTAATATTCCCATATTCATCATTGGGTCCAAGATGGTAGATAGGGAATTTGCCGTATTTGGATTCATATCCATGCTGACTTACTCTTCTATACTTACCTTTACAGCCAACTTAGGCAAATACTTTGTAATAGATGACATGATACTGGTAGCAATATTTGGAGGAGTAATCAATGGAATTGGAATGGGCCTTATGTTTAGGAATAGGCTAAATCAAGGTGGCTTTGACATATTAGCTGCTATTCTTAAGAAGAAGCTTAACGTAAATATTGGTTCAGGCCTTATGATGGCCAATACGGTAATAGTTTCCCTTTCAGGGCTGCTTTTTGGCTATAGATCAGCCATGTACACCCTTATAGCCATGTACGTTGGATACAGCGTATTGGATAAGGTGCAAACTGGATTCAACGTAAAGAAGAATGTGGTCATAGTTTCAGAAAAGCCCGATGAAGTAGCAGATATAATACTTAAGGAGATTCATAGGGGAGTTACCTTCCTACACGGTACTGGAGGCTATACTAAGGAGAACAAGAAGGTCATATACTGCATAGTTACATCCAGAGAAACAGCCAAGCTTAAGGAGGTAGTAGAAAATATAGATCCCAATGCTTTCTTCATAGTAAACGATGTGGTAGAAGTTAGAGGAAAAGGGTTTAAAAATATAGGAGTATAGGAGTCAGGATATTCTGACTCTTATTTTGTATTGGTAACTGTGTTTTATGACAAGTATATACTGGGTATATAATTTACACCTCATTTTAAAAGGGGGTAGAATAAAATGGTAAAGCATAGCATAAGAGAGGGGCTTTCCAGAACTTTTACTATAGAGACCAAACCTTCTCACGCATATGTATCTAACTCATCTACAATAGACTACCTTCTTTCAACTCCTGCACTAATATCCTTGATAATCGATGGAAGCTGCGAATTACTGCATGATTTAATTCCAATGGAATATACTACTGTTGGTCATAATATAGAGCTATCTCATATAAACCCTACTTTAATTGGAGAGAAGATTACCCTCAAGATTACCGTTGTCAAAGTTGAAGGTAACAAAATACTTTTGGATATTATAGGACATGATCCTGCCGGGGTTATTTGTCAAGGAAAATACGAAAGAGTTATTGTTAACAGACAAAAACTTATGGAAAAGACATATAGAAGGATATCCCATGAATAGCTGTAAGCAAGTAATTACAAGAGCTAGAAGAATCTAGCTCTTGTTTTTTTGTAGATTTTCCTATTCTTCAAAATTGTTAAAAAAATTGCAATCTCCTTCCTTTTAACATATAATTGATACTATGGGATTAACAGAAGATTTTGGGGGTGAATTAAGTAGGCTGAAAATGTAGCATTATATTTGCATGTAAAGATCTACTTAAAATTGAGGAACAAAAATATTTACAGAAGGAGAGTTATTAATGAAAACAGGGCATTTATTAATTATCTTAGGTTACTTAGTAGGAGTATCCATATACGGATGGTATTTGAACAGAAAGTATATAAAGAGCAGTGATGACTTTGTTACAGCTGGACGCAGACTTCCATTAGCAGTTTTGATTGGAACTTTACTTGCCACTTGGATGGGAAGTGGAATGATCACTGGAAGTGCAAACTTCGTGTACACCTATGGTCCAATTGCATCAATATTTCATTTTATAGGAGAACCTGCAGGATTGCTACTTGTTGCATTGCTATTGGCTAAGCGTGTTAGGATTAAAGAGGGCTATACGGTACCCCAATTGATAGAAGAAAAATATGGAACTCTATCAAGAGTTCTAGTTACCATATGTATAATTCTTGCGTATGTGGGAATAGTTTCATACCAGTTTAAAGCTGGTGGATATATATTTAACCTAGTAACTGGAATGGACGTTACTACAGGAACCATAATCAGTGCTATTTTTGTTGTGATTCTAACTGTTACTGGAGGATTAATATCTGTAGCCTATACGGATGCAATAGGAACTCTAATTATCTTCATTGCCATGATAATAGGATTACCCTTAGCTATTAAGCAAGCAGGTGGTTTTTCAAATATGCTAGCTGCTATACCAGCAGATAAAATGGCTGTTACAGGCAGCTTAGATGCTGTTCAATTATTAGGATATACCTTGCCTACAATCTTCTTGGTATTAGGAGACCAAAATATATATCAAAGATTTGCCGCTTCTAAGGATCCAGGGGAAGCTAAAAAATCAGGTTTAGGGTTGTTTGCTCTATCCCTTTTACTAGATATATTGGTAATATTAATTGTTCTTCCAGCTATTGTACTATATCCAAATCTAGAGGATCCAGATACAGCCTTTTTCCAAGTGGCTATGGGGCTTCCCACAGTAATTAGCGGACTTTTATTAGCTTGTGCTACTGCTCTTTTTGTTACCACAGCCGATTCTTATCTGCTTTCTGCAGCTACAAATATAACTTATGATATTTGGGAAAGGTTTATTAAGAAGGATGCAACTGATGAAGAAAAGTTGCGTTTTACTAGGATTACAATAGTTGTATTATCCTTAATAGCTCTAGCTTTAGGAACTGTATTCCCATCAATATTGAGCATACAGATGTATGCATACTCCATGTATGGGGCAGCCATAACTCCTGCACTAGTAGGTTCCCTATTCTGGGATAGGGCTACTAAACAAGGAGGACTTGCATCTATTATAATAGGTGGAGCATCAGTTCTTATTTGGGATGTGGTATTGCAAATTTGGGATGTGGTATTGCAAAGTCCAATGGGATGGAATAGCATTCTTGTGGCAGGACCACTTTCCATATTAGTTTTGATTGTGGTGAGCTTACTTACTCAAAACAAGACAAAACTAAATGAAGAATAAAGGGAAGACCTTCAATCGTGTGAATTAAATGTGGATAGGGGAGATAAAACATCTCCCCTATCCACATTTTTTTATACTATGTGTTATTTTCCAGAAAAAAGAGCACAATAAATCTAGGAGGTAATTTATATGTTTAAGACCAATACAACTCTTAGGAAATGGCATGTAATAGGATTTTTCTGGATAGTAATTGTTGGATCTTTGCTTCATTTTACCTATGAATGGTCTGGTAAAATGCCTATTGTAGGATATTTTAGCGCTGTAAATGAAAGCCTTTGGGAACACCTTAAGCTGGGATACTTTTCCTTAACCTTCTTTATGCTGATAGACTATTGGGTGCTTAGAAACAAGACTACAGGATATTTTGCCGCTAAGGCAGCAGGAATCGTTTCCATGAACCTATTGATTGTACTAGTAAACTTCATCTATGAGACGGTAGTAGAAAAACCAAATCCCATTTTCCATATAGCATTATTCGTAGTAGGAGCTTTTATCTGCCAATATGTTAGCATAAAGGTTATGAGAAGCCCTGTAAGAAACAGATTGAATTATATAGGATTGCTTGTATACATAGCCTTAGGATTACTACATATTGTATTAACTCCCTTTCAGATGGGAAAGGAAGCCTTTAAGCTAATTTACACAATAGGGCGGTTTAACTGATAGTTTATAGGCTCTTTAGCCCTGAACCGCATAGAGGAATTACCACTTTGCCTTCTATAGGCTTATCCTTTATATATTCAAAGTATCCAGCAAAGGTGGCTGCTGTTGTAGGCTCTACATAGAATCCTAGTTTAGCCAAGTAGTCTCTTGTGGAAAGTATCTTATCCTCAGGGGCTGTAATTATCTCTCCACCAGTATCCCTTACAGCTTCAAGTATCTGATTTCCTCTCTTTGGACTAGCTATAGCAATTCCTTCCGCCAAAGTGCCTGGGTTTTCAACTTTCACCACATCTGTTTTGCCTTCCTTAAAGGCTTCATATATGGGAGCACACCTTTCTGACTGAAGGGCTATTATCCTTGGCATTTTGGATATAAGGCCTGATTTTAATAGATCCTTTAAACCATAGTAGGCTCCCAATACTAAAGTACCGTTTCCCACAGGGATCACTAAGGCTTCAGGCATATTGCCTTTCAGCTGTTCATATATTTCATATACATAGGTTTTAGTTCCCTGGTAGAAGAAGGGATTGTATACATGGCTTGCGTAAAACACGCCTTGCTCTTGGGCAGCTTCTAGGCAGGCTTTTGCTGTATCCTCTCTGTTACCTTTCACCTTAACTACCTTAGCTCCGTAGGATGAAATCTGTTTTACCTTATTTGGAGAGGTATCTTCAGGAAGGAATATGGTACACTCTATGCTAGCCCTAGATGCATAGGCAGCTATGGAGGTGCCTGCATTTCCGCTGCTGTCCTGTACTACTTTTTTGACTCCTATTTCCTTAGCCTTAGCAATCAATACTGCTGCCCCTCTATCCTTGAAGGAAAGGGTAGGCATCATATAGTCCACTTTTACTAATATATTTGGATTATCAGGGCTTAAAGGCACAAGAGGGGTTAGGCCTTCTCCTAAGGTTATATCCTTCCAAACAGTAAAGCTTTCATCAAAGGGCATGGACTTAATGTACCTGAATATGCTCATCTCGTCTTCTAATATATTGGTAGGATCAGCTTCAAAATCCTCCAAATCCAGCATCCCTCCACAGGAACACTGGAAAATGAAGCTGTCTGTGCTGTATTTTTTCCCACAAGAATTGCAAATGTAATTCATACTATCATCTCCCGAGGTTATAATGGGGTATAATTAAAATAGAAAATTTTTGCATTATAATATAAAATATTAATTGATATGGAAATTGTAGTCAATGAGGTTTGGTATTTATCCATGGATGCTTCATGCAAATCTTTCCGTAGTCGGCTCTCACTTTTGCTAATATGCTTTTGCTGCAACTGTAAGCATAACATATAAAAAATATTATGCTATTGATTAGCCTTAAATAATGCATATTAGCAACATGGGATATAAAATCATGGGCTTATATGCTTAGTAACTAGCAATAATACAGAATTCAAATTTTTTGCTATGCAAAAAAATTTTATATAAGGAGGAGTATTATGGAATATAGGAGATTTGGCGATAAGTATGTTGTGAGATTAAATAAGGGGGAAGAGATATTAGAATCCCTAAAGAAGCTATGCAAGGATGAGAACATTAAGCTTGGAAGGGTAACAGGTATTGGAGCTACTAATAAGGCTACTGTAGGCTTATTCAATGTTGAAACCAAAGAATACCACTCAACAGAGCTTACTGGGGACATGGAGATTACCAACATTTCCGGGAACATATCTCAAATGAATGGAGAGGTCTATCTTCACCTTCACATTACAGTTTGCGATGAAGAAAATAGAGCCTTTGGAGGTCACTTAAACTCTGCAGTTATCAGTGCTACCTGTGAAATAATAATTGACGTTATAGATGGAACTGTGGATAGGAAGTTTGATGAAGAATCAGGCCTTAACTTAATCAAGTTTGATTAGTCCTCCCACCAGAGGTGAACTATGGCAGGCCAAAAAAGAATAGAGGACTATGGCATTAGGATTGGTGAACTTCCTAAGGGAAGGCTCAACAAGATTACTGATGTAAAAGGAGTCAGGGTAGGCCATTTTACCGTAGATACAGATGAAAACAAGACAGGGATCACAGTTATACTTCCTTCAGAAGGCAACATATATACGAACAAGTTGATCGCATCTAGCTACGTTATAAACGGCTTTGGCAAGTCTACTGGGCTGATACAGATAGAAGAACTAGGCACCCTGGAATCCATAATTGCCCTGACTAACACTTTAAATGTAGGGCTTGTGTGGGATGCCCTGGTAGAATACACCATAGAGGCATGTGCCAAGGAAGAAATCAATGTCACCACCTATAACCCAGTAGTATGTGAGTGCAATGACAGCTTCTTAAACAATATCCAAAAAAGAGTCATAAGAAAGGAACACGTATATAAGGCCATTGAAAATGCAGTGGTGGACTTTGAAGAAGGAGATGTGGGAGCAGGGAAGGGCATGAGCTGTTATCAGCTTAAGGGAGGCATAGGCTCTGCTTCCAGAATAGTAAACTTAGATGGTTTACCCTATACTGTAGGGGTTTTGGTACTATCCAACCACGGGCTTTTAAAGGATTTAACCATTGCAGGCAAAAATATAGGAAGAAATCTTTCAGAAAAAATAGATGTAGAAAAAAGGGAGGACAAGGGCTCCATCATAACCATCATTGCTACCGACATACCATTAAGTGCAAGGCAGATGAGGAGAATATGTAAAAGAGCAGCCATTGGTCTATCCAGAACAGGCTCCTACATGGGCCATGGCAGCGGAGAGATAGTGGTTGGCTTTTCTACCGGCAATGTGATAAATCATGATAAAAGAAATGACATAATGGATATAAAAGTAATAAATGAAGATAGAATCGATGACATATTTAGAGCTGTAGCTGAATGTGAAGAAGAGGCCATATTAAATTCCATGATTACAGCAGATAAAGTGATAGGATATGGTGGACATGTGAGGGAAACTCTAAAGGATTATATCCATCTCCTTTAATTAATGAATGTCCCCCTCTTTGGGAAATTGCCAAGGAGGGGTGGTTTAATGTTTGGATAACTAATAATTTTACACTTTATTGACAAAAATTATATTGTTGTATAGAATAATATAGTTATAAAGTTTTAAGGGAGGATTACTCATGAGCACTAAATATATATTCATTACAGGAGGGGTTGTATCATCCTTAGGAAAAGGCATTACAGCTGCTAGCTTAGGACAACTTTTAAAAAGCAGAGGGCTTAAGGTTACTATTCAAAAATTTGATCCATACATAAATGTGGATCCAGGTACTATGAGTCCTTATCAGCACGGAGAAGTATTCGTAACAGAGGACGGAGCAGAGACGGATTTGGATTTAGGCCATTATGAGAGATTTATAGATGTGAACTTGAACAAGCATAGCAGCATCACTTCAGGAAAGATCTATTGGTCGGTATTAAATAAAGAGAGAAAAGGAGACTACAACGGCCGTACAGTACAGGTTATACCTCACATTACCAATGAAATAAAGGATAGAATAAAGAGGGTAACTGAGGAATCAGAAGTAGATGTAGTAATTACAGAAATTGGCGGTACTGTTGGAGATATTGAATCCTTACCTTTTTTAGAAGCTATCAGGCAGTTTAAGTATGATGTAGGAATAGAAAATGTAATGTACATTCATGTTACATTAGTGCCATACCTATCCACAGCAGGTGAGCTTAAGACTAAACCTACCCAACATTCAGTTAAGGAGCTTAGAAGCATAGGTATCAAACCAGATGTGCTCATATGTAGAACGGAAGTACCATTGTCAGAGGATATCAAGAGCAAAATAGCCCTATTCTGTGACTTAGCCCCATCGGAAGTAATTGAAAACATAGATGTGGATACCATATATGAACTTCCACTGGTATTAGAAAAAGAAGGATTAGCCCAACTAGTAATCGATAAGTTAAATCTAAAATGTGATAAATTAGATTTAACTGAATGGAAGGACATGGTAGAAAAGATCAAGAATCTAAAGGAAAAGGTTACTGTTGCACTAGTTGGAAAATATGTGGAGCTAAAGGATGCTTATCTTTCCGTATCTGAAGCTTTAACCCACGGTGGAATATACAACGATGTACATGTGGATATAAAATGGATACATTCAGAGGATATAAATGAGGAGAATGTGGATGAACTCTTGTGCAATGTGGATGGTATTCTAGTGCCTGGTGGATTTGGCAGCAGGGGTATAGAAGGAAAGATCACAGCTATTAAATACGCTAGGGAAAAGAGGATTCCTTTCTTTGGCATCTGCTTAGGCATGCAGATGGCAGTAGTGGAATTTGCAAGGAATGTGTTAGGCTTAGAAGATGCCCATAGTGCAGAATTCGATTCAGATACACGCCATCCTGTAATAGATCTAATGCCAGAACAGAGGGATATTGAAGATTTAGGCGGTACCATGAGGTTAGGAGTATATCCATGTAAGCTAAGAGAGGATTCTTTTGCTAGGAAGATATATGGATTGCCTTTAATATACGAAAGACACAGACATAGATATGAGTTCAACAACAAGTATAGGGAGCAATTTGAAAATAGTGGCATGGTGATAAGCGGTATATCCCCTGATGAAAGGCTAGTGGAAATAATTGAATTAAAGGATCATCCATGGTTTATAGCAACCCAATTCCATCCTGAATTCAAGTCAAGGCCAACTAAGGCCCATCCTCTATTCAAGAGCTTTATAGCTGCTTGTAAAGAGAATAAGAAAAAAGATAATTAAAAAAGTACACCTTAAGGTGTACTTTTTTACTATTCTTGTGCAGATTCACCTGCAGTTTCGCTAACTTCCATAAGAACTCCTTCAGATTTTGATACAACCACTGCAGCGGATAGGTCTCCAACTACGTTTATACATGTCCTTATCATATCTAATACTCTGTCTACTCCTGCTATTAGAGCAATTCCTTCCAAAGGTAGACCTACTGATTCCAATACGATGGTTAGCATTATCATACCTGCTCCAGGGACTCCTGCTGTTCCTATGGAAGCTAAGGTTGCAGTCAATACTATTGTAAGCATTTGACCAAGGGATAAGTCCAAACCGTATACTTGAGAAATGAACAATGCACATACCCCTTGGTATAGGGCTGTACCGTCCATATTTACTGTAGCTCCTAAAGGTAGAACGAAGCTGGCTATTTTATCTGGTACTCCTAAATTCTCCTTAGCAGCTTTCAAGGTAACAGGGAGTGTACCTGAACTGCTGCTAGTACTGAAAGCTGTTATAGCTGGGCTTGCAACACCTTTGAAGAACTTTATTGGGCTGAAGTTGGCTAATACTTTTAGAAGTGAGCCATAAACTAGCACCGCATGGAGTATGCATCCTAAGTATACTGCTATGATTACCTTAATCAATGGAAGCAAAACGGAAGGACCGTTTTCTGCTACTACTGGTGTTATCAATCCAAATACACCTATAGGAGCAAATTTCATTACCATCTCAGTTATCTTGTACATGATCTCAGCTAATGAGTTGCAGAAGTCTAAGAAAGGTTTGCCTAGGCTTTCACCTACTATAGTAGCACCTATTCCTAGGAATATGGCAAATACTATAATCTGAAGCATATTTCCTTCTACTAAGGCTTTCATAGGATTGCTTGGAATGATGTTTAGTAGGGTATCAACTATTGATGGAGGTTCTTGTGCTGTTGGTTCCACGTCAGTTGGAATGCTTAAGCCTTGACCAGGTACTAAAATTGTTCCCAATATAAGACCAATTACAATAGCCATTGCAGTTGTAACCATAAAATATGCCATGGTTTTTCCGCCGATTCTTCCTAAGCTTTTAACATCCCCAACGCTGGCTGTCCCAACTACTAAAGATGAAAATACTATTGGGACGATGATCATCTTGATCATGTTTAAGAATAGGGTACCAAAGGGTTTGATATAAGTGGTAGCAATACTTGCATTATTGGTTAATAATAATCCTACTATGATTCCGAAAAATAGACCTAGGAAGATCTTAGTTGTTAGAGAAATCTTTTTCATAGAACCCCTCCTCCTCGTTAATAAGTTAGCAGAATATATAAAAAATTGGAAATATATATTGGAAATATTATAGCAGATTCATTGTTAAAAATAAATAGAAAAATTCGCCAAATAGAGTATCACAAATATAAAAAAGTAGCACAATAATTGGCAATATTTTGCTATTAGTATATATTATTTTTTCTTCTCTGGCAATATACTAAAATAACATAATACAACAATTTTCTACCGTAAAAAGAATATGGGGACCTTTTAAGAGTAATAAAGCTGTATTAGTGAAATAGTATAAAATAGATGAAATTAAATGCTATTTTTTGTGTATTATGTATGGAAAAGGTTGACAACTGCCTAAAAATAGTTTAGCATTAAAGTATTGCCTTGATATTTATAAAGCTGACTGGAGGATGTAGTATGATTGAACAAAAGCTAATCTTGCAGCTGAAGGAGATTAACCAGAAGGTACTCGGCTTAATGCAGAAGAAGTTTGATGAGTATGACCTAACTTTTGGACTTATATACCTGTTGATGGTAATAATGAATAAACCTAATACCACTCAGAAAGAGCTTGCTAAAGAGATGAGGTTTACAGAAGGAGCAATGAGCATTTCTGTAAAAAAGCTTATGAACCTTAACATGGTAGAACAGATACAGTCTGAACATGATGGAAGATGCTATACGCTGGCTGTAACTGAAAAAGGTAAAACTATTGTAGAAGATTACAAGCACTACTTAAAAAGGATACTTCAGGATATATTTAAAGGTTTTAGTCAGGATGAAATGGAAGAGATGAGCGAAATACTGATGAAAATAAGCGGTAATTTGGATCAAATACTGATGGATCTAAACGAAAGGACAAGTTAGGAGGGATATTTTGAGAAAGCTATTACCCTATATGAAAAAATATATATTATTTGCAATACTCTCCCCTATTATGATGATACTGGAGGTTTTTGCAGATGTATTAGAGCCCTACTTGATGGCCAATATAGTTGATATAGGCATTGCCAACAGGGATATTAATTATATTGTAAAAACAGGGCTTTTAATGGTACTAGTTGCTTTGCTAGGCATGGCCTTTGGTGTAATAAGCTCTCATGCTGGTGCAAAAGCAGGCTATGGATTTGCATCTGAAATAAGAAAGGCAGCTTTCGAAAAGGTTCAAAGCTTTTCTTTTGCAAATCTAGATAAGTTTTCTGTTTCTTCCCTTATAACCAGAATTACCAATGACTGTAATATCCTTGGACAGGTAGCAATGATGAGTTTGCGAATGGCCATAAGGGCCCCTTTTATGATGATTATGGCTCTGATAATGTCCTTTAGAATGAATGCCTCCTTAGCAAGAGTCTTCATGGTTGCCATACCTCTTACAGCCTTATCCATAACTTTCATATTGGTAAAAGCAGGACCTTTGTTTAGAAAGCTTCAATCCCGCGTTGACAGAGTAAATGCCGCTATTCAGGAAAACTTAATAGGCATTAGAGTAGTAAAGTCCTTTAATAGACAGGAGTTTGAAGAGGAGAAGTTTAAAAAGAGAAATGACGATTTAAGGGATACTGCTTTACAGGCTATTTCACTGGTTATATTAATGTTTCCTATACTTAATCTAATCATATACTCTACTATAATGGCTGTATTGTGGTTCGGTGGAAAACAGGTAATGGTAGGGAGTATGGGCAGTGGAGATTTAATGGCCTTTATAACCTACATTACTCAAGTATTAATATCCTTGATGATGATTTCTTTCTTCTTCATGCAGCTATTAAGAGGAATAGCTTCTGGAGGAAGGATTATTGAAGTATTGGAAACTGAATCGGAACTAAAGTCTCCTATAAAGGGTGTAAAGGAATTAAAAGATGGGTCTATAACTTTCAAGAATGTAAGCTTCATATATCCTGGCAGCAAGGTGAAAACGTTAAAGGATATTAACTTCCATGTGGATTCAGGGGAAACCCTAGGAATTATTGGTTCCACAGGTTCATCTAAGACTACTTTGATTCAGCTAATACCAAGGCTTTATGATGCAACAGAAGGACAGGTAATAGTTGGAGGAAGAGATGTTAAGGAATATGATCTAGTAGCCCTAAGGGATCAGGTAGCTGTTGTACTGCAGAAGAATACCCTTTTCTCAGGTACTATTCGAGAGAATATGAAGTGGGGCAATGAGAATGCTACTGATGAGGAGATTATTGAGGCCTTGAAGAAAGCCCAAGCCTGGGAGTTTGTTTCCAAATATGAGGACGGACTAGACCATTGGGTAGAACAAGGAGGAGCTAATTTCTCTGGTGGACAGAAGCAAAGGCTTTGTATTGCAAGAGCTTTAATGAAGTCGCCTAAGATACTCATACTTGACGATTCAACCAGTGCTGTAGATATGGCTACTGATGCTAAGCTTCAAAAGGTGTTTAAGGAAGAGTTAAGAGATATAACCAAGATAATCATTGCTCAGAGGATTTCTTCTATACAAAGTGCCGATAGGATCTTGGTAATGCATGAAGGTAGGATAGAGTCCATTGGAGACCATGAAACCCTAATGAACATCTCTCCAATATATAGAGAAATATACGAGTCCCAGCAAAAAGGGGTGATTAATCAATGAATGGCAATAACAAAGTGAGGGGACTAAAACCCAGAGACCCTGTAAAGACTATTAAGAGGCTATTTAGCTATTTTAGATTTAATAAGCTTTTGTTTGTGGTAGGAATACTATCCATAATAATTTCATCCTTTGCCCAAATAGCAGCTAATGCTATGCTAAGTCCCATTATAGATTCCCTAGCCATGGATAAGGATATAAACTTGTTCATAAGGTATCTTGTTATAATGGCAGTAATAGTCATATGCATAGCCCTATTCCAATATCTAGGGAATTTGTTCATGGCAAGGCTAGCTCAAAGGACTATCCACAGGATTCGACAAGACATGTTTGCCCACATGGAAAAGCTACCCCTATCCTTTTTCGACACCCATTCCCATGGAGAGCTCATGTCTACTTTCACCAATGACGTAGATATGTTAAATATGACTTTAGAACAGAGCATAGGACAGGTAATATTATCCGTCATTAATGTAGTAGGTACCTTTGCTGTTATGATATCCTTAAGCCCTATACTTACATTGGTGGTAGTAGTTATGCTCTTTGTTATGTTTGGAGCCATAAGATATGTTGGAAAAAGGTCTGCAGCAAGCTTTAGACATCAGCAGATGGCTTTAGCGGATATGAACGGCTTTGTAGAAGAGATGATGACAGGGCAAAAGGTAGTTAAAGTGTTCAACTATGAGGATAGGGCTATTGAAACCTTCTTAGCTAAAAACGAAGAACTCCGTCAAGCGGGTACCCGTGCATCTACCTATGGAGTAATGCTAATGCCTGTTATGGGCAATCTGTCCTTTGTACTCTATGCGCTGATTTCCACGTTGGGGGCATTTCTTGTTATGGCTAACAAGATGACTGTAGGTAATATTGCTGCCTTTTTACAGTATACAAGGACCATATCCCGTCCTATAACCCAAGTATCAAATCAGTTTAATACCTTATTTGCAGCCTTAGCTGGTGCAGAGAGGATTTTCAATGTACTAGATGAGGAAGTAGAAGTGGATGACGGAGATGTAAGGCTTGTAGAAGGAAAAGACGGGAAGAAATACTGGAAAGTTCCTAAGGAAAATGGAGAATATGAAATGGTGCCTCTAAAAGGCCACATAATCTTCAACAATGTGAACTTTGGCTATACAAAGGATAAGTTGGTTCTAAAGAATATAAGCCTTTATGCAAAACCTGGTCAAAAGATTGCCCTTGTTGGGTCTACTGGAGCAGGAAAGACTACCATCACTAACCTAATTAATCGATTTTACGAGATAAATGAAGGGGAAATACTTTATGATGGTATAGATATAAGGCGAATTAATAAGTTTGACTTAAGAAGCACCATGAGTGTAGTACTTCAGGATGTTCATCTATTTGAAGGGACTGTGGCAGATAACATAAGATATGGAAGGCTTGATGCGACTGATGAAGAGGTTATAGAAGCTGCTAAGCTTGCCAATGCCCATTATTTCATCAGCAACTTGCCTCAGGGCTATGATACCATGATAACTGCCGATGGAGGCAATCTATCCCAAGGGGAAAGACAGCTTCTATCCATAGCTAGAGCAGCAGTTGCAAATCCAACCATATTGATACTGGATGAGGCTACATCTTCTATAGATACTAGAACAGAAAAGCTCATATCAGAAGGTATGGATAAGCTTATGGAAGGAAGGACTACCTTTGTCATAGCTCACAGGCTTTCTACTGTAAGGGATGCTAATGCTATTATGGTAATAGAGAATGGAGAGATAATAGAAAGAGGAGACCATCAAGACCTTATGAATCAGCGAGGCCGCTACTATGCTTTAAATATGGGAGAAATAGAATTAGAATAGAACAACGGAATGTTGTTCTATTTTTTTGTAGTTATGCAAGTAACAAATAATTTCCACAAAATCACAAAAATTCAATAAATCAATAGTTTGTCTTCTATTTTGTGGTATAATATGAATAACATATACGCAGGGGAGGAAGGAGAATGTATAACTTCGATAAGATCATAAACAGGCGCGGTACCATGTCAGTAAAGTGGGACAACCTGAAAAATCTTTACGGAAGAGAGGATCTTCTGCCTTTGTGGGTAGCCGATATGGATTTTGAAGCCCCGCCAGAAGTGATAAGGGCTTTGAGGGAAAGAGCTGACCACGGCGTATACGGATATACCTTTGTTTCCGATGAATACTATGAAGCAGTAATGGGTTGGATGAAAAGAAGGCATAATTGGCAAGTGGAAAAAGAGTGGATAACTTTTACCCCAGGGGTCATACCAGCTTTAAGCTATGCAATAAGGGCTTTCACACAGCCAGGGGATAAGATTATAATTCAGACTCCCGTATATCATCCCTTCTACCATGCCATTGAAGCTAATGAAAGGCTTATAGTCAAAAATCCTCTCATATATAAAGATGGCAAATACCACATGGACTTTGATCATCTAGAAAGAAATATAGATGATAGGGTTAAAATGCTCATATTATGCAGCCCTCATAATCCTGTAGGTAGAGTTTGGACCAAAGATGAGCTAGGAAAGCTGGCAGACATATGCTTTAAATATGATATTCTTGTGGTATCCGATGAAATTCATTCCGATATTGTATATAAGGGTCATGAGCATACCGTATTTGCTAACCTATCTTATGAAGCAAGCCAAAACTGTGTAGTCCTTACAGCTCCAAGCAAAACCTTTAATTTAGCGGGACTACAGGTATCCAATGCCATAATCCCCAATGAGCTTTTGAGATTGAAATTTAGAAACGAACTTAATAAGGACCATATCTTATCTCCTAATGTATTTGGAGAAAGGGCTTTAATTGCTGCCTATAACCGTTCAGAAGGCTGGCTTGAGGCACTACTAGAGTATCTGGAAGAAAATAGGGATTTCTTCATTGAATATATGGAAAAAAATATACCAAAACTAAAACCGGTAAAGCCAGAGGGAACCTATTTGATATGGGTTGATTGTACGGAGCTTGGCATGAATCCAAAACAGCTTAGGGACTTTTTCGTAAACAAATGTAAGCTAGCTTTAAACGATGGCCAGATGTTTGGAGAGGAAGGAAGCCTATTCCAAAGATTTAATATAGGTTGTCCTCGTTCTATATTGGAAGAGGCTCTGCATAAAATTGAAATAGCGGTAAACAATCTTTAAGCTTCTAACTTCTGCGCCTGTTTATGTTTAACTATATAGTAATAATTTAGTAATTTATCTTGCTGACCCTTGAATAGAAATTAAACAAAGTATAATATAATATTGGGGGCTGTGTTTTACGTGATCATCCATTTTCCTAATAATTATGAAGAGGAGGAAATAATAGATGTTAGTTACAGGTAAAGAGCTATTAGATCACGCTAATAAAAATGGATATGCTGTTGGAGCTTTTAATATTAACAACATGGAGATAGTGCAAGCTATTATAGAAGCTGCAGAGGAAACCAATTCTCCAGTTATATTGCAAGCAAGCCAAGGTGGAATAAAATATGCAGGCATTGAATATATAGCTGCTTTAGGTAAGGTAGCAGCTGAAAAGGCAAAGGTTCCAGTTGCTCTACATCTAGACCATGGGACCGATTTTGAGCAGGTAATGTTATGCATTAGATATGGATTTACATCAGTCATGATAGACGGTTCAAAGCATCCACTAAGGGAGAATATAGAATTAACTAAGAAGGTAATTGATGTGGCCCATGCAGTAGGAGTTTCAGTAGAAGCAGAACTAGGGAAAATAGGCGGGACAGAAGACGACATAACAGTAGATGAAATGGAAGCAACCTTTACAGATCCTGATGAAGCAAAGCTATTTGTAGAAGAAACAGGTGTTGATTATTTAGCTGTAGCTGTTGGAACTGCTCATGGAGTATACAAGGGAGAACCAAAGTTGGACTTTGATAGGATAAGGAAAATTAAAGAACTAGTAGGCATACCTTTAGTATTACACGGTTCCAGCGGAGTACCTGCTGATTCCATCAAGAAGGCCATAGAAGCTGGAATCAACAAGGTAAACATAGATACAGACTTGAGAATAGCATTTACTACAGCCATGAAGGATTTCCTAAAGAAGAATCCTGACAACATCGATCCTAGAAAGATTCTAACACCTGCAAGAGAGGCTATGAAGGAAGTCATCAAGGAAAAGATGATACTATTTGGATCTAATGGAAGAGCTTAAATTATAAATAAGGAGTTGTAAGAGATGAAATTGTTCATAGATACTGCCAATGTGGATGAAATAAGAGAAATAAATGAGTGGGGAGTTTTATCAGGAGTAACAACTAATCCATCTTTAATAGCTAAGGAAGGAAGAGATTTTAAGGAAGTCATTAAGGAGATAGCGGAAATTATAGACGGACCAATAAGCGCTGAGGTCATATCCCTTGATAAGGATGGAATGATAAAGGAAGCAAGAGAACTGGCTAAAATACATAGAAATATTGTAATTAAGATACCTATGACTGCAGAAGGATTAAAAGCTGTAAACGTTCTATCCCAAGAGGGGATAAAGACCAATGTTACTTTGATATTTTCAGCTAATCAAGCTTTGCTTGCAGCAAGGGCTGGAGCGGCTTATGTTAGTCCTTTTATAGGAAGACTTGACGATATCAGCAATGAGGGTATGGAAATAGTTCAGGATATAGTTCATATTTATGGAATGCACAGCATATATACCAAAGTAATAGCAGCAAGCGTTAGGAATCCTATGCATGTAATAGAGGCAGCAAAAGCAGGGGCTCATATTGCAACAATACCGTATAATGTATTTAAGCAGATGGTTAATCACCCTCTAACTGATATTGGAATAGAAAGATTCCTTAAGGATTGGGAAGGGCTCAAAAAATAGCGGGCATCCAGCCCGCTTTTTTATTTTTTACAAGGTGGTTAGGTTTTTTTGTTATTTAATAGAAGCTAGATTTTCATCCTTTGCTATATATCTCATAGCATAAATATAAAGCCTCGCCCTCCGTTTCCGAGATTTGGAAAGCATCTCCACTCGGAAAATCGGTTCGCAAATTCGCTTACGCTTTAAATGCAAACCTTTTTGATTTTCCTTCGTGGGATGCTTTCTACAAATCTCTCCAAAGTCGGGCTTCGTGCTTTATATATCATGCTATTCTGCTGGTTGCAGCAAAAAGCATAATAGCAAAGATGAGAGCCGACTACGGAAAGATTTGCATGAAGCATCCAGCGAAGCAAAGCCAAAAGATTTGCGTCTCTGAACGAAGTGAATGCGCAAATCGGCTTTGCAAGCTTAATACTCAAATCTTGGAGTCGGAGGCTCGAACTTTGCTATATGCTCTATAGCAAAAGTATTAAGCTTCTCTCCATGTTTCCGAAATTTGGAAAGGGCTCCCCCTTGGAAAATCAAAAAGTATACTTAAAACATATTTTCTGTACTATTGAGTATCAATAAGTAAATATGATATACTAATCAATGAAGAGTTGGAGTGTAGTATATGATAATTATTGTTAAGGGGGGTTAATATGGATAGAAATTTAGCTCTTAATCTAGTAAGGGTTACAGAAGCAGCCGCACTGGAAAGCGCCCGCCATCTAGGAAGAGGGGACAAGAACCTAGCAGACCAAGCTGCAGTAAACGGAATGAGAAAGATGTTTGATACCCTCACCATTGATGGAGTTGTAGTTATCGGAGAAGGAGAAATGGACGAAGCTCCTATGCTATATATTGGAGAGCAGATAGGTAAAGCTACCCCAGGAAGCATAAAAGTGGATATTGCCGTAGACCCATTGGATGGAACCACTGCTGTAGCACAAGGTAGAGCCAATGCCATATCTGTAGTTGCTATAGCTCCAAGAGGGTGCTTGCTACATGCACCAGATATGTATATGAACAAGATAGCTGTAGGGCCTAAGGTAAAAGGGAAGGTAAATTTAGATATGCCTATAGCTGAAATCATTAGAAATGCAGCAGAGGCATTAAATAAAAGCATATCAGACATTACTGTTACTATGCTAGACAGGCCTAGACATCAGAAGATTATGGAAGAGGTAAGAAAAGCAGGAGCAAGGATAAAGCTGTTTACAGATGGGGATGTGGCAGCAGCAATTGCAACTTGTTTTGAAAACTCAGGAGTTGACATACTCTTAGGAATAGGAGGAGCTCCAGAGGGAGTTATTGCAGCAGCAGCTATTAAGTGCTTAGGAGGGGATTTCCAAGGAAGGCTTCATCCTATGAATGATGAAGAAGTTGAAAGATGCAAGAAGATGGGAATCCCAGATGTTAACAAACTTTTCACCTTGGATGATTTAGTTAAAGGAAATGAAGTCATGTTTGCTGCTACAGGAGTTACAGATGGAGAGTTGTTAAAGGGAGTAGTCTACTATGAAAACAACAGGGCAAGAACCAGCTCTGTAGTCATGAGGGCAGAAACTGGAACCGTTAGATTTATCGAGTCCATACATAGATTGGATAAAAAGCCAAATTATGCTAAATAATAGTATTGACTATTTTAGGCAATAATGATAACATTAACTAGTAATCTATAAAATGCTTAAAAACCTTACCTAATCTGACTTTTCTTTCTGTTATCCCAGTGTGTTTGCATAAGTGAAAATTGTTTATTATACAGAGCTACTGCTTAAAATCTTTTAGATTTTAAGCAGCTTTAATAGTGCTTACTTTATGGAGGTGACAAGGTGGACTCGGAATTTTTAGAGGGTAAAAAATTAGATGACCTAAGGGATATTGCAAGGAATATAGGAATTAAGAGCGTAACTAAGTACAGAAAAAAAGAGCTAATTGAATTGATACTAGAAGCCAGCAAGAAGGATAAAGATGCTGCTGTAAGTGAACCTGTAAGAGATGATATAAAGGAAGAAAAAGTGGATAAAGAAGTAAAAGAAGAAAGAAAAGAGGAAGAGAAAAAGCATTTAAATGGAGTTAAAGAGAATCTAAACGGTATCCAGATCATTGAGACTGAAATCGAGAAGCTGCCTGAAAAAGTTACTGAAGAACTAGAACAGATGGAAAACATCGGTGCAGCAGAAGGAATACTAGAGATACATCAGGATGGATATGGATTTTTGAGGTCCGATAACTACCTATCTGGAGAAAATGATGTATACGTATCACCTTCACAGATCAGGAGATTTAAGCTAAAGACTGGAGACTTAGTGTATGGAATAACTCGCCCTGCTAAATCCGGTGAAAAGTACAACGCTTTGTTGTATGTAAAAAGCGTCAACGGTATGGATCCGGAAACTTGTCTAACACGACCAGATTTTGATAGTTTAACACCCATTTATCCAAATGAGAGGATATACTTAGAGACTACGCCCAGCAATCTTTCGACAAGGATAATAGATTTAATAGCCCCTATAGGAAAAGGCCAAAGGGGAATGATAGTATCTCCTCCCAAGGCAGGAAAGACAACCCTTCTTAAGGCAGTTGCCAATGCCATAGCTCAAAACCATCCCGAGATGGAGATAATCGTTCTATTGATAGATGAAAGGCCAGAAGAAGTTACTGATATGCAGAGATCCGTAAAAGGCGATGTAGTATACTCAACCTTTGATGAATTGCCAAGCCATCACACTAAAGTGGCGGAAATAGTTCTTGAGAGGGCCAAAAGATTAGTGGAACACGGCAAGGATGTAGTAATATTGTTAGATAGCATTACCCGCCTTGCAAGAGCCTATAACTTGACAATCCCTGCCACAGGAAGAACCCTTTCTGGAGGATTGGATCCAGGAGCTTTACACAAGCCAAAGAGGTTTTTCGGTGCTGCAAGGAATCTAGAAGAAGGGGGCAGTTTGACAATTCTTGCTACTGCTTTGGTGGAAACTGGAAGCAGAATGGATGATGTTATATTTGAAGAGTTTAAGGGTACAGGTAATATGGAAATCCATTTAGATAGAAAGCTTTCTGAAAAGAGAATTTTCCCTGCAGTGGATATCAATAGGTCTGGAACTAGAAGGGAAGATCTATTGTTAACTCAAGAAGAGTTAGAGACCATATGGGGCATAAGAAAGGCTTTAGGAAATGCTCCAGTTCAAGATGTAACAGAAGCTATAATTGACAACATGATTCAAACTAAATCCAATGCAGAATTTATTAAATATATGAGAAATAAAATTTGGTATTAGTTGAAATATATTTTTAAGTATGCTATAATTATTTGGTCAACATTGTATTGTGAGGTGAAAAAGATGAAAAAGGGAATTCATCCAGAATATTACGAAGCGACAGTAAAATGCGCGTGTGGAAATACATTTACAACAGGATCAACTAAGAAAGAATTAAGAGTAGAAGTTTGTTCAGAATGTCATCCTTTCTTTACAGGACAACAAAAGACAGTTGAACGTGGCGGACGTGTTGAAAGATTCAAGAAAAAATATGGAATGGATTAATTGCATAATAATAGGTTAGATGCTCTGAGCAACTAACCTTTAATTTTTATCCAGAATTAAGGGGCTGGTTAGGTGAAAATAAAGGAAATAAATAGGACCCCAAAGCATATTACTACTATTGGCGGACAGGCTTTAATAGAAGGAATACTGATGAGGGGACCAAAGGATGTGGCTGTTGCAGTAAGAAAGCCTGATAATGAGATAGTTGTTAAGAAAATGAAGCTAGAAACCTTAGGCATGAGGTATAAATTCTTTAGGTTGCCATTTATAAGAGGAGTAGTGGGGCTTGTTGAGTCTTTGATTTTTGGGCTAAGGGCCCTTATGTACTCAGCAGAGTTTTTTGAAGTGGAAGAGGAGAATAAAAAGCCAAGTGTATTCGATAGAGTTTTTAAGGATAAAGCTGAAGATGCAGAGATGGCCTTTAGCCTAGTAACATCTTTTGTCATCGCCATAGGCTTATTCATAATGCTGCCAACTTTTTTAACTAACCTATTGAAGGAGAAGGCATCTAGTTCCATTGTTTTAAATCTAGTAGAAGGCCTAATCCGCATAGCTTTATTTTTAATATATGTAGTTTTAGTCTCCAAAATGGAAGATACTAAAAGGATCTTTGAGTACCATGGCGCAGAACACAAGACAATTCACTGCTATGAAAATGGAGAGGAACTCATTGTAGAAAATGTGAAGAAATACCCCATACTCCATCCAAGATGTGGAACCAGCTTCCTCTTTATGGTCATGATTGTAAGCATCCTAGTCCTATCCTTCTTTGGCTGGCCAAATCCACTCCAGAGGTTTTTAATAAGGCTTATTATGATTCCATTTGTTGCAGGCATTTCCTATGAGATAAACAGGCTCATTGGAAAGAGCAATTCGAAGCTAGCATATTTAATTTCCTATCCTGGACTTATGCTGCAGAAAATTGCTACTGTTAAAGAGCCAGATGAAAGCCAAATAGAGGTTGCTATAGAAGCCCTTAAGGCAGTTTTAACGGGAAACAAGGAGGAAGACCTTTGGAGATAAATGAGCTAATTAAAATAGGTGTGGACAGTATAAAGGGTAGACTCTACAGCAATCCTATGCTGGAAGCTACCCTTTTGTTGAGTAAACTTATGAAGGTGGATAAGGTCTATATCTATACCCATGGGAAAGATGAGGTACCAGAAGAGATTGTAGAAGAATATATTAAGGCTATAGAAAAACGAAGCAAAGGATATCCAATCCAGTATATAATAAAAGAGAAGGAGTTTATGGGCCTTGACTTCTACATAGAAGAAGGGGTACTAATTCCAAGACCTGATACGGAAGTAATCGTCGAATATATTCTTGCTTATATAGACAAAAATCATCCCAATGAGAATATAAAGGTACTGGATATAGGCATAGGCAGTGGAGCTATAGGTCTTAGCGTTGCCTATTACAGGAAGAATACTTATGTCTATGGAGTGGATATAAGCCCTGCGGCTTTAAAGGTAGCAGGAATAAACAGGGATAGGTTTAAGCTTACAAATGTAAAGCTATTGGAAAGCAATCTGTTTGAAAGAATAGATAAGGAAGAAAAATTTCACATAATAGCATCCAATCCCCCCTATATACCTACTGACAGCATAGATAGCCTGCAGGAAGAAGTAAAAGATTATGAGCCTAGGATTGCTCTTGACGGTGGTAAAGAGGGTATGGATTTTTACGAGAGGATTGTTCCTGAAAGCAAGGAATACTTACAAGAAAAAGGATTGCTTATATTTGAAATAGGCTTTGATCAGGGAAGGGCAGTAGAGGATTTGATGATATCTGAGGGCTTTAAGGATGTTAAGATATTAAAAGACCTACAGGGCTTGGATAGGGCAGTCCTTGGTATTAAAGGTTAAAAGGAGCTGAAGAGATGCATAATATAGTTAAACTTTTTCTTTCCTTTTTCAAGATAGGAGCCTTTAGCTTTGGTGGAGGCTATGCCATGCTTCCTCTTATGAAGGAGACGGTAATTGACCAGCACAAATGGCTGACCAACTCCGAATTCATAGACATATTGGCCATATCGGAGATGACTCCTGGTCCTATTACCATAAACATGGCTACCTTTTTAGGCTATAGGGTTTCCGGAATATTGGGTTCCATTGTAGCTACCCTGTCGGTAATACTTCCATCCTTTATAGTCATGAGCTTAATTTTCTATTTTATGAATAAGTTCAAAGATTCCCCTTACTCCGATTATTTCTTCAAGGGAATAAGGCCAATAGTGCTGGGGCTTATTGCTTCTGCAGCTATATCCGTTGCTGTGGATGCATATATAGATGTGAAAGCGGTAATCATCAGCATCCTCATATTCTACCTGGTTGCCTTTAAAAAGCTCAATGCCATATATGCCATTGTATTGGCAGGAATAATAGGGGCTATTGTATATTAAGGCAGGTGAAATAAGTGTTTTTTGATATGTTCTTGACCTTCTTTAAAATAGGGGCCTTTACCATTGGGGGAGGCTATGCCATGATCCCCATTATCCAACAGGAGATAGTGGATAAGAAGAAGTGGATAGAGGAAGAGGAGTTCTTGGATATTATAGCCATATCTCAAGGCTCTCCAGGACCTATTGCCATAAATGCCAGCATATTTATAGGATATAGATTAAAAGGATTAAAAGGTGCAATTACTTGTATGCTGGGAACTGCTTTACCATCTTTTTTGATAATACTTTTAATTGCCATGATGTTCTTCCAGTATAGAAACAATCCTATCATAGAAAAGGTATTTTTAGGCATAAGGCCTGCTGTAGTGGCGTTAATTGCTTCAGCTGTATATAAAATGTACAAATCTTCACAGATTAAGGGCATTAGAATATTAATAGCCATAGCTTCCATGCTTATAATAGTTTTTACCAATATAAGCCCTGTATATCTCATATTAGTGGGAGGTATTGGAGCCATATTCTATTATGGAAGAAGAGCGAAGGATGGAACAGGCTAAGGATGGATTTTTTCCACTACTTCATGATATAATATATTGAGATTTGAAACAGGTCACAAAGTTGTGAATGCAAGAAGGGAGGCAAAATATGCTAGAAAAACTGTCCTTTATTGAGAAAAGATACGAAGAAATAAGCAAGAAAATAATCGACCCAGAGATAATATCTAATACAACAGAACTTCAGAAGCTAGCTAAAGAACATGCTGAATTGGAACCAATTGTAATGAAATATAGAGAATACAATAAGGTTAAAAAGACCTTAGAAGAAGATAAAGAGATGCTAAAGGAAAAGCTTGATGATGAGATGAGGGAGCTTTTAAAGGAAGAAATTGCTGAACATGAGGAAACCCTTGAAAAACTTGAACAGGAGTTAAAGGTACTTCTTCTTCCTAAGGACCCAAATGATGAGAAGAACGTTATCGTTGAAATAAGGGCAGGAGCCGGTGGAGATGAAGCAGGGCTCTTTGCTGGAGATCTATTTAGGATGTATTCAAGATATGCAGAAAGACAAGGCTGGAAAGTTGAAGTCATGAGCTCCAATCCTCAGGGAATAGGTGGATTTAAGGAAGTTATATTCATGATAAAGGGAAAAGGAGCCTACAGCAAGCTAAAATATGAATCGGGAGTTCATAGGGTTCAGAGGATTCCAGTAACAGAATCTGGTGGAAGGATACACACTTCTACAGCTACTGTTGCAGTGCTTCCAGAAGCTGAGGATATAGATATAGAAATTAATCCAAATGATATTAGAATAGATGTATTCCGAGCTTCAGGCCATGGTGGCCAGCACGTTAACACTACCGATTCAGCTGTAAGGGTTACCCACCTTCCAACAGGCATAGTAGTATCCTGCCAGGATGAAAAGTCTCAGCTTAAGAACAAGGAAAAAGCCCTAAAGATTTTGAAGACTAGGCTATACGATATGAAACTAAGGGAACAGCAGGATGAAATAGCTGAAGCTAGAAGAAGCCAAGTAGGATCAGGAGATAGATCTGAAAGAATAAGGACTTACAATTTCCCACAGGGAAGGATAACAGACCACAGAATAAACAAGACCATCCATCAGCTAGAAGATTTCCTTGATGGAGACCTAGATGAGATGATAGAAACTTTAATCACCGCTGACCAAACTGAAAAGTTAAAACATGTAGACTAAGACAACGGAAAGGCCCGTTGTCTTATTTTATATACAAGAGTATTCCCGCTACAAATCCCAATATGATGCCAAGGGAGGAAGCTCTTCCTCTGTATAGGGATTTAGCACTAGGTATCATTTCATCACAGATTATATACAGCATAGTCCCTCCTGCAAAGGATAAGCACAGACCGATTATAATAGGAGAAAAGGTTCCTAAGTAAGCTCCAAAAAAGGCACCTATTCCAGTAGGGATACCTGTTAACAGGGTATTCAATACAATTTTTAGGCTAGACTGCTTATCTATCTTCATGGGAATGGCCATGGCCACACCTTCAGGGATATCATGAAGCAACATAGCCAATGCAAGGGTTGGCCCTAGATTGGACATAGTCATGAAGCTTGAGCCTAAGGCTAAGCCTTCAGGAAAGTTGTGGGCTGCTATGCTTATGCCTAAAAGAAGGCTGCTTTTTATGTAAGGGTTTTTGGCCATCTTATCTATGTGTTTTTCTAAGAATATTACTAACAGTATGCCTATAGCTATTCCTACAACTGTAACAATATGGCTTCCAGAAACATAATAGGACTCAGGAAGCAGGTGGAATGTGACTATAAACAGCATAAAGCCACCAGTTAACCCTAAAAGGAAGCTCATGAGCCTATTGGTGTTTTTGAAAAATAAGGATAAGACTCCTCCTAATCCAGTTCCTACAACTCCTACCAAGAATCCAATGACAGTTACATAAGTTATATAATCCATAAAATCACCCTTTCTAATCTATAGATATTCCAGGGTATATAATAAAAGAACTTTGTTTTAATAATAGGTCCAATGATGTATAATATATATTTAGAAAACGAGAGAAGGTGTATTGAGAGCATGGATACAAAGGTAATAAGGGTAAACCCTAAAAATCCAGAAGAGGAATTGATAAAAGAAGCAGCAGAGCTTATTAAGGGAGGAAAGCTGGTAGCCTTTCCAACGGAAACCGTATATGGCCTTGGAGCTAATGGGCTGGATGAAGATGCTTCTTCAAAGATATTCATAGCCAAAGGAAGACCTCAGGACAATCCACTGATACTTCATATATCCTCCTTAGAGGAATTGAAGCCTCTAGTGAAATCCATTCCAAAAGAAGCTGAGATGATAGCCGAAAGGTTTTGGCCAGGACCAATTACCATGATATTTGAAAGGAGCAGTTTAATCCCTGATGTTATAACAGCAGGCCTTGAAACAGTAGCCATAAGGATGCCAAACCATCCTGTTGCTTTAGACCTCATTAAGGCAAGTGGAGTTCCTATTGCTGCACCTTCTGCAAACACCTCTGGCAAGCCAAGTCCTACTTTAGCTGAACATGTAATAGAGGATTTGTATGGAAAAATTCATATGATCATAGATGGAGGGGCTACAGGAGTTGGTTTAGAGTCTACCGTATTAGACTTAACTGGTGATAGGCCAACCATATTAAGGCCAGGCGGAGTCACCTTAGAAGACCTAAGGCCCATCATTCCAGATGTAGCTTTAGACCTTAGCATAATAAAAGATGGAGAAAACATCATCCCCAAATCTCCAGGCCAGAAGTACAGGCACTATGCGCCAAAGGCTGATATGACAGTATACTGTGGAAAGACAGAGGATATAGTAAAGGCCATAAATAAAAGGGCAAAGGAATTAATGGAAGAAGGCAAGAAAGTGGGTATAATGGCTACTGATGAGACTAAGGATATATATGAGGAAGGAATAGTAATCTCTGTAGGCACTAGAAAGGATAAGAGGACTATTGCTCACAACCTTTTTAATGTGCTTAGGGTATTCGATGAGAAGAAAGTTCATGTGATCCTTGCTGAAGGAGTGGAGTTTGAGGATTTAGGAATTGCCATAATGAACAGAATGAAGAAAGCTTCTGGCGGAAAAATTATTGATGTATAAGGGGAGAGGCTATTATGAATATTCTCTTTGTGTGCACAGGTAATACCTGCAGAAGTCCTATAGCTGAGGCGTTGATGAAGGAAATGGCTAAAGAGAAGGGCCTTGACATAAAAGTCAAATCTGCAGGCATATATGCCCTAGATGGGCAAGAAGCATCTGAAGAGGCTATTCGTGTTATGCAGGAAGAGGGGATAGACATATCTGGCCATAGAGCCAATCTTCTATATAGAAATCTGGTAGAAGATGCTGATTTGATTTTGACCATGAGCAGGTCCCACAAGCAGCAGCTTCTTTCAAAATATGGTTTTTTGAAAGGTAAGATTTTTACCTTGAAAGAATACGCCTACTCAAAGGAAGAAGATGTGGAGGATCCCTTTGGAAGGGGAATAGAAGCATACAAAACAGCAAAGGCTGAAATTAAGGAAGCGCTGAAAAAAATAATAGATAAGTTATCTGATGGAGGTAGATGAGATGAAAATTGGATTAGGTAGCGATCACGGCGGATTTGAATTAAAGGAATATATTAAGGAATATCTTGAAAAGGAAGGCATTGAGTATATAGATTATGGTACTTACTCTACAGATTCAGTAGATTATCCTGATTATGGTAAGAAGCTTGCTGAAGCTGTGGTATCAGGAGAAGTGGATAGGGGTATTGCCATTTGTGGTACAGGCATAGGCATATCCATTGCCTGCAATAAGGTAAAGGGCATTAGGTGTGCTCTATGCAGTGATACCTATTCAGCTAGGATGAGTGTTGAGCACAATAATGCTAATATACTTGCCCTTGGTGGAAGGGTTTTAGGAAAAGATTTAGCATTGGAAATTGTTTCTAGTTGGTTAAAGGCCAAATTTCAAGGGGGCAGACATGAAAGAAGAATAAATAAAATTTCTAGCATTGAGTCAGATTTATGATATAATTATACAGAACTGAAACCAGACGAAAGGAGTTTTTTTATGGGGAAAGTTGTTGTATTAGATCATCCATTAATAAAGCACAAGTTAACATTCATAAGGGATAAAAACACAGGACCTAAGGAGTTTAGGGAGCTAGTTAAGGAAGTTTCTACTTTAATGGCTTATGAGGTAACAAGGGATTTGCCTTTAGAAGAAGTTGAAATTGAAACTCCTATCACAAAGACTAAATCTCAAGTGATTTCAGGAAAGAAGCTTGGACTAGTACCTATATTAAGAGCAGGACTTGGCATGGTAGAAGGGATGTTGGACATTCTACCTGCAGCAAAAGTTGGACATATAGGACTTTACAGAGACCCAGAAACTTTAAAGCCAGTTGAATACTACTGTAAACTACCTGAAGATGTAGGTGAAAGGGAGCTAATAGTGTTGGATCCAATGCTTGCAACTGGTGGATCAGCTGATGCGGCTATAAACTTCCTTAAAAAGAAAGGTGCTCAATCTATAAAACTAGTATGTCTTCTTGCAGCACCAGAAGGATTGGAAGTAATTCAAAAGAACCATCCAGATGTGGATATTTACTTAGCTGCTATTGATGAAGGACTAAATGACCATGCATATATTGTACCAGGTCTTGGAGATGCAGGAGATAGGCTATTCGGTACTAAATAGTTTAAGCGAGCTAGTTTTACTAGCTCGTTTTATTTATTTTTTAAGATAGAGGAAGGTTTTTTGTTGCAGTTATGTTACAAGACATAATAGAAAAGTTCGAGCATGTGGTTATAAGATTTATGAAGTAAGGTGTCTGCTCTTATTGATAGATTATGCTTAAGTTGGAAGATTAGCATAAATATAAAGCCTCGCCCTACTTTGCTGACATTTGGTTTTATGCATTATATTGTATGCTTTCAGTTGCAGTAAAAAGCGTATTAGAAAAGATGAGAGCCGACTACGGAAAGATTTGAATGAAGCATCCAGCGAAGCAAAGC
>JAAROH010007752.1_pt1 | contig 39447 bp, 38 predicted proteins | sample 7248631 | NCBI WGS metagenome assembly JAAROH01 (sample SAMN09772309, study PRJNA484901) | compost metagenome | isolation source: Vermicomposting unit | place: India | reverse complement strand
TTCTGAATGAAAATGCCTCCAATTGGTGTGTGACAGCGGTTTTTCACCGGCCTTCTAGAAAATTGTTTTATTTTTCATTATAATAAGAAATAGATAATTCTTATTTTGGAATTCATATTCTGAAATTCGGAACAAGAGGGGCGACGATGAATAAAACGGTCTTAAAAACGAAAGAACTGCTCGATTTGTTTCTTGAGAGTGAACGGTTGACGCTGCCAGAGATGGTCGCGCGGCTTCAAATGCCGAAAACTTCGGTGTATCGCATGGCGCAGTCGCTTGTCGCGCTTGGTTTTCTGCAAAAACAAGGCGATGACTATGAGCTTGGGTTGTCATTGCTAACGTTTGGAACGCTCGTCGCCGAGCGGCTTGATCTTCGCCGGGTGGCATTGCCGGTCATGGAGCGGCTGAAAGAAGAAACGAAAGAAGCGGTCAATCTCGTCATCCGGGATGGTGATGAGGCGCTGTATATCGAAAAAGTCGAGACGTCTGAACCGGTGCGCGTGTACACGAAGGTTGGGCGACGCGCGCCGCTGTACGCCGGGGCGTGCCCGCGCATCTTGCTGGCGTTTATGAATGAGGCCGATCGGGAACGATATGTCGAACAAGTTGAGTTAGTGAAAATGGCGAAATGTACAGTGACGGACAAGCAAGTGTTGCGCCGATTGCTGGAGGAAGGCCGAAACCGCGGCTATACGGTCAGCTATTCCGAGCTAGAAAACTATTCGGCCGCCGTTGCCGTGCCGATTTTCAACCATGAAGGAGCGGCGGTCGCCGGGCTGAGCGTTGCCGGCCCGGAACAGCGGTTTTCGCCGGACGATATAGCGCGCATCGTTCCGCGGTTGAAACAGGCGGCGATGGCCATTTCGCGCGAGCTTGGGTTTCGGGGGCAGGGATGACGATGGAGTATACGTTGGTTCCATTATGTGAATACGCGGTGACGATTCGGTTTGCCGACCGTATTGACGAACGGGTCAACGATGTCGTTCATGAGGTGGCGGCGCGGCTCGAAGGCGCGCGCAAAGAAGGGATTATAGAAATGGTCCCGGCGTTTTCGTCGCTCACCGTTTACTACGATCCGTTCGTCGTCGGCTCTGCTGCCGATGTATGCGCTTGGTTGCGCGAGCATCTCAAGTCATCGGAACCGGTCGTTCGCCCTCCGGCGCGGACGGTCGTCATCCCGGTTTGTTACGGCGGCGAGTTGGGTCCGGATTTGGCGGAGGTCGCCCGCTTTCATGGAATGACGGAGGACGAAGTGGTGGCGCTTCATGCTGGGGGACGTTACCGCGTCTATATGATCGGCTTTTCTCCAGGGTTCGCTTATTTGGGAGGATTATCGCCGCGCTTGGCGACGCCGAGGCGACGAGTGCCGCGCATCATGGTGCCCGCCGGTTCGGTCGGCATCGCCGGGGCGCAGACCGGCGTCTATCCGCTGGCAACGCCAGGGGGCTGGCAGTTGATCGGCCGGACACCGGTCAAACTGTTCGACCCGCACGGCGAAAAGCCAAGCTTGCTTTCAGCCGGTGACATCGTCCAGTTTCGGCCGATTGGCCGCGAGGAATTTGCACGTTGGGAGAGAGAACGATGATTGATGTGCTGGAAGGCGGATTTTTTACGACTGTTCAAGATCGGGGGCGCAGCGGCTACCGGCACGTCGGCGTGCCGCCCGGCGGGGTGATGGACGTCTGGGCGTACCGTCTCGCCAATGCGCTTGTCGGCAACGCCGGCGATGAGGCGGTGCTCGAAGCGACGATGGTCGGTCCCACGCTCCGCTTTCACGTTGAGACGGTCATCGCTGTATGTGGCGGTGATTTCCCGTGCATGCTCAATGGACGGCCGCTTCCGCTTTGGAAACCGGCGATCGTTCGGCCGGGGGACGTCCTAAAGATCGGCGTGTGCCGGGCGGGGTGGCGCGCATATATCGCGGTGTCAGGCGGCATCGCTGTGCCGCCTGTCATGGGCAGCCGCTCGACATACGTCCCCGCACGGCTCGGCGGCTTATCAGGCCGCCCGCTCCAGCCGGGGGATGTGCTGCCAGTTGGCTCCGGTCGGCGGAACGATGCTGTCGGCCGGCTGCGTTGGGGACTGGCTCAAGCGGCCAGCCGCTATATCGCGGGAAAAAGAAAAACGGTGCGCGCCGTCCCCGGCCCGGAGTATGGCGAGTTTACGCCGGAAAGCCGCCGCCAGTTCTTTGCCGCTTGCTACGAGGTGACGGCGCGGTCCGATCGGATTGGCTACCGGCTTGCCGGTCCAGCGTTGGCGCTTGAGCGGGAGCGGGAGATGGTGTCGGAAGCGGTTGTGTTCGGCACGGTGCAAGTTCCGTCCTCCGGTCAGCCGATCGTGTTGATGGCCGACAGCCAGACAACGGGCGGCTATCCGCGCATCGCCCAAGTGGTGGCAGCCGATTTGCCCGTATTGGCGCAGGCGCGCCCTGGTGATCATATTCAATTTGCGCTGATTGCGCGCGAAGAAGCGTTGCGACTTTATAGCGAACAACAGCGGCGGCTCAGCCGATGGATCGCCGCCATTCGCTGCCAATGGAGGAGAGAACAGTGAAAACGATTGATTTGAACTGCGATTTCGGTGAACGTTTTGGCGTGTATCGGCTTGGACAGGAGGAGATTTTGTCGTATGTCACGTCCGTCAACATTGCTTGCGGGTTTCACGCCGGTGATCCGCTCGTCATGAGGGAAACGGTGCAGCTCGCCATCCGGCACGGCGTCGCCATCGGCGCCCATCCGGGATTCCCCGATTTGCTCGGTTTCGGCCGGCGAATGATGGCCGTTTCGCCGGAGGAAGTGTATGCGTACGTCGTCTACCAAATTGGCGCGCTATCAGCGTTCGTCAAGGCGGAAGGCGGCGTGATGACGCACGTCAAGCCGCACGGGGCGCTGTACAATATGGCGGCAACCGATGCCGCCTTAGCCAAAGCGGTCGCCAAGGCCGTGCGGGATGTCGATCCGGGGCTTGTCTTGTACGGCCTGGCAGGCAGCGAGCTCATCCGCGCTGGTCAAGCGCATGGGCTGCGGACGGCAAGCGAGGCGTTCGCCGACCGCACGTATCAGGCCGATGGCGCGCTCACGCCGCGAAACTGCCGCGAAGCCGTCATTGTTGATGAAGAGGAGGCCATCAGGCAAGTGCTCATGATCGTTCGCGAGCGGCGCGTTCGTTCCGTGCAAGGAACAGAAGTGGCGATCGACGCTGACACCATTTGCGTGCACGGCGACAACGAACAGGCGGTCCGGTTTGCCCGACGGTTGCATGCGGCATTGCAAAACGAAGGGATTGCCGTTCGCCCCATATCACCGATAGACAAAGCAGCGGGAGGAACGTAAGCGGCTGAGAGCGGCGGCGCGGCGATTTTCCCTTCCTTCATGACAGTCGATCGCTTTTTCGGGTACAATAAAGGGAGAATGGCGGGAGAAAGGAGGGGTGCTGATGTATTATGCCACTCCTGTTGTGGTGGTGAGCGAGTGTCTAGGTTTTTCCGCTTGTCGCTATAACGGGGATATCATTCATCATTCGTTGGTCGCTCGTTTAGCCGATGTCGCCCGCTTCATTCCGGTATGTCCAGAGGTAGCCATCGGACTCGGTGTTCCGCGGGAGACGGTGCGGTTGGTCAAGCGCGGCGAGGAAAAACGGTTGGTGCAGCCCGCGTCCAATCGCGATTGGACGGAGGAAATGAAGACGTTTGCTCGCGAGTTTCTTGAGATGATCGGTGAAGTGGACGGATTCATTTTCAAAGGCCGCTCACCAACTTGCGGCATAAAAGAAGTGAAAATTTATCACGAAGGAGACCGGGCCATGCCGGTCGAAAAAGGGATGGGAATGTTCGCGGAACAGGCTGTTCGCCACTTTCCCTATGCGGTTATTGAAGAAGAAGGACGTTTGATGAATGCGGCGATTCGCGAACATTTTTTGACCAAATTGTTCTCGCTCGCCTTGTTTCGGGAAGTGAAAGCGGAACGATCAATGCGTGCGCTCGTGCGCTTTCATTCCGAACATAAATACTTGTTTATGGCGTACAGCCAGACCGGCTTAAAGCAGCTTGGTCGTTTGGTGGCCAACCGTGAACGTCTCCCGATTGAGGAGGTGCTAAACGCGTACGAGCAAGGATTGCACGCGCTGTTTGCCCGCGCGCCGCAGCGGCGCTCGCATGTGAACGTTTGTCAACATCTGATGGGATATTTCAAAAAAGAAATGTCGGCAAAGGAAAAGCAATACGTGCTTGAACTCCTCGCCCAGTATCGGGCGCACCAACTTCCGCTCAGCAGCGTGACGAGCGTGTTAAAGTCGTGGGCCATTCGTGAAGAGAACGAGTATTTGTTGCAGCAGCGCTATTTTGCTCCGTATCCGCCGGCGTTGATGGACGTTCGCGACTCGGGCAAAGGAAGAGATGCGGTGTAAGGGGGAAATGAATCGGTCAAAACGCCAAGGGGTGATCCCGCCCTTTGGCGTTAGGCAACAGGCGAGCAGCAAAAGGAAGGCCCGCCGGCGATTCATCTCCCTCTTTCCCCCCGTCGGCCGCGTCACAGTGAACGCCTCATCAACCAAGAGCATCTCGTTTGCTGTCGCCTGCGTCACCTATCCCCTGTCGGCATATAGGTTGGATCCATCAAGAGCATGTCGCTGGCCCGCCCTCGTTTGCGCGGGGGCTCCGCATGGACATGTAAGCGCAGAGAAGATCTTGTTATTTTATATTCTGAATATTATTGAAAATAAAAATGAAAGCGCGTACAATAAAAGCAGCCGCCCGCATACCAACTGGTCAGAATGGGTTTGGACCTCATCGTTGATCATCGCTGTCTTTGGCCTAAGAGCGGTTCTGGCGGTGATCGTGCCAAAAATAAGGAGGGATATGAGATGAATACCCGTCATTATCCGTACTGGCCAAAACGGTTGTCGAAAACGCTGGCTGTGCCCGAGACGACGCTTGTGGACCATCTGGAAACAACGGTGAAACGTTATCCAAACAGACCGGCCCTTTACTATTACGGCGCTGCGTATTCGTATAAACAGCTGCTTGATGACGTCAACGCGCTTGCCGGCTACTTGCAGCAAACGCTGTCCGTCAAACCGGGCGACCGCGTCCTGTTGTACATGCAAAATTCTCCGCAATTTATCATCTCCTACTACGCCATTTTGCGCGCCGAAGCCATTGTCGTGCCGATCAACCCGATGAACACCTCAGAAGAGCTTTCCTTTTACGTCAACGATTGTGACACGAAAGTCGCCTTGGTAGGACAGGAGCTGCTTGATAACGTCGTTCCGCTTTTCGGCCGGACGCCGCTTGAGCACGTTATCGCCGCGGCGTACTCCGATTATGCGTCCGCTGAATCACCGGTCGCCTTGCCGGCGGAAGTGGCGGCGCCGCGTCGAGGTTGGCGCGATGAGCGAATTCGTTTGTGGACAGACTGCCTTGCCGCCCAATTGCCGCCGCTTCCATACCGCGGCCATGTCGATGACATCGCCGTTTTGCCGTACACGTCCGGGACGACCGGGGTGCCAAAAGGATGCATCCACCCACACCGGACGGTGAACGCGAACATCGTCGGCGCTTACCATTGGGGCGATGTGACGAGCGACTCGGTCGCGTTGGCGACGCTGCCGTTTTTCCACGTTACCGGCATGGTTCACAGCATGCATACGCCGATTTTCGCCGGCGCAGCGATCGTTCTCATGACGCGCTGGGATCGGGATGCGGCCGCTCGGTTGATCGAGCTGTACCGTTGCACGCATTGGGTGAACATCAGCACGATGCTGATCGACTTTTTGGCCAATCCAGCGCTTGACCGGTATGACATTTCCTCGCTCTCCAGCATTTCCGGCGGCGGGGCGGCGCTTCCGGAAGCGGTCGGGGAAAAATTGTTCGAACAGACCGGCGTTCGCTATTTTGAAGGTTACGGGTTGACGGAAACCATTTCGCAGACGCATTTCAATCCGCCGGATCGCCCGAAATTGCAATGCCTTGGCGTGCCGGCTTTCGATGTCGACGCGCGCATCATCGACCCGGCGACCGGCCGAGAGCTCGGCGTTGGCGAGATCGGGGAAATCGTTGTCCATGGCCCGCAAGTGTTCCGCGGTTATTACCGGCGTGAGAAGGAAACGGAAGAGGCGTTCATCGAATTGGATGGCAAGCGGTTTTTCCGCACCGGCGACATCGGGCGGATGGATGAGGAAGGTTACTTTTTCATCGTTGACCGCGTCAAACGGATGATCAACGCTTCCGGGTATAAAGTGTGGCCGACTGAGGTTGAATCGCTCCTTTACAAACATCCGGCCGTCCAGCAGGCGTGCGTCGTCGGCGTGCCGGATCCACGCCGCGGCGAAACGGTCAAAGCGTTTATCGTCCTTCACGACGAGTATGTGGGCAACGTGACGGAAGAGGAGATCATCGAGTGGGCGAAAACGCAAATGGCGGCGTACAAATACCCGCGCCTCGTCGAGTTCCGTCGGTCGCTGCCGATGACGTCAAGCGGCAAGCTGCTTTGGCGAAAATTGCAGGAAGAGGAATATGAAAAAGCGGGGAAAGGGGCGAACGCCTGATGGCGAAGACGGTCGAGACGGTTCTTGGTCCGGTGCCGGCGGACCAGCTTGGCAAAACGCTCATCCACGAGCATTTTCTGTTCGGTTATCCGGGGTTTCAAGGCGATGTGACGCGCGGCCCATTCCGCGAAGACGAAGCGCTGCGCGTGGCGATCGAAGCGGCCGAGAAAATGAAACGGCACGGCGTCCAAACGGTCGTGGACCCGACGCCGAACGACTGCGGGCGCAATCCGGCGTTTTTGCGGCGCGTCGCTGAAGAAACCGGACTGAACATCATTTGCGCCACCGGCTATTACTATGAAGGGGAAGGGGCGCCGCCGTATTTCAAGTTCCGTCAGCTGCTCGGTACCGCTGAGGACGATATTTATGATATGTTTATGGCCGAATTGACCGAAGGCATCGCCGGCACGGGGATCAAAGCCGGCGTCATTAAGCTCGCCTCGAGCAAAGGGCGCATCACCGAGTATGAGAAGCTGTTTTTCCGCGCTGCCGCCCGCGCGCAAAAAGAAACGGGCGCGGTCATCATCACTCACACGCAAGAAGGAACGATGGGGCCGGAGCAAGCCGCCTATTTGCTTGAGCACGGCGCCGATCCGAAAAAAATCGTCATCGGCCATATGTGCGGCAACACTGACCCGGACTACCATCGAAAGACGCTTGCTTATGGCGTTTACATCGCTTTTGACCGTTTCGGCATTCAAGGGATGGTCGGCGCACCGACGGACGAGGAGCGGGTGCAGACGTTGCTCGCCCTTCTCCGCGACGGATATGCCGATCGGATCATGCTTTCCCATGATACGGTCAACCTTTGGCTCGGCCGCCCGTTCACGCTGCCGGAGCCGTTTGCGGAAATGATGAAAAATTGGCATGTCGAGCATTTGTTTGTAAACATCCTCCCGGCGTTGAAAAACGAAGGGATTGGCGACAAGGAGCTGGAGCAAATATTTATCCGCAATCCGGCCGCCTTGTTCTCCGCTTGACGCGGGTGAATGGAAAGGCGCCTATCCGGGCCGTCCCGTTCCTTGAGCCGGGGCTGGGGACGGCGCCCCGCTCCTTTTAGGACATCGGCCGTGGCATTTAATGAGACGGATTTCGAATGCTTTTGGGGCCAGCCCCACCCACTCCTAGGGCACAGGCCGTGCAGTTGACGAGAGGGATGCCATCTCCGCGGTCGTTCCGCGCACAAATGGGGAACAGAGCCCGCGCCAAATTCGTTTGTACCACGTTGAGAAGATGAAGACGCCCCCGCTGCCGCTTGGCTTAGCCGAGCCGCCAGCGGGGTTTTATTTGACACCCGTTTTTTTCCACCATCATGAATAATTTTCCTGATGTGTTGAAAAATAAGGAAAGACATGAGCCGGGCGAAAGGAGGAGAAAAGGTGCCGGCGATTGAAAAGCGACTCCTGTTCTTCTCACTGCTTGCCATCGCCTTGTACGTGTCGCCGTATTTTGTCCTCGGTGAAGATGCCCATCTGCGCGTTCACGACAATTTGGACTCGAACATCGCTTGGTATAAAGTGCTCGCCCGCAGCGGCGAATTGTTCGGGCCGGTCGATGGGATCATTCCGCAAATCATGAACGGGCTGCCGCGCAACGCGTTCGGCACGGAATTCAGCGGCATCGTTTGGCTCCATGCGTTGTTTCCGTCCGTGTATGCCTACGGAATGAGCCAAGCGATCACTCGCGTTTTTGCGTTCATCGGCATGGATTTGTTGTTGAAAACGCATGTCTTGCCAGACCGGCGTTGGCTATGGATTCGCATCGGTGCTGCGTTGACGTTTGCGCTGACTCCGTTTTGGCCGTCGGGCATGTTAAGCACGCTCGGCATGCCGCTTGCGCTTTGGGCGTTTTTCAACATCCGCAACGGCGAGCGCTCATGGGTGAACTGGGCGGTGTTGACGTTCTTGCCGCTGTATTCCAGTTTTGTTCTCGGCTTTTTCTTTTTCTTAAGCGCGCTCGGTGTTTGGTGGCTTGTGGACGTCATCCGCGGCAAAGGCTGGAACTGGCGGTTTTTGGCGGCGATCGCCTATATGACAACGCTCTATTTGGCGGTCGATTACCGGCTCGTTCATTCGTTGTTGTTTTCTGATGAACCGACGAGCCGTGACGAGTATTTCCACGCCCGTTTGCCGCTTTGGCGCGTCATCCGCTTGACGTTCAAAAACTACGTGCTCGGGCACACGCATGTGATGACCGTGCATGGGCTTGTCATCTTGCCGGTGACGTTGATTGCCTTGTATTTCGTTTGGAAACGGAAGCGTTGGCGGCAGGAAACGACGTTTATCGTGCTGCACGTGCTGAACGTTGCCTTGTCTACGTGGTACGCGTTTTGGTTTTACAAAGGATGGCTGCCGCTCACCGAACGATTTGATTTGCTCGATAAGTTCAATTTTGCCCGCTATCATTTCTTGCGCCCGATGGTCATTTATGTCTTGTTTGCGATGGCGCTGAAAATCGTTTGGCAGGAAGGACGAAAGTGGCGGGCGGTCGGTGCGGCGGCCATCGGTTTGCAGCTGGTGGTGCTCATCTCGTACAACGAGCAAATCGTCTACCGAAATCAACCGTCGTTTCGCGAATTTTACGCCGAAAAGCAGTTTGCGGCCATCCGCGAGTATATCGGCCGCCCTGTGCATACATACCGCGTCGCCAGCATTGGCATCCATCCGGCGATCGCGCAATACAACGGCTTTTACACACTTGATACGTACAACAATTTCTATCCGTTGGAATATAAATACCGCTTCCGCCGCATCATTGCCAAAGAACTCGAAAAAAACAAAAAACTACGCGAGTATTTCGATGAGTGGGGCGGGCGCTGCTACTTGTTCGTCGATGAGCTCGGCAAGCGCTATATGTTTACGAAAAACTCGAAACGGACGATCCGCCATCTTGAATTGAACACGGAGGCGTTTTACGAGATGGGCGGGCGCTACATATTGTCGGCGCTGCCGATGGAAAACGCAGCGGAAAACGCCCTTCGGCTTGAACGGGTGTTCCGCTCTGATGAATCGGCTTGGACGATCTACTTATACAAAGTGGTGCGGGAAGGAGGAAGATGACATGTCTGACCCGATCTTGGCTATTGTGGTGCCGTGCTACAATGAGGAGGAAGTGCTGCCGGAGACGATCGGCCGCTTGCGGGCGTTGCGCGAAGAGCTGATCGAAGAGCGGCTCATTTCGCCAAAAAGTGCGCTCCTGTTCGTCGATGACGGCAGCCGCGACAGCACGTGGAAACTCATTTACAAGGCGAGCTTGCGCTACCCGGAAGTGAAGGGGCTGAAATTGGCGCGCAACGCCGGCCACCAAAACGCGCTGTTGGCCGGACTGTTTGCGGCGAAAGCGCACGCCGATTGCCTCGTTTCGATCGACGCTGACTTGCAAGACGATGTGTCGGCCATTCGCGAGTTTGTACAAAAGTTTCGCCAAGGCTATGATATCGTTTACGGCGTGCGCTGGCGGCGCGACACAGATACGTGGTTTAAACGCCATACCGCCCAAGGATTTTACCGGTTAATGAAGATGTTTGGCGTCGACCTCGTTTACAATCATGCCGACTACCGCCTCATGAGCCGCCGGGCGGTTGACGCGCTGGAACAGTTTGGGGAAGTGAACTTGTTTTTGCGCGGCATCGTCCCGCTCCTTGGCTTCCGGTCAACGGCCGTTTATTACAATCGGAAGGAGCGGCTGGCCGGGCAAACGAAATATCCGTTGAAAAAGATGATTTCGTTTGCTCTTGATGGAGTGACCTCGTTTAGCGTCACCCCGATTCGCTTTATTTCGCTCATTGGGTTGTTCTCTTTTGTCATCAGCCTCGCCTTTGGAGCCTACTTCCTTTTTCTTAAATGGGCCGGGCATACGGCGACAGGGTGGACATCGCTCATTACCTCCATTTGGCTGTTAGGCGGCTTGCAGCTGATGGCGCTCGGGCTGATCGGTGAATATATTGGGAAAATGTATAAAGAAACAAAACGGCGGCCGCGCTATATCGTTGATCTCGATCTGTGGAACTGGCCGCTCCCGCAGCGGCTATCATCGGCGGCCGATGAGCTCGAAGCGGTGAAACCGGCGGGAGGGCCGTTGAAGAAGTAGTAAATCAGGCGGTGTTGACAGCCGCTTTTTTTCTTTTCTTGCAATTGAAAAAAAGAAAGAGTAGACTGATGGATGGGACGAATGGCTGGCTTCGTTAGCAGGAAGATTGCTGTGATGTTGGCGCTGCTAAGCCGGAGACAGCGGTAAAAAGGTCGAGTGAAAAGGGGGATGGATTCGGGAATGAGCCATGGGTATGAAGGGGCGGAGCTGCTTGAGCGCGTGCGAAAAGCGAATCCGCTCGTCCACAATATCACGAATGTCGTCGTGACGAACTTTACGGCGAACGGACTCTTAGCGCTCGGCGCTTCGCCGGTGATGGCGTATGCGAAAGAGGAAGTGGCCGAGATGGCGAAGCTCGCCGGGGCGCTCGTGTTGAATATCGGAACGTTGAACGCGGCCGAAGTCGAGGCGATGCTTATGGCCGGGCGGGCGGCCAACGAGGCTGGCGTACCCGTCATTTTCGATCCGGTCGGTGTCGGAGCGACCAACTACCGAACGGAGACGGCGCGCTGTATCGCCGAACAGATCAAACTCGCGGTTGTACGCGGCAATGCGGCGGAGATCGCCAATATGATCGGTGAACCGTGGATGATTAAAGGGGTTGATGCCGGTCAAGGAAGCGGAGATGTGGTCGCTTTGGCCAAACGGGCGGCCGCCGAGCTTGGCACCGTCGTGGCGATTACGGGAAAAGAAGATGTCGTCACCGATGGACAAACGGTCTATGTGGTCGGCAATGGGCACCCGCTGCTGACGAAAGTGACAGGCACCGGCTGTTTGGCGACGTCAGTCATCGGAGCGTTTGCGGCCGTTGAGCGCGATGCGGTCAAAGCGGCGGTGGCGGCGCTCACGTATTATGGCGTTGCGGCGGAACGGGCGGCTGCGGAGGTGGGAGAGCGCGGCCCGGGCAGCTTCCAAGCAGCGTTTTTGGATGCGCTCGCGCATACGACAGCCGATGATGTGAAGCGTACCGGCCGGGTCGAACAACGGTAAGGGAAAAGGAGAGGAAGAACGATGACCGTCTATAAAGCGTTGACGATTGCTGGGTCGGACAGCGGTGGTGGCGCCGGCATTCAGGCCGACTTGAAAACGTTCCAAGAGCTCGGTGTCTTCGGCATGTCGGCGATTACGGCGGTGACCGCGCAAAATACGCTCGGCGTTCAAGGAGTTTATCCGCTCTCGGCGGAAGCCGTTGCCGCCCAAATCGAATCGGTGGCGACGGATTTAGGGGCAGATGCGGTCAAAACGGGTATGCTCTTTAGCGCTGAGATCATCCGCACCGTTGCCGAACAAGTGAAAAAACATCAATGGGAGCGGTTGGTCGTCGACCCGGTGATGATCGCCAAAGGCGGTGCGCCGCTGTTGCAGGAAGAGGCGGTGGCGGCGCTGAAAGAGGCGCTGTTGCCGTTGGCGCTTGTCATTACGCCGAACATTCCGGAAGCGGAAGCGCTGACGGGTGTTGCGATCCGGACGATGGATGACCGTCGCGAAGCCGCGCGCCTTCTCCACCGCATGGGCGCCCGCTATGTCGTCGTGAAAGGCGGCCATGACGATGAGGGCGAGGAGACGGTTGACCTCTTGTATAACGGCAGCGAATTTTCGTATTTTAAAAGCAAGCGGATTGATACGCGTCATACGCACGGAACCGGCTGCACGTTCGCCGCAGCGGTGGCGGCTGAGCTGGCAAAAGGAAGACACCCGGTCGATGCCGTCGGGACGGCGAAAGCGTTTGTGCAATCAGCGATCGCCCATCCGCTCGGCATCGGCCATGGACACGGGCCGACGAATCATTGGGCTTACCGGCAATACGGGGAGTGAGGTCGATGGCGCGCATCGCGAGGGAGGAGATGAAAAAGCGGCTGGCCGTTTACTTCATTATGGGAAGCCAAAACAGCGAGCGGCCGGCTGTCGACGTGTTGAAAGAAGCGCTTGACGGCGGCGTGACGCTGTTTCAATTTCGCGAAAAGGGAGCGGGAGCTTTACAGGGGGCAGAAAAGGAAGCGCTGGCTCGGCAGCTGCAGCGGCTTTGCCGCGCGCATGGCGTGCCGCTGATCGTCAACGATGATGTCGAGCTGGCCATCGCCATTGACGCCGACGGCGTTCATGTCGGCCAAGACGATGAAGACGCACGGCGCGTGCGGGAGAAGATCGGCGACAAAATTCTCGGCGTTTCCGCTCATAATGTCGAGGAGGCGAGAGCGGCCATTGAGGCGGGCGCCGACTACATCGGCGTCGGTCCGATTTATCCGACCCGCTCGAAAGAAGATGCGAACGAGGCGCAAGGACCGCAGATTCTCCGATCCTTGCGCGAACAAGGAATCGCGATTCCGATTGTCGCCATCGGCGGCATCACGGTGGACAATGCGCAAGCGGTCATTGAAGCCGGAGCGGACGGTGTGTCCGTCATTAGCGCCATCGCTTCCGCTTCGGAGCCAAAAGCGGCGGCGGCCGCGCTGGCCGCGGCGGTGCAAGCCGCCCGCTCGCGCTAAACCGGCGGTGAGACTGTTACAAGCGAGGGCGGGCTGAAAAATCGTCCGCCTTCACGAGCGACTCGTTCGAAGGAGTCGGCACGTATAGATGGCATGGAAAAAAGAGCGTCTCGCTCCGTTGCAGGCGCTTTCAGCTCCTCGACCAGCATGTTCGCCAAGAAGGCATGGAAAAGGGTGTCCCGATCTGTTGCGGGACACCCTTTTTGCACGCTATGACGCGGTCTGCCGCCACTTCGGCAGCCGCCATTCCAACAGCGGCCGCACGAGCCGGATGACCGGCTGGCTTCCCAGGATGAGCATCACGGCGATCGACAAGCCGAGCAGCAGCGGATAGCCGTGCACATCCATAATAAAATCCGGGAACGGCGTTTCGTGCAAATATTTTAAAATAAACCCGTGCAAGATATAGATGTAAAACGTGCGCGCCCCAAGCACGGAAAAGGAGAAGCGCCGGCTCGGGATGAGCGCCAGAAAGCTGAACATCATTACCAAGCTGGCCGCATAAATGACGAGGCGGTTCATGATGCCCGTCGGTTCGGAAACGCCGAGCGTATCGTACGATTTCGAACCATACAGCCAATCTTGCGGGAGGTCCGGAAAGCCGAAGTGAATCAGAAGGAACATTCCGAACAGCACCGCAAGGGAGACGAGACGCACAGGAACAGCGAACAAGCGCTCGATCAATGACTTTTGCGTGAAAAACCCGAGCAGAAAGAACGGAAAAAACGTGAGCGTTCGCGACAAGCTCAACCATTTTTCCGCTTCCATCATGCCGCCGGCAAGCCCAAGCAAAAGCGCGGCTGGCAACGCCGCCCATTTTGGCAGCCGCCCGAACCAGAGCAACAAAACGTTCCAACTGAACAGGCTAAGCAAAAACCATAAGCTCCAATGCGGAGTCAATACGTCGAGTTCGAGCGACGATTGATCGTACAGGAAGAAATAGTAGATAGAGTAAAGAAACTGGAACAACAAGTACGGAAACAGCAGCTTTTTCATGATTTTCGGCAAGTAGCCTTGCTCATGGAACCGCTTAGCAAAGTAGCCGGAAATGAAGATGAATGCCGGCATATGGAAGAAGAAGATCCACGTATACAAGCTGTGCACCCATAAGACGCCGTCAATGTACGGGCGCAGAAAGTGGCCAAACACGACGAGGAGCATTAACGCGCATTTGACGTTGTCAAAATAGTAATCCCGCTCCTTCATAGTGTTTCTCCTCCTTTCTGTATTACACGAATTCGAATGATCCTCTTTTTTTTGAGGGGAGTCAACGACATGGCCACTGTCCATGACATGAGTTTGCCACAGAAAGGTGATGATTGGGTGAAAAACGGTCGGCATGAAACCGAGGATATGACGCAGCTGTTACAAATCATTAACGCCAAAGGGAAAGACGATGACATGTCTGACCTTGGTATGCTATAATATCTTGAGAAACGATGTTGGACATTGGAGTGACCAATATGAGTATCGGCTTTGGGGAAATTGCGCTCATCGTCTTTTTCGCTTTGTTGATGTTTGGTCCGCAAAAGCTGCCGGAATTAGGCCGGGCAGCCGGGAAGACGTTGCGTGAATTTAAAAACGCAACCAAAGGCATCATCGATGACGACGAGGCGACAAAAGCGCAAAAATAAGAGGCTAGGCCTTGACGCCTAGCCTCTTATTTTTCGTTCGCAAGCCGCTAAACGATCCGCCGTTTTTTCGCGCCGGCGCAGCAAAAAAGAGACAAGCGTGGCCGGTAAAAGCCATATACATACTACCGGGACACGTTGTTCGTTTTGGGCTGGCCGAATGGCCAATGGGGCGGAGGGATCGACCATGGTGATGCGAAAACTGTCGGCAATCGTCGGGGGAAGCGTGCTGCTCGGCATCGGGATCAACGTTTTTTTCGTTCCTCATCATTTGCTTGACGGGGGGATGATCGGTCTTGGGCTGATCGCCAAATACGTCTGGCACGTTCAAGCGGGCTTGACGATGATCGTCTTAAGCGTTCCTCTTTATTTGGCGGCTTGGTTTTATTACCGTCCGTTTTTTTACAACAGCTTGCACGGCCTTCTTTTCTCCTCGTGGATGATCGATGTATTGTCGGGGTTGCGCGGCATTGTGACCGTAGACCCGCTCTTAGCCGCAGTCATCGGCGGGACGTTCGTCGGTGCGGGCATCGGTGTGATGCTGCGCGAAGAGACGAGCACGGGCGGCACCGACTTGCTTGCCCAGTTTATTTCTAGATTGACGAACTGGAATGTGGGAGTCATTATCTTTGTCATTGATGTTTGCATTATTTCGGTCGGAAGCTTGCTCATCGATGCTGCGCCATTTGTCCACTCGCTTGTCGTTGTCACCGTTGTCGGCATTGTCACGACGATATTGACACATCAAAAAACGATGGGGAGGTAACAACGCCCCATCGTTTTTTGCGCCGTTCGATGGTTGGCCGCACAGCGCAGGATGGCGGTGCTTAGAAGGCTGGTGATTTAACGGAGCAGGCCGCTTATCAACCCCGTTTCTCAAATCGAAAAGCTCTGCAGCATCAAGATCGTCTTTCACACGCTCCCCCTTGCTCAAGACAAACACCCGTTTTTCCAGCCTCTTAGGAAGCGGAGGCTTTTGCCAGCTGAAGCGCACGGTAAACGTTAATCACCCCATAGCCATAATACGGGTCTTTTCCGCGGTCGCCTAAATCGACGGTGCTCTGAATGATCACGCGGCGTACCTCGTCGTTGGTGAGGCGCGGGTTGATAGAGCGGATCAAAGCGGCGAGCGCGGCGACGTGTGGCGCGGCCATCGACGTGCCGGAAAGGGCGGCGTACCGGTGTCCGGCAAACGTGCTGGCAATGTTTGTCCCGGGCGCGACGACATCGACATAATCGCCATAGTTGGAGTACAACGCGTACGAAAGATCCGGATCTATCGCCCCGACGCTGATCACTTCCGGATAAGCGGCCGGAAAGCTCGGCTGGGACGTGCTGTCATTGCCGGAAGCGGCCACAAGGACGACATCGTGTTGATCGGCGTAACGAATCGCTTCCTCCAGCACCGAAGAAGGTTGGTAATTGCCAAGGCTCAAATTAATGACTTTGGCGCCGTGATCGACCGCCCAACGGATTCCTTTCGCCACGTCAATGCTTGTTCCATAGCCATCGGCGTTCAATGCCTTAACGGGCAGAATCGGGTTCAGCCAAGTCATGCCAGCAATCCCCTCGCCGTTGTTTGGCTGTGAGGCGATGATGCCGGCAACATGGGTGCCATGACCGTTTTCGTCTGCCGGCAAACGATCGTTGGCCAACACGTTGTACCCGGGACCGAGGCGGCGGGCCAAATCGGGATGGGTCAAATCGACGCCGCTGTCAATCACGGCGACAGGTACGGTTCGTCTGCCGCGCGACAACGTCCAGCCCGCTTCCGTATCAATGGCGGGCAAATTCCATTGATAGCGGGCGTAAAACGAATCGTTTGGCCTTTCCACTGCTTCTCGAAGGTCATTTTGCATGTAAATGTAGTTCGGTTCGCAATAGTCGACCGCTGGAATCGCGCGGAAATAGCGGCGCATCTCTTCATATGTCCGCTCGCGCGAACGGAACACAAACACGTGATCAAGCTGTTGAACAAGCCGTCCGGCAACGGCGGCCTCCATTTGCGCAAGCTCGCGATCGGTCGGCATCGTCCGAAAACGAACGATGATGTCGTTTGCAAAATAGTGGCTTCGGTCGCCGCGGCGGTTGTGGCGGATTTCCCGAATGCGCGGGTGCCCGTTCAATCGCTGTTTCAGCTGTTCGCCTGCGCTGAGACTGTCCAAGGTGACAACGGTCGGATGAGTGCGCCTGTCTTTGGTGTCAAACGGCTCAAGCCGTGGTGGGGCCGGGGCGTTCTGTTCGGTCGCCGGCCGGTGGAAACTAATGGCGGCGATGACGACCAAAGCTGCGGCTGCACTCAAGACTACCCATCTCCTCCATCGGCGATGCATGGTGTTCACCTCCTCGTTGTTAGGATGGGCGAATGGTGGGCAAATCATGAGAAATGGGGATTCTCCCTTCTGAGGCGACTCTCATGAATTCATCTAGTCTTTCTTCGATCCATCGACAGGCCGGATTGACAAAGGGGAAACAAAAGCGGTATTGGATGATTTGTTGTCGCTCACATCGCGTTGACCGCGCTGGGAACAGTTCCCTTGCAACAGCCGCTCTTTAGCAGCTCACACTACTAGGCAAGGGGGGAACTCGATGAGCGAAACGTGCTTTTATTGCCAGTGCCAGTGCGCCGATAACGTGCATTACGTTTCGTTCCATACGAACGGCGAGGAGCGGGAGGAAACGCTCTGCCCGGAGTGTTACCAAGAATGGCTGGAGGGAATGAAAGGCTGATTCTCGTTTTCATTCTGCTCGGCGAAGAGACGCAACAAAACCGCACCGTGATCAACTCGGTGCGGTTTTTTGTGCAAGCGGCGGGGTGGCGACGATGTCATCCAAACTGCCTGTTTCATCGTAACAACGGTACACCGCCGCCTTGGCCCGCGGGGGGTGGAGCGACAATTGCAAAATGCGCTCGCGTCCGGCCGGGGCGACCTTTGTTTCCATCTTGAGCGCCGCGCCATCGAGCGCCAGCGAGTAAAACCGATACGTCAAGCCGAGCCATGTCCGTTCAGACTGAACGGTATCGGGATGATGGCGGATCAGTTCAGCCAGCTCGGCGAACGAATGGGTTTCCTGACCAACCCATTCGCGAACGGCGCCCGCTGCCTGTTCCAACCAGCGCTTCCATTGCGATTTCATCAGCATCACCTTTTTTCATCCATCATGCCCAATCAGAAGGGGGATGATGCAGGAAGACGAATCGAAAACGTTGTCCTGTTGGCGTTGGAAAAGCAGCAAATATCCCCGCCATGGTCTGCGATGATGTTTTTGCAAATGTAAAGGCCGATGCCCGTTCCTAATTTTTTGGTCGTAAAAAACGGCTCAAAAATGGTCTCGACAATATCGGCGGGGATGGCCGGGCCGTTGTTGGTGATGTCGATGATGATATCCGCATCTTGACGGCGGGCGACAATTTCGATACGGCGCGGTTTTTCCTTTTCTTTTACCGCTTCGATCGAATTGAGCAAAATGTTGACTACGACTTGGCGAATCTGATCCTTATAGGCGAAAATATGTATCGATTCATCGATCGCCAACGAAATGTTCACATCGCAGTCGACGATCGTCGCGTATAGAAAGTCGATGATTTCCTCTAACAGTCGGTGCAGCGAAAACGTTTCCTTTTCACTTTCGACAATTTCTTTGCGTGAGGCATGCAGAAACTGCGAGATGCGAAATTTCAGCTGCTGCAATTCATGGTCGATAATGTCTAAGTAGGGAAGATCGGGATGTTCAAACTTCAGCAGCTGAATGAACCCGATAACAGCGGTCAACGGGTTGCGAAACTCATGGACAAAGCTCGATGACATTTGCCCGAGCAAGGTCAGCCGGTCTTGATGCGACCGGGCAATGAGCATGTTTTTTTCGCGCAGCTCCTTCTCTTTTAGTTCGCTGTATTTCGTGACGGCATGAAACAAAAATTGGTCAAACAGTTCGTTTAAATGGCCGATGAGCGGTGCGAGCGCGCTGATGGATAGCGGCGCGGTCAACGCATGATGGATGATGAGCCGCCGACCTAGATTGACATTGTAGACGAGAGCGCCGATGCCGGCGTTCATTTCTGCCCGTTCCTTGGCGATTTTGTTGGCCAGGCACTCCACTGCCTCGCTGGACGGCGAACGGAGCAGCGCCTCTTTGACAAGTTCAAATACGGCTAGTCCGTTTTGCTCGGCAAGATCGATATATTTATCATCTTTGGCAATTTTCATCTGTTGCCGCCATTCGACTAGAAAGCAGGGCAACTGGGCTTCCAAATGGGTGACGAGCTGCTGTGCGATCGTTGCCAAAAAGGCCACCTCACTTTCGATCACGTGCTGTTACTTTCATTATAAGAGGGAACATCGGTCGAGAACAGGGGGAAAATCGTCTGTGCGCTGCGCACGGCACTTTGGCGGCAAAGCAGAGGAAGGTGGTGATGTAAGGGAGCAGGCCGCTTACCAGCCTCGTTTCTCAAATCGAAAAACCCTGTCGCATCAGAATCCCTTTCACACCTTCCCCCATCGTTCAAAAGAAACAACCGTTTTTCACCAGCCATAGGGGAATGTCTATGTCCGCTGCCATGAAACAGCGTCGACGGTTTGAATAAACAAGGACGCATCATGTATAATGAAACAGTCAGAAATCTCTTTCAAAAGGTTGGGGAACGCTGTGAAACTGTATGAGTCCATTTTGGATTTGATCGGCGGCACGCCGATGGTCAGGCTGCGCCGCCTTCCGGACCCGAACGGGGCGGATGTATACATAAAGCTTGAATCGTTTAACCCAGGTGGCAGTGTCAAAGATCGGCCGGCTTGGGAAATGATCCGCCGCGCCGAGGCGGAAGGGAAAATTGCGCCGGGAAAAAGCACGATCATTGAACCAACATCCGGCAACACCGGCATCGGCTTGGCGATGGTGTGCGCCGCCCGCGGGTATCGCTGCATCATCACGATGCCGGAGAACGCGACGGTCGAGCGGGTGAAAATTTTAAAGGCGTATGGGGCCGAAGTCTATTTGACGCCGGCGGAGAAACGGATGCAAGGAGCGATCGATGAGGCGAACCGGCTCGCCCGCGAAATTCCGGACAGCTTCATCCCGATGCAGTTTGAAAATCCGGCCAATCCGGACGCGCATCGGCATACGACGGCGGTGGAAATTTACGAAGCGTTCGCTGGGCGGCTCGATGCGTTCGTGCTCACCGCCGGCACCGGGGGAACGGTGACGGGAACGGGAGAAGAATTGAAAAAGCGGATCCCGAATTTGCGCATTTATGTTGTTGAACCGTACGGCTCGCCCGTCTTGTCGGGCGGCAAGCCGGGGCCGCACAAAATTCCCGGCACGGGTCCAGGGTTTATCCCGAAAATTTTAAACCGCTCGATTTATGATGACATTTTTTTGATCAAAGACGAGGATGCCCAGCAGATGGCGCGCGAACTGGCGGCGAAGGAAGGCATTTTGGTCGGCGCTTCGGCCGCGGCGAGCGCCTATTACGCTATCAAAGTAGCCAAGCAGCTGCCAAAAGGAGCGCGCGTCCTTTGCATGGCACCGGACTCCGGTGAACGGTATTTGTCATCTGATTTATTTGCCGATTAAGCGAATGGCGCAAAAGATGACGGCACGTTTCCTTGCCGTTCGTGGGCAAGGGAAGAATTCCTCTCCGCCAAACAGGAGAGGAATGTTTTTGTTTGCCGTTTCTTCGTTTACCAATCGTAAAGCGGCTGTTGCTGTCCCTTTTTGCCCAAAGCGTCGCCCTCAAAAGCGGAAGGGATCGTTCGGTAACGGTCGCTCACTAAAGGCGGAGGGAAGTGTTCCATTTGGCTTCGGGAGGACAACAAGGGAAGAACAACCTGATGCGCATCGCCTTGACGTTTGTGATCGCAGCGTCAGGCGGCATCGGATTTGCACTTTTGCGCGTCCCGCTTCACTGGGTGCTTGGTCCGGCGGCGGTGTTGCTGATAGCGGAGCATTTTTTGAAAGGAAAGCTGTATTGGCCGATGGCCATTCGCAATGCCGGGCTCATCCCGATCGGCTATACGCTTGGCACATCGATGACGGCGGCGACGCTCGCTGAGATGGGCCGACAGCTGCCGTCAATGTTGTTGGCGACAGTGTTGATTTTATTGTTTAGCTTTCTGCTCTCTTGTGCGGCGGCGCGCATAACCGGCATTCCGCTCCGCTCGATCGTCACCGGCAGCATCCCCGGCGGGTTGTCGCAAATGCTCGTTCTCGGTGAAGAGCTAAAAGGAGTCGACATAACGGTCGTTACGCTCTTTCAAGTGACGCGCCTTATGGGCGTTGTCTTTCTTGTTCCGCTCATCGCTTTAGGCCCGATGTTTTCCGGCAGCTCCGGAGCGGCTGCGGATGCTGGAACCGAGCGAGGGCCGGATTGGACGGTGGGCCTTGCTTTATTGTATTTCATCGTTACCGTTGCCGGCGCACTCGTTGGCAAGCGTCTAAAACTGCCGACCGCGTATTTGCTTGGCCCGATCATCGCGACGGCGGCGCTGGTGATCGCTGGGGTGCCGGCGCCGAACTTGCCGGCGCCGATATTGGACATCGCGCAAATGACGATGGGGGCGTATCTCGGTTTCACGCTTAAGCCGGCTGGTATGAAGGAGAAACGGAACATGATGCTTGCGGCGGCTGCCACTGGTTTTTTCCTTATTTTGTTTTCTATGGCTTCCGCGTTTGTGCTGACAAGCTGGCACGGTGTCCCTTATTTGACCGCCTTCATCGCTTTGGCGCCGGGCGGCATGGATCAGATGGGGATTTTGGCGCAGGAAGCGCGCGCGAGCCTTGCGATCGTGACGAGCTACCAAATGTTCCGCATTTTCTTCATCCTGTTCGTCGTCCCGCCAGTGCTGAAAAAACTGTTCGCGACCCGCTGGTTTCAACGGATCGAACGTTGGCCAATGCGGGGCGGCGGAGAAGGATGGCGCGATGGCTATGGCGGCGGAAAAAAGAGGGGACTGTGACAAGAAACAAACATATGTTAAACTAGAAAGAAAAAGGAGGGGGTTGCCATGAATCATTCGACCGTTTATCGTCCGCACAGCCCAGTGGCGAAGTTGGCTGTTTCATTTCTCGTGGCGTTGGCCGTTGCGACCGCAGGGTTGTACGCCGGGCAGTGGGTGCCGGCCGGCCTTTATTTGCCGCTTTATGCGCTTGAACTCATTTTGCTTTTGGTGATGATCTTCGCCCGCAGCAAAAAAGCGGTCGGCTATCCGCTCATGTTTGCCTTTATGTTTGTCTCGGGAGCGACGCTTTATCCGCTCATCGGCTATTACATTTCCATCATCGGCGCGGCAGCGGTGTTCAAAGCGTTTGCCCTAGCGGTGGTCTCGTTTACGGGCGTTGCCATTTACGCGGCGCGAACGAAAGAAGATTTTTCGTTCCTCGGCGGATTTTTGATGCTTGGCGCGTTTGCGCTCCTTGGCTTGTTGATCATTCAATGGTTCATCCCGTTCTCGAGCGTCGGGCAAATGGGAGTGGCGGCGCTAGGGATTTTGATTTTCCTTGGCTTTACGATTTACGACATCAACCGTTTGGCTCGCTACGGTTTTACGGAAGCGGACATTCCGATGATTGTCGTCAATATTTACCTTGATTTCATCAACTTGTTTGTCTATATTTTGCGTTTTTTCGCCAGCGATGACGATTGAGCATCCAAAAGGGCTGCCAAAAGGAGCAGCCCTTTTTCTATGACGAGGGCACGGATCAAAGCGGCAAGTCGCGCTTGGCAAACAGGCCAATTCCTGCCGTGTAGCCGAGGGCGCCGAGCGCGAATAACAACAGGGAGACAGGGAGCCATTCGGCTTGGCCTTGGGCGATGTTTCCAGGCTCGAAAGCGGCAAAGATCGACCCATATCGGAGCCATTCGGCTTTTTCAGTCAGCTTGCCGATGAGATCCAAGCTGTAAAACAGAACGGTGGCTCCGCCGGATAACGACAGCGCCCGTTTTTCGTCATTCGAGGCGCTGTTGCTTTACTTGAACGGATGGCGGGAGCTGTCGGAAAAAATTCCCCCTTCCTTGTATAACGAGCGATTGGTCGAAGACATGGTGCGGCTCTTTTTTTACGGTGTGAAAGGGGGGACGGGGTGAAGCAGGAATCGGCGGGGGGTGAGGAGAATAACAAAAAAGTACAAAAGGGGGGGAAGGAGTCACAGGATGAAGTTTGCCGTCAATGTATCGACCGTGTTTACGGAGACGCCGTTTCTCGCCCGGTTTGCCAAGGCAAGGCAGCACGGGTTTTCATTGGTAGAGTGCCAGTTTCCGTATGCGGCGGCGCCGGAGGCGATTGCTTGTGAGTTGGAAGCACACGAACTGTCGCTTCTTTTGATCAATTTGCCAGCGGGCGATTGGGAAAAGGGGGAGCGTGGACTCGCGATTTTTCCCGATCGTCATGAAGCGTTTCAGCGGGCGCTGGAAGAGGGGCTGCGCTATGCGGTTGAGCTTGGTGTGCCGCATCTTCATTGCATGGCTGGAGTCGTGCCGAAGGAGATGGCGCGCGAGCAGGCGAAGGAAACGTATATGCGCCGCATCGACGAAGCGGCGGCAGCGCTTGCGGTTCATGGGTTGACGCTGATGATTGAACCGATCAATCCGTTCGATATGCCCGGCTACTTTTTAACGGACATTGCCGAAGCAGCGGCGATCATCCGCGATCTCGGCCGGCCGAACATCAAGCTGCAGTATGACATCTATCATATGGCGCGGCTTGGCTTCGATGTGGCGGCTATGTTTGCTGCTTACGAGCCGCTCATTGCCCATGTCCAATTCGCCGATGCCCCCGGGCGGCATGAGCCGGGGACGGGGGCGCTGCCGTATCGCGAGATGTTCGCCTTTTTGCAAAAGCGCGGCTACAATGGAGCGATTGGCCTTGAGTACATTCCATCGCGGGAAAGCAGCGAAAGTTTGGGCTGGTATGAGGAATATCGTCGGCAGGAAGGAGGAGGACGATGACACGAGTCGGCTTTATCGGCTTGGGCGTGATGGGCTCGCGCATGGCCAGACGCCTGCTGGAAGCGGGATTCAATGTCACGGTGTATAACCGTACGCCAGAAAAAGCGGTTCCGCTTGTCAACCTTGGCGCCCAACAGGCGGCGACAGTGGCAGAACTGGCCGGCGGGGCGGATGTCATTTGCACATGCTTATCGATGCCGGATGATGTCATCAATATGTACACAGGGGAAGGCGGCATTCTCGAGGCGGCCCGTCCGGGAACGGTTTGCCTCGATTTTACAACCGTCGGCCCAAAGACGAGCCGGCTTGTGGCCGAACGGGCCCGTCAGCGCGGCGTCGCCTATTTGGATGCGCCGGTCAGCGGCGGGCCGGAAGGGGCGGAACAAGGAACGCTCACGATGATGGTCGGCGGCGATCAAGCGGCGTGGGAGCAGGCGCGCCCGCTGCTTGGTGCGTTGGGAAAAACGGTCGAATATTTAGGAGAAAGCGGCGCCGGCAGCGCAGCCAAAGCGATCAACCAGTACTTGGTCGCCGTCCATTCGGTCGCCGCGGCGGAAGCGATGGTCGCCGGCGTCGCTTACGGGCTCGACGCCGGGAAGCTGTATCGGCTGCTAAAAGAAAGCTACGGAGACAGCCGGATGCTGCGCCGCCATATGGAGCAGTTCGTGCTGCCGCGTCGATTCACTCCCGGTGGGGCGATGAAATACGTACATAAAGACGTGCGCTTGGCGAACGAGTTGATGGATGAAATCGGCCTCGGCCGCCGGCTCGGCATTCCAGCAGAAAAAGCGTTTGCCGAAGCCATCGCCGCCGGACTGGCCGATTTGGATATGTCAGCCGTCATCCAGCTGCTCGAGCAGCGGGTTGGCGTGATGGTGAAAGAGACAGAATGAACAAAATGATATCTAAATTCAAAAAATTCATTGAAAAAATGGAGGCGCGATGATTTAATAGAAGTAGAGGGGGCCGGCCCCAAAAGGTTGTTTGGGGCGAAACCGCCTGTCGATATGACGGGGGATCAGAAAAGGTGTCCAATCCTCTCGGAACGCTCTTCCTGATGAAGACAACGGTTCAAGCGGCTTGCTTTTTTTTACAGATAAAAAGAAACAGTGTTTCCTATTACGAAACAAAGGAGGGCGCTCATGCTTTCATTGGCATGGCTTGAGGAGCTGCAGGCGTTTTTGCATTCGGAACAAATCAAACGGAATGAAACGTTCCATCCCCTTGGCAATGATGGGGCGGTGACGGTCTATCCGCAAACAGAGGAAGAAATCGCTGCGGTGCTCCGCTATGCCGACCGCCATGGCAAAAAAGTCGCCATCGCCGGACGCGGCACAAAACGGGGGTTTGGTGGGCAGCGGGCGCAGGTGGACATCTTGCTGTCGTTGGAACGCTATGCCGGCATTGTCGAACACGCGGCCGCCGATATGACGGTCACGGTCAAAGCGGGAACGGTGTTTGGCGAGTTGCAGCGCGCGCTCGCTCCGTATCGGCAAAAAGTCGCCTTGGACCCGTTTTGGCCGGAGGAAGCGACGATCGGCGGGGTCATTGCCGCGAACGACAGCGGGCCGAAGCGGCTCAGCTATGGGGCAGCGCGCGATTCGGTCATCGGGCTGCGCGTCGTCTATCCGGACGGCACGGTCATCCGTTCTGGCGGCAAAGTGGTGAAAAACGTCGCCGGTTATGACATGAACAAACTGTTTATCGGGGCGATGGGGACGCTCGGCGTGCTGAGCGAGATTACGTTCAAGCTCCGGCCGCTGGCGAAATATGAAAGCATTGTGCTGTTGTCGTTCCCAAGCGGCGATCTTCATGACGTTCGCTCGTTCGCCGTTTCGTTCCTTGATACGATGATGGAGCCGATTTGTTTTGAACTGCTCAACCCGGCGCTGGCCGAGCGGCTGACAGGACGACCGGTTTATACGCTTGTGATCGGGTTTGAGGATGTGGAAAGCGCCGTTCATTATCAAGAGCAGTCGGTCGAACGCCTGCGGCCGCAAACAGCGGAAATGGCCGTTTTCGCCGGCGCGGAGGCTTCCGCCTTTTGGCGGACATTTTATACCGTGGCGCCAAACGGGCGTCTGGCGCCGGCAGAAAACGGTGTGGAAGCGGCAGTGAAAATCGGGGTTGTCAACTTGGATGTGCTCTCTGTCTTGCGAGAAAGCGCTTTAATTGCGGACCGCTGCCATGTCCGCCTCGAAGCGCACGGCGGTTTGGGCCATGGGCTTTGTCAGGCGTACGTGCGCGGCGGCGAAAAGGACGTGTTGACGGCGATCGAGGAGCTGCGTCAAACGGCAGTTCGCCTCGGCGGCTACGCGGTGGTGAAACATTTGCCGTTTTCGCTGCGCCAGCGCATCGATGTCTGGGGCGGAAAGCCATCGTACGTTTTCTTGCTTGAGGGCATCAAACGGAAAGTCGATCCAAACAAAACGGTCAACGATCAGCGCTTTATTGGGGGGATTTAATGATGAACGCCATGACAAGTGAGCGGACGGGCAGTCCGGCGTGTGCGACCGCGAGCCTTGGCAACTACCGGTTCGCCGATTTGCCCGACCCAAGCAAGTGGGCCGATTGCGTCCATTGCGGCATGTGTTTAGAGTCGTGCCCGACGTACGAACAAACCGGCCAAGAGCAGCACTCCCCGCGCGGCCGCGTTCATTTGATGAAGTCAGTCGGGGAAGGGAAGCTTGATTTAACGCTGGATTTGCTTGACCCGATTTTTACGTGCTTGGATTGCCGCGCCTGTACGACGGCTTGCCCGGCCGATGTCGACGTCGGCGGTCTGATTGAACAAGTGCGCGGCCAGCTTCGCCAGGCGGTGCCGCTTACAGGCTGGAAGGCGTTTGTCAGCGACTTTTTCCTAAAAGGGGTGTTCCCGCACCCGTCGCGCCTTGATTGGCTGGGCCGCTTGTTGAAGCTGTACCAAAAAAGCGGGCTGCAGACGGTGGCGCGCAAAACCGGATTGCTGCGGGTGATGCCGGACCATTTGGCGGAGATGGAGGCCGTTTTGCCCGAGGTCGGCACGCCGGTGCGGAAAAAGTATAAGCGCGCGCCGCTCATCAAGGCGAAGGGGGAAACAAAGCGGACGGTCGCGATCTTGACCGGTTGCGTGATGGACGTGATGTTTAGCGACATTAACGAGGCGACGATCCGCGTATTGGCGCGAAACGGCAATGACGTCGTCATCGTGCCGAACCAGACGTGCTGCGGGGCGCTTCATGTGCATGCCGGCGACCGCGAAACGGGCCGGAAGCTCGCTAGGCAAAACATCGAGGCGTTTCAGCATGTCGACCATGTCATTGTCAACGCCGCCGGCTGCGGCTGCATGTTGAAAGAATATCCGGAACTGTTCCGCGATGATCCGAAATGGCATGAAAAAGCAGAGCAATTTGCCGCCAAAGTCGAGGATGTGTCAAAGTTTCTGCATGATACCGGTTTTGAGCGGCCGCGAGCCGAACTGAACGTGCGCCTCACGTACCATGATGCGTGCCACCTTGCCCACGGCCAAGGCATCCGCCAAGAGCCGCGCGCCTTGCTCGAAAGCATTCCGGGTGTGGAAATGGTCGCCATGCCGAACGCCGACCGCTGCTGCGGCAGTGCGGGCATTTACAACATCACCCATCCGGAGATGGCGCAAGCGGTGCTGGAGAGCAAAATGCAACACGTGCCGCAAGAGGTGGAACTCATCTCGATGGGCAACCCGGGCTGCATGCTGCAAATGGCGCTTGGCGTCATGAAACATGGCCGAAACCAAAAAATCGTCCATACGGTGCAGCTGCTCGATTGGGCGTATCAAAAAGAAGAAGGGAAGGACGTGCGCATATGAGAAAGCGGCCGATTGCAACGAACGACCCGCACATTCAGGCGCTCGCCGGCATCGTCGGCGAAACGGCGATTTTGTACCGCAAGGAAGACTTGATCGCCTATGACTGCGACGGGTTCACCGTCCACCGCCATTTGCCAAGGGCCGTTGTCTTTCCAAACAGCACTGAGGAAGTGGCGGCAATCGTCAACTATTGTCATAAGCATGACCTTCCGTTTCTCGCCCGCGGCGCCGGCACGGGGCTAAGCGGCGGAGCGATTCCGTTAAACGGCGAAGTCGTCATCAGCTTAACGCGGATGAAGCGGCTGTTGCATGTGGACTTGGAAAATCGCCGCGCCGTTGTTGAACCGGGGTTTGTCAATTTGAAGCTGACGAACTCAGTCGCCCACCGCGGCTATTACTACGCGCCCGACCCGTCAAGCCAATATTGCTGCACGATCGGCGGCAACGTCGCGGAAAACGCAGGCGGCGCCCATTGCTTGAAATATGGGGTGACGACGAGCCATATTTTAGGGCTTGAAGTCGTCTTGCCAACCGGCGAAGTGATTGAAATCGGCGGAAACGGCGTCCTCGATCCGCCCGGCTACGATTTGCTCGGGCTGCTGACCGGGTCGGAAGGGACGCTTGGCATCGTGACGAAAATTACCGTCCGCCTGCTGAAAAATCCCGAGGCGAAACAGACGGTGCTCGCTTATTTTGATGAAGTCGAAGACGCGAGCCAAACCGTTTCCGACATCATCTCCGCCGGGATCGTGCCGGCAGCGCTCGAGATGATGGATCAAACCGCCATCGAGGCGGTCGAAGCGGCCGCGTTTCCGGTCGGGCATCCGAAAGACATCGCCGCGCTGTTGCTCATTGAAGTGGATGGCATTTCCGCTGGAATCGACGAACAAATCAACGATATTTTAACGATTTGCCGCCGCCATCGTGTGCGCGAAGTGAAAGTCGCTCAGTCAGAGGAAGAACGAGCCCGCTGGTGGGCGAACCGGAAAACCGGCTTTGGCGCCATGGGGGCGATTTCGCCTGACTATTTAGTGCAGGATGGCGTCATTCCGCGCAGCCGGCTGCCGGAAGTGCTGCGGGAAATCGCCGCGATCAGCCGCAGGTATGGGTTGAGAATCGCTAACATTTTCCACGCCGGCGACGGCAATTTGCACCCGCTTGTGCTGTTTGACGCGAGCAAGCCTGGGGAGACGGAGCGGGCGCTTGCCGCCGGAAGCGAATGCCTCAAGGCGTGCGCGGCGGTCGGCGGATCGATTACCGGGGAACATGGCGTTGGCATTGAGAAAAAAGAAGAGATGCGCTTCATTTTCACGGACGAGGAAATTTTGGCGCAAACGGCGATCCGCGATGTGTTCAATCCGAAAAACTTGCTCAATGCCGGCAAGCTGTTTCCGACCCCGGGGCGGTGCGTCGAGACGAAACAAGCGCCATTGCCAGTCAAATGAAAATGTTGCAAAAATGATTGCCCGTTGTTTGCTTTCATGGTATCATTTTTTTAGGTTAATTAAGAAACAATGTTTCGTAATAAGAAACAAGAAAGGGGACTGGAACGATGGCCGAGTACGTACAAACAGGGACGATCCAAGTGGCCAAAGTGCTGTACGACTTCGTCAACGAGGAGCTTCTGCCGAACAGCGGGGTGAATCAAGACAAGTTTTGGCGCGATTTCGGCGCGCTCATTGCCGATCTGACGCCGCGCAACAAAGCATTGCTCGCCCGCCGCGACGAAATTCAAACCCAATTGAATGAGTGGCATAAAGCGCATCGCGGCCGCTTTGATTTCAATGAATACAAATCGTTTTTGACAGACATCGGCTATTTGGAGCCGGAAGTGGAAGATTTCGAGATTACAACGGACAACGTGGACGACGAAATCGCCGTGCAAGCCGGGCCGCAGCTCGTCGTGCCGCTGACGAACGCCCGCTATGCGTTAAACGCCGCCAACGCCCGCTGGGGCAGCTTGTATGATGCGCTTTACGGGACGGATGCCATCAGTGAAGAAGACGGCGCTGAACGCGGTTCGTCGTACAACCCGGTGCGCGGGGCGAAAGTGATCGCCTACGGGCGGCAGTTTTTAGATGAAGCGGTGCCGCTGGCGCAATATTCCCATAAAGACGCTGTCCAGTACGCCATTGTGGATGGGCAGCTCGTCGTGACCATCGAAGGAGGGGCAACGACAGGGCTCAAAGAGCCGGAAAAATTCGTCGGTTTCCAAGGTGAGCCGCAACGCCCGACGGCGGTATTGCTCAAAAACAACGGCCTTCATATTGAAATTCAAATCGACCGCGAACATCCGGTCGGCAAAACGGATCAAGCCGGCGTGAAAGACATCGTCTTAGAAGCAGCGGTGACGACGATCATGGACGGCGAAGATTCGGTCGCAGCTGTCGATGCCGAGGATAAAGTGGTCGTGTATCGCAACTTGTTTGGTTTGATAAAAGGTGATTTGACCGCGACGTTTGAGAAAAACGGCAAAATGATGACGCGCGCCTTGAATCCGGACCGCGTCTACAAAACGCCGGATGGCGGGGAGCTCGTGCTGCCGGGCCGCTCGCTCATGTTCGTGCGCAACGTCGGGCACTTAATGACAAACAACGCCATTTTGGATGCGAACGGCGAAGAAGTGCACGAAGGGATCATCGACGCGGTGATTACCAGCTTGATCATGAAACATTCGCTGATCGGCAACACCCGCTACTTGAACTCGCGCAAAGGTTCGATTTACATCGTCAAGCCGAAAATGCACGGGTCGGCGGAAGTGGCGTTTGCCAACGAGCTGTTTGACCGCGTCGAAGATTTGCTCGGCCTTGAGCGGAATACGATCAAAATCGGCGTGATGGATGAAGAGCGCCGCACGTCGCTTAACTTGAAAAACTGCATCTACCAAGTGCGCGACCGCATTGTCTTCATCAACACCGGCTTCCTTGACCGGACAGGCGACGAAATTCACACGTCGATGGAAGCGGGGCCGATGTTGCGCAAAAACGGGATGAAATCATCGACGTGGCTGCAGGCGTACGAAAAATCGAACGTCGCCGTTGGGCTTGCCGCCGGCTTCCGCGGCCGGGCGCAAATCGGCAAAGGGATGTGGGCGATGCCGGACTTGATGGCGGAAATGTTGAAGCAAAAAGGAGCGCAATTAAAAGCCGGCGCCAATACAGCATGGGTGCCGTCGCCGACAGCGGCCACACTTCATGCGCTTCATTACCATCAAGTGAACGTCGCCGCTGTGCAAAACGAGCTGGCAAACGAACGGCGCGATTACCGCGACGACATTTTGCAAATTCCGGTCGTCGACAACCCGCAATGGACGGCGGAAGACATTCAAGAGGAGCTTGACAACAACTGCCAAAGCATTTTAGGCTATGTCGTCCGTTGGATCGACCAAGGGATCGGCTGCTCGAAAGTGCCGGATATCCACAACATCGGGCTGATGGAAGACCGGGCGACGCTTCGCATCTCGAGCCAAATTCTCGCCAACTGGCTCCATCACGGCATTTGCACGAAAGAGCAAGTGCTGGAAACGCTGAAGCGCATGGCGAAAGTCGTCGACGAACAAAACGCCGGCGATCCGAACTACCGTCCGATGGCGCCGAACTACGACGATTCGGTGGCGTTCCAAGCGGCATGCGATCTTATTTTCCTCGGCTACGAACAGCCAAACGGCTATACGGAACCGATTTTGCACCGCCGCCGTCAAGAAGCAAAAGCGAAATTTGCGGCAGTGGAACAATAAAGAACCACTTGAACAAGGGCTACGCGCCCTTGTTCCTTCCTTATCGAATTTATTCTGAAAATTTCGTAAATGGAAAGGGGGCAGTTCCTCGTTGCTACTGGCCGGTTTCTGAACGAAACGGAGAACAAAACGGCGCAAACGATGTGGCGAGGTTGGTAGCCGGGAATGAGCGATGGAGAATTTGCGAGAACGTGCGTTGCTTGTCCATCGGCAGGCAAGAGGAAAGCTGTCAGTTGAAGTGAAAGTGCCGGTCGTGAATGCCAATGATTTAAGTCTCATTTATTCGCCGGGAGTGGCTGAACCGTGCAAAGAAATTTACGTCGACCAAGATGAAATGTACAACTACACCGTGAAAGGCAATTTCGTCGCGGTAGTTTCCAACGGCACAGCGGTGCTTGGGCTTGGCAACATTGGCGCGCGGGCGGCGCTTCCGGTCATGGAAGGGAAAGCCGCTTTGTTTAAAGCGTTTGCCGGCATCGATGCCGTGCCGCTTTGCCTCGATACCGAAGATCCGGATGAGTTTATTCAGGCGGTCAAGTTGCTTGAACCGACGTTTGGCGGCATCAACTTGGAGGACATCGCCGCTCCGGCCTGCTTTGTCATTGAAGAGCGCCTCCGCCAAGAGATGGCGATCCCGGTGTTTCACGATGATCAGCATGGCACGGCGATTGTCGTGGCTGCTGGGCTAGCGAACGCCTTGAAAGCGGTTGGCAAAACGCTTGCCGATTGCCGGGTGGTCATCAACGGCGCCGGCGCCGCCGGGGTGGCGATCGCCAAATTGCTGCTGTCGATGGGGGTTGGTGAACTGATCGTTTGCGACACAAAAGGAGCGATTTATGCAGGGCGCCCGCACGGGATGAACGTCATTAAGGAAGAGATTGCCCGGCACACGAACCACCGCCGTATCTCCGGGACGCTGGCGGACGTCATTCAAGGCGCGGATGTGTTTATCGGCGTCTCCGTTGCCGGCGCGTTGACGCCGGCGATGGTTCGGACGATGAACCGCAACGCCATTGTCTTCGCTTTGGCCAATCCGGTGCCGGAGATCATGCCGGATGAGGCGAAAGCCGCTGGAGCTGCTGTTGTCGCGACCGGCCGGTCGGATTTGCCGAACCAAGTGAACAACGTGTTGGCGTTCCCTGGCATTTTTCGCGGCGCGCTCGATGTGCGGGCGACGCAAATTAATGAGGCGATGAAGATTGCCGCTGCCAAAGCCATCGCCGGGTTGATCCGGCCGGAAGAGCTGACGGAAGAGTATGTCATCCCGAATCCGTTTGACCGGCGCGTCGTCGAGGCGGTCGCTTCCGCCGTCGCCCGCGCCGCCATGGAGACCGGGATGGCTCGAGTCAAGGAAAAAGCTGAGGAACAAAATCGGGTCAGAGAGGGGTAGCCATCGATGAAATTTGCCCGTTTTCTTGCCGACGGCGCCATTCGCGCCGGTGGCCCTCTTTTTGCCTGCAAACGCCCGGCTGTTCGTGTATAATGACGAGCAGAGAGAACAAATCGAGGTGAATGAAATGGAAAAAGAACATACGGTCAAGTCCGTGCGCCGGGCGCTGCAAATTATCGAGATCGTCAGCGCGAAAAAGGATGGGCTGGGTGTGACGGAAATCGCCAAGCAAATGGACATCAACAAAAGCTCGGTCTATCGTATTTTAACGACGCTCGCCCAATACGGCTATATCGAACAACATCCGGAAACGGAGCGGTATAAGCTCGGTTACAAATTTTTGGAACTCAGCTCGAAGCTGCTTGATTCGATCGATTTGCGCCAAGAGGCAAAGCCGTATTTGCGCCAGCTCGAAAAGGAAACGAATGAGGTGATCCACCTCGTCGTCTATGACCAAGGGGAAGTCATTTATATTGAAAAATTGGAAGGAACGGAGACGCTGCGCATGCATTCGAAAGTCGGCAAGCGGGCGCCGATGCACTGCACGGCGGTCGGAAAGGCAATTTTGGCGCATTTGCCGCCGGCGGTGGCCGCCGAGATCATTGAGCGAAAAGGGCTGCCGAAGCATACCGATCGAACGATCACCAACCGCGAGGCATTTTTCCGTGAGCTTGAGATCGTTCGGCAAAACGGATATGCGCTCGATTTGGAAGAAAACGAGTATGGCATCCGCTGTGTGGCGGTGCCCATTTTTGACTATACCGGCAGTGTTGTAGCGGCGATCAGCGTCTCCGGCCCAACGATTCGCATGACCGACGACCGGATCAGCGATTTGGCCGTGCGCATGCGCCAGCTCGGCAGCGAGCTGTCAGCTCGGCTTGGGTGCCGGCAGCCTCACTCCGTCCAGCTGTAACAGCTGGGCGTTTTTTTTAGGAAAAAGGCGCTTGTCATGCCAAGGAAGAGACGCTTCCTCATCGATGTTTTTCGTGCAAATCAGCAAGCCATGCATGTAAAATAGAAGCGAGGTGATTTGCGACGTGAAAAAACAAACGCTTTCGGAATGGATGGAACAGCTCCGTCAAGATCCGCATGTCGTCTATTGGCATGAAATCGAACCGAAAGAAGCGGACACCGTTCCGTTTCCCGCTGAACTTGACGCGCGGGTGCGCTTGGCGCTCGAGGCGCGCGGCATCGCTTCGCTGTATACGCATCAGGCGGCCGCGTACGAGGCGGCGCGGGGCGGGCGGAACGTCGTGGCCGTCACGCCGACCGCTTCCGGAAAAACGCTTTGCTATAATTTGCCGGTGCTGGACGCCATCGCGAAAGCGCCGGAAAGCCGTGCGCTTTATTTGTTTCCGACAAAAGCGCTCGCCCAAGATCAAATGCATGAACTCCATGAGATCATCGCCGAGATGGAAGCGCCGATTTACACGTATACGTATGATGGCGACACGCCCCCGGTGTTGCGGCAAAAAATCCGTCAAGCCGGCCATATTGTCATTACGAATCCGGACATGTTGCACACGGCGATTTTGCCCCATCATACGAAATGGATTTCTTTGTTTGAGCAGCTGCGTTATGTCATTATTGACGAATTGCATACATACCGCGGCGTGTTCGGCAGCCATGTCGCGAACGTGATTCGTCGCTTAAAGCGAATATGCGCTTTTTATGGGAGTTCCCCGACATTTATTTGCGCTTCAGCGACGATCGCCAATCCGCAGCAGCTGGCTGAGCGGTTGACAGGGGAACCGATGACGCTCATCGATCAAAACGGGGCGCCGCAAGGGCGGAAATGGTTTGTGCTTTACAATCCGCCGATCGTCGAGCGAACGATGAACGTCCGGCAAAGCGCGGCCAAAACGGCGGTCGAATTGGCCCGCCAGCTGCTTTTCAACCGGATTCCGACGATCGTATTCGCCCGCAGCCGCGTCCGCGTTGAACTTATTTTAAGCCATTTGCAGGCAGCGCTGCGCAGCCGGGGCGGAGAAACGGCGGTTCGCGGCTATCGTGGCGGCTATTTGCCGAACGAGCGGCGCGCGATTGAAAAAGGATTGCGCAGTGGGGAGGTGCTCGGCGTCGTCAGCACAAACGCCCTTGAACTCGGCGTTGACATCGGACAGCTGCAAGCGTGCGTCATGGCCGGGTATCCAGGAACGATTGCCAGTACATGGCAACAGGCGGGACGCGCCGGCCGGCGCCACGGCGATTCGCTCGTAGTGCTGGTGGCCAGCTCCAATCCGCTCGATCAATACATGATCTCCCACCCGGAATATCTTTTCGCCCGCTCCCCAGAAACGGCGCGCATCAATCCGGACAATTTGCTCATTTTGGTCGACCATCTCAAATGCGCGGCCTACGAGCTGCCGTTCCGGCGCGGCGAGACGTTCGGCGGTGTGGAGGTCGAAGAGGTGCTCGATTTTTTGACTGAGCAAGGGGTGCTAAACGAACGCGCCGGCCGCTGGCATTGGATGAGTGACGCGTTTCCGGCGCATGATGTCAGCTTGCGTTCTGCGGCTCAGGAAAATGTGGTCATCATCGATCGTTCCGAGACGGCCCGCCCTCGCGTCATCGGCGAGATGGATCGGTTCAGCGCCATGACGCTGCTCCATGAGGAAGCGATTTATTTGCACGAGGGGACTCAATACCAAGTTGAAAAGCTGGACTGGGAGGAGAAAAAGGCGTACGTCCGCCAAGTGGATGTCGACTATTTTACAGACGCCAATTTGGCCGTGCGGCTCGATGTGCTGTCGGAAGACCGCCGCCAAACGAACGGGTCGATGGTCGTGCGCTATGGAGATGTATCGGTTCGGGCGATGGCCACCATTTTTAAAAAGATCAAGTTGTCGACGTTTGAAACGATCGGCTCCGGGCCAATCCGGCTTCCGGAGGAAACGATCCATACGTCAGCGGCATGGGTGGAGTGGGAGACGGTGCCGCCGCAGTTTTCACCGGCGCAGTTTGAACAGCTTCTTGTCAGCATGGCCAATGTGCTTGGCCACCTCGTGCCGGTATTTGTCATGTGCGACCGTTCTGACATCCATGTCGTGCCGCAATTAAAAGCTCCGCATTCCGGGCGGCCGACGATCTTTCTTTACGATCATTACCCCGGTGGTGTCGGTCTGTCTGAGGCGGTGTTTGAGCGATGGACAGAAATCGTAGAGCGGGTGCGGCAATGGGTGGAGCATTGCCCATGTGCGGACGGGTGTCCGTCGTGCATCGGCGTTTCAAGCGCCGCTTTGCCGTCAGTGAAGCGTCAGCTCGTTGCATTTTTACGCGAGCAGATGGCCGCTTGGCTGCCGTCATCGGTTTAACAGCCAACGATCAACAGTTCGTTCGAATGGCGAAAAGGGGCCGGTCACGAGGGGGCAAGTGAACCAAGTACGGCTAGGAGCCGTTCCATTTCCGCATACCAAAGCGCCAGCTTCAGCCCGAGGGGCAAGTGAACCAAGTACGACTAGGAGGCCGGTGATTTCGTGCAAAACACCGTTACGTTCGACCTGTTTCTCAATTAGAGAAACCTTGCAGAATCAACTTTCTTTTTTTGAATGAACATGCCGCCGATTGGTGTGTGACAGCGGTTTTTCACCAGCCTTCTAGAGCCGGTAGCGTCAAAAGTTCTATGAAAACTCCACACAAACCATTCCATTGAACATCGTGGGGCATGCGGAGGGCCAAAGGGAGGTGGACGGATGAAGCCGAAGTTATCGCAATGGAAAGAGTTGCTTGCCGCTCGTCATCAGTCAAAACGGCCGGCGGACGAAAACGAGGAAGCGGCCAAGCAGCGGTCGGACGTGCCGTATGTCGATCTCTGGCAGGAATACGGCGTAAAGCCGTATTGGTATGAGGGCGATTATTGCCTTGTTCGGGAAACGTCGTATCCGCTCGCTTGGCCACACGGCCGCTATCGGCTTGGTGATTTGCATGACGTGCACCGAAGATGGCAGGAGGCGCCCTTTTCCCATCCCCTTTCGTGCCGCGGTTTGGCCGTTAGCGATTTATTCTTTTTTGATACCGAGACGATGGGGTTGTCGAGCGGGGTCGGAAACGTCATGTTTTTGCTCGGCCATGCCCGCGTGCTCGGCGATCGCGTTGTCGTTCGTCAGCACGTGCTGCCTTATCCCGGGGCGGAAGCGGCGCTTTACCAAAGCTTCTTGTCGGATGTCGATTACACAACGCTAGTCACCTACAACGGGAAAGCGTTCGACTGGCCGCGCCTAAAAACCCGCCACGCGCTCGTCCGCGACGTCGTCCCCCGCCTGCCGTCGTTCGGCCATTTCGACTTATATCACGCCGCTCGCCGCTTATGGAAAGATGCGCTCGACTCCCTTCGCCTTGAGGAAGTCGAACGGAGCCTGCTGTCGATCGAACGGGGCGAGGATGTGCCGGGCTTTTTGGCGCCGATGATGTACAAAGAGTTTTTGCACACGCCGCATCCCGACCGAATGATGCCGATATTGCGCCATAATGAAAACGATGTGCTGTCGCTCATCTCCCTTTACATCCATTTATCCATCCAACTGCTTGAAGCGGCACAGCTGGCCGATCCTAGGGAGCAGCTGGCCGCTGCGCGATGGTTGGAAGCGGTGGGGGAAACAGCCGCCGCCCGGAACGTCTACGAACAAGCAAGCGGTAAAGAAACAAAAGAGGCCGAAGCGGCAAAATGGCAGCTGTCGCTTTTGTATCGAAGAGAAAAGCGATATGAAGAGGCCGCGGCCATTTGGCGCGACTTATTGGCCGGCGGGAACGCGCACTGGAAAGTGAAAGCCGCGTTGGAGCTGGCGAAAGCGTATGAACACCATTTCCGCGATGCCAAAGAGGCGCACCGCTATGCGGTGATGGCGTACGAAGCGTGGCGGCCGCTCGCCCGGGCAAGCCGGGAACGCAGCGAGAAAGAGGAAATGGAGTGGCGCAAGCGGTTAGCGCGGTTGGAACGCAAGAAAGCCAAGTCGTCGTTCGCTCATTTCCCCGGCAAGCGCAAAATGTGACAAAAATGCAAAAATAGCGGCTTTTTTGTTGCGAATCTTGTAGAAAAAAAGAAAAACATGTACAATGGCATCGGAACGAATGAAAACGATGGCAGGGAGACGAAGACGATGCGAAGCATGTACAAAAAAATTTTGTATCTCTTTTTTATTGTCGTCGGCTTGACGTTTGTCGTGTTTCGGTATGTGTACTAACAAGAGCTTGCCCAACGTTTTTCGTTGACGGGAAGGATCGAGCAAGGCGCCTGCCAAAAGAAGAAAATGGGTATCTATACTAGTACAAGACGGCTCTGTTCATCATAGGCTAGTATTGTCAACAATCAGCCTAGATGATGAAAGGAGAAGGATGCCATGCATTGCCCACCACATGTAACGGCGCCGATCGTTCATCCGCCTCAATGTTGCGTCCAACACCATTTCCAAGCAACGATTGTGCCGCATATCCATCCATCGCACACGACGCACGTGTATCATCACCTGTATGAACATCAGCATTATTTCCCGCATACGGAATCGGCAGTGGCACAAGCGGCCAACCGCCATGTGTACTGCCCTGCTCCGATGCCGGGATGGGGGCCATTCCCTGCGCCACCTATGCGCTAAAAAGGAGTGGCTCGAGGCCAAAAAAGGGTGTTCCCGTCAACACGGGGACCCCTTCTTTTACGTGACAATGCAAGACTGGCGCCAGATTTTCAACGGGTCGAGGGCAGACCGCGCTGCTCATGGATCTTTCTGTGAAAATGCCGCACGGGCGCGGGATTTTCATGCCCGGGTGGAGGGCAGATCACGCTGTCCATGGACCTTTTTCGTGAAAATCCCGTCACCAAGCGGTGATTTTCATTCTCGGGTCGAGGGCAGACCATTGCCCATGGAACTTTTCCATAAAAATCTCGAAATGGCGCGGATTTCATCACTAGGTGGAGGGTAGACCGCGCTGCTCATCGATCTTTTTGTAAAAATCCCTTTACCAAGCATTGATTTTCATCCTTGGCTGGAGGGCAAAGCGCTGCCCATGGCGTTTCTATGAACATCCCGCAGCGGCAATGAATGTCCATGCTTGCCGGGAAGACGCCGCGATCGGCTTTTTTGCTGAACATCCGCGCAGCGAGCCATGCGCTTCATCCTTGGGCGGAGGGGAACCGATGGGCCATGGCGCTTTTTTGCTCGCCCTGTTCTTGGTCTCGAAAACGCTGAGAAACGGTTTGGCAGACGGACGATCCGGACATAGCATCGAAGTGGAGGCGTCGCTTCGTTTCTTCCGCTCAGTTCATTGACAATCAGCGCAATTTCTGAAAAAATAAAGGAAAGATGATCGTTGAATGCGGATTGAGGTGAAAAATCATGTCAGCCCAAAGGGTGAAACTGACGCCAAAGGACATATTAGAAAAAGAGTTTCGAGTCAGTATGCGGGGGTACAATCAAGACGAGGTCGATCAGTTTTTGGATCTCATCATCAAAGATTACGAGGCGTTTCAGCAAGAAATCGATGAGCTTCGTCAAGAAAACGCCCGGCTGAAGCGGCAAGTTGAGGAGTTGCAAAAACGGCCGGCTGTATCGGCGGGAACGACGAATTATGATATTTTGCAGCGTCTTTCCAACTTAGAGAAGCATGTGTTTGGCCGCAAATTGTATGAATAGTCGGCAGAGCCGCGTCAGCGAGAAAATTCCGGTTTTTTCCTCTTGTTTGCTTGAGGAAAATGAATTATACTAGAAGATGCTCGCAGCGTTCATCATGTTCGGGTAATCGCTGCGGCCGGTGTTGGCCGTAGAGGAAAGTCCATGCTCGCACGGTGCTGAGATGCCCGTAGTGTTCGTGCCTA
>JAAROH010007751.1_pt1 | contig 39636 bp, 38 predicted proteins | sample 7248631 | NCBI WGS metagenome assembly JAAROH01 (sample SAMN09772309, study PRJNA484901) | compost metagenome | isolation source: Vermicomposting unit | place: India | reverse complement strand
TGACATTTTATCAGAATAAATTCAATATGACATTATCATAGAATAACTACAAATATCTTAATCTATAGTTGACAATGATTCAGGATAATGTTATTATATTCCAAATTAAATAAAAAATCCTCATCCTCTGAAGCAGGGTGAGGTAGAGGCGCGGTTACTAAGAGTAGCTATATGAAGGCCGGAAGCCGATGAAGTATAGTGAAAGGAGTCGCCGCCGAAGTGTCAGATACCCAAAATCTGATGCTGGGCCTGCATCGAATAGGTGTAGGACTGTCATCAAGGTATTGCCCAGTACCTTGATGTTGCGCTATCTCACACTAGGGCAAGAAAGGAGGATAGAGGTGTCTTGCATTTTTTTGGTAAAATGCACCTGACATTTCCTGTCAGGTGTTTTTTATTTATAAAAAAGAAAATACCGGTCACAAAAATAACCGTTAAAATTTCATAATAAATCAATCATGTTGGAGGTGTAAACATTGGCTGATAATTCTGGTTTCAGGAAGGAAATTAGTTTATTTGGTGGTATTAGCATATTAGGTGGAATAATGATAGGTTCAGGAATCTTCTATTTAGGTTCTTACGTAATGATGAGAACAGGTATGAGCATTGGATTAGCCCTACTAAGTTGGATTTTAGGAGGAATAGTTTCTTTATTGGGTGGAATTTGTTATGCAGAGTTAGGAGCTTCTGACCCGAGAGCTGGTGGTCTAACTGTATACTTAAACAATGCCTATTCTCCCCTACTAGGGTTTTTAAATGGTTTTTCCAGCTGGTTAATCGGAGGCCCTGGATCAATTGCTGCTATAGCAATAGCGTTGCCTAGTGCTTTAACAGCTATAATTCCTATGGATGAATGGACTATAAAGCTAGTGGCCATATCTTTAATCATAGGGCTTACTATAGTAAACTACATTGGCGTTAAATCTGGTTCTAGTCTTCAAAACATATCCATGATTGCAAAGCTAGTCCCCATATGCATAATTATGGTATTAGGCCTTGTTCTCGGAGATGTATCGCCAGATTTAAGCTTAACTCCTAGAAATGGCAACGTCAATTTTAGCTCTATAATTAACATGATCGCTTTCGCGGTAGTTGCTAGTCTATGGGCCTATGAAGGTTGGACTAACCTAAACACAGTAGCAGAAGAGATAAAGAATCCTAGAAAAAATCTTCCTCTTGCCATAATTATTTCAATAGTTTCAATAACAGCATTATATACACTATTTAACTATTCAATTTTCAGAGTACTACCAATCGATGAAATAGAACAGCTTCTAGCAGATAATCAATTCTACCTAGGCAGCTACGCTGCAGAAAAACTACTTGGTAAAGCTGGTAGTCTGCTAGTTATAGCTACTATGGTCATATCCATGTTCGGATCCTTAAATGGTTGCATATTGGCTTTTCCAAGAATGTATTATGCCATGAGCGTAGAAGGCTATTTCTTCGAAAGCTTTGGAAAACTTCATCCAAAATATAAAGTACCTCACGTTGCTTTAATAGTTCAGTGTATTATATCTATCGCATTGGTTCTTTTGAGAAACTTGAATCAGCTAACATCGCTAGTTGTTTTTTCAGGAATGCTATTTAATACATTGGGAGTATTAGCAGTAATAATATACAGAAAGAAATTCCCTAACTTAACTAGACCTTATAAGGCAATAGGATATCCTTTCACTATTATATTGTCAACTTTAGTATTTCTAGGGCTTATGATAAATACTTTTATTGAAGATCCTAAGACTTCAATGATAGGGCTAATAATACCAGCCATTGGAACATTAGTCTATGCCTACTTCAAAAAGAAAAATGTGAGCTTTTACGTAAATAAAATAGATATGAATACTGAGGAGATATAAGGAGTGATATTTTGAGAACTATATTGAGAAATGGAAAAATATATGTTAATAAAAATAACTTTAAGGAAGCTCTACTAATTGAAGATGGAATTATAAAACTAGTAGGCAGTAATGAAGAATTGGCTCATCATAGTGCAGATAAAGTCATAGACCTGGAAGGAAAGACTGTCCTTCCAGGATTTAATGATAGCCATTTACACATCTCCAGTATTGGAGCTTCAATGAACACATGCAACTTAACCCAGGCTAAATCAATTGATGACATAATTCAAATAGGAAAGGAATTCTTGAAAAAAAATCAAAACATAAAAACCCTACATGGTAGAGGATGGAATCAAGACTACTTTGTTTCTGGCGAAAGAAGGCTTATTACAAGATTTGATTTAGACACAATTTCTACTGAAATCCCAATCGTATTTGATAGAATATGTGGTCATGTATCAGTAGGAAATACGAAAGCTTTAGAAATATTAGGAATAGATGAAAATACCAGTGTGGATGGAGGAACAATTGAACTAGGAGAAGATGGAAAGCCAAATGGCATATTTACTGAAAATGCCATTCGCCTTATTCAAAGCCTTATACCCGAAAAAGATGATCTACAAAGAGAAAAAGAATTCTTGAAAGCTTGTAATTATGCTTTAAGCGTAGGTATAACCTCCGTCCAGTCCTGCGACATTATGGACAAGGAATCCCAGTGCATGTACAAGATAATTCATAACATTTACGATAACAAGAAGACAAAGCTTAGGTATAGCCATCAATTTAACTATCAGAAGATAGATGATTTCAAACATTATCTTGAAACTGAGTTTATAGAAGGAATATATGATGAAAAGTTCTTATCAAAAGGAGCTTTAAAACTCTTCAAGGATGGCTCCTTAGGAGCTAGAACTGCTTTAATGTTAGAGGATTATAAAGATGCCCCAGGAACGAGAGGAGTAGAAGCACTGAGCGATGAACAATTACAAAATCTAGTCAATCTGGCAACAGAATATGGTATAAGAGTAGTAACCCATGCAATAGGTGATGGCGCTGTAGAAAGTGTTATCAATGCATATGAAAATACAATTAAGCGTGGAAATAATGAGAATAACCGCCTTCGTCATGGAATTGTACACTGTCAAATATCCAGTATGTATCAATTAAAGAGGATAGCTAAACTAAAAATTCCTGTAATGTATCAACCTATATTCTTGGACTATGATATACAAATAGTAGAAGCCCGAGTAGGAAAAGAGTTGGCAAGTACCTCCTATGCATTCAATACTCTTTATAAACTAGGAGCTCCTGTAAGCTTTGGAACTGATGCGCCAGTAGAAGATTGTAATCCCTTCCCCAATATCTATTGCGCAGTAACAAGGCAGCGATTGAATGGCACTCCTAAAGGTGGATTCAATCCACAGGAAAAAATGGAACTTGAAGATGTTATTGATGCTTATACAATAGGCAGTGCCTTTAATGAATATAAAGAAAACTTCAAAGGTAGATTAAAGCCTGGTTATGTAGCAGATTTAATAGTGCTGGATAGAGATATATTTACCGTAAATGAAAATGAAATCAAGGACATTAAAGTTGAAAGAACTATGATAGATGGAGAATTTGTTTATGAATGTTAATAAATAGCCACCTAAATACAAGGTGGCTTTGTTATTTTTTATTTTGCTTATGTTCAAATACGACAACATTATTTGCTAATTATGCTTAATTTTTGACATAATTTGACGATAAGTATTAATGGTAAAATAAACTACCATGGGAAAATTGCGGTATTATTTATCAATTTTTTGGCATTTTTCTAATTTATATTAAATAGCAACATAATAGTATCAATTCTTTAAGGGAGGAATATTATTATGGATGTTAAAGAAACAAAACTTGAACAACCTGCTGCGAAAAGAAATACAAAAAGAAAAAAGCAATCTATTAAAACCAAATTGACAATCATACCTATTATATTAGTAATCCTATCCATCACCATAATCAGCTTTTCATCAAGTATTATCACTAGAAACAGTCTACTTAATGAAATGAAAAGTAACGGTATGTTCCTATTAGAACAATTTGCTCAACGTCTAATTGATAACTCTAGATCTAAAGAAGTTATAAACGGAATAATAGAAGATGAAATCAGAAGAACAGCTAAATTAGTCATGAACTCTGATAATATAAATAACGAAACCCTAACTAAAATTGCTAATGATTTGGAAATTGATGAAATAAGTTATTTTAATCCCGAGGGAGTAATATTATATTCCAATGTCGCTGATAATATAAATTGGAAACCTGATGAAACCCATCCTCTATATTCCTTTATCCAAAGTAATAATACAGAAATGATGGAAGATATTAGAAAGGATGCCGTATCAGGTTTATACAAAAAATATGGTGCTATAAAAAATCCTGATGGAAGCTTTATACAAGTAGGCATAAATGCAAATCATGTCAATAGTTTAACTGAACAATTTGAACTTCAGAAACTAGTTGAAGAATTAGCTTCCAATGAAGAAATAGTATATGCCCTTTTCATTGACAAGGACTTAAAGGCTGTAGCTCATAGTAGCACTGATAGAATTGGATTAGATTTGTCCGAAGACAAAGGCGCTATATCTGCAGTTGTGGAGGGAAAATCCTATTCATCAGAATATTTCTATGAAGCAGAAAAAGTTCAGGTCTATGATGTAGTGTATCCAGTTAAAATGGATGATGAAATTATAGGGGCAATTAATATTGGATTTTCCATGAAAAATGTAAATAAATCCATTACCCAAAATATCATTCAGACTTCTATCATTGGAGCAATAGCTGCCATTGTTTTAGGCGTAATATTATATTTCAACTCAAATAACGCAATAAAAACCATAAATAAATTAAAAGATCAGATGAAGTTAATGTCTTCAGGAGACTTTAGTAAGAACGTGCCTATAGAATTACTACAAAAAAATGATGAATTTGGTGAAATATCCAGATCAGTAAATATAATGAGAAATTCAGTAAGAAGCATGATAGAAAGCATATTGGAAAAAGCAGAAACTGTTGCTGCCCATTCTGAAGAATTGACTGCAACCACTGAACAATCTGCATCAGCTGCTAGTGAGATAGCAAAAGCTATTGAAGGAATAGCTAATGGTGCTAATGAACAAGCAAAGAGTACAGAACAAGGATTTCTAGCCGCTACCCAACTTGGTAATGCCATTGTTAATAATTCAAATCATATGAACGAACTAAATAATGCTACAGCAAAAGTAAACCAGCTTAAGGATGAAGGTAATGAACTTATTAAAGATCTAATAGAAAAAACAGATATAAACATTCGCTCAACTGAAGAAATAGCACAAGCCATAAACAACACTAACGAAAGCGTCAAAAAGATTGCAACAGCTAGCGAAATGATTAAAAATATAGCAGACCAAACCAATTTGCTAGCTTTAAATGCTGCAATAGAAGCTGCTAGGGCTGGTGAATCTGGTAGGGGCTTTGCAGTTGTAGCTGATGAGATTAGAAAATTAGCAGAACAATCAACCCAGTTTACAGAAGAAATCAGTTCAATAATTAAAGACCTAACTAATAAAACATCTATTGCTGTTAATACTATGAATGAAGTTAAGAAAACAATAGACCTACAGAGCACAAGCGTAGAGCTGACCAGCAATAAATTTGAAGGAATAGCTGAGGCTATAGAAGAAATAAAAGAAATAATAAATATAATCAACAACTCTAATGAACAGATGGTTAAAGAAAAAGACAAAATACTTCAAATTATGGAAGAACTATCAGCTATTTCAGAAGAAAATGCAGCTAGCACTGAAGAAGCATCTGCATCAGTTGAAGAGCAAACTGCTGGTATGGAACAGATATCAAATGCAAGCGAAGAGCTAGCTAAGATTGCAGAAGAATTAAATAAAGAACTATCCAACTTTAAAATATAAGTTAATTTGAACTAAATAAAGAGCAGAAGGTCTATTTACTAGATCCTCTGCTCTTATGTTTACATACCATTTAAAAAATATATTCATTCTAAAAGTTACCTGTTATCAAATACTTTATTCATTAGTTTTATACATACATATATAAAACTCATGACTATGAATATACCAGCCATTCCATATAAATCTACTGGTAATGTTTTCAAAAAAGCATTAATATCTATATTCATTACCATGCCTCCTATGCATCTAACATTTCAATAAACTCAAACTATAATAACTTCTCTACTAGATTTATAATCATTCCTCCAGCAATTACAGAGCCTATTTGACCTGCCACATTGGCTCCTACAGCGTGCATCAACAAGAAATTATTGGGATCTTCTTTAAGACCCATCTTATGAATAACCCTAGCTGACATAGGAAATGCAGATATACCAGCTGCACCTACCATTGGATTAATCTTGTTTTTAAGGAATAAATTCAAAATTTTAGCAAATAGCACGCCTCCAACTGTATCAAATATAAATGCTACCAATCCAAGGAATAAAATCATTAAAGTTTCCTTAGTCAAGAAGTATTCTGCTTGCATCTTTGTAGAAATTGTAATTCCAAGGAGAATAGTAATCAAATTAGCAAGCTCTTTCTGTGCAGATTCAGATAAAGAATTAAGTACTCCACATTCTCTAATTAAATTTCCAAACATTAAAAAGCCAATTAGAGCAACTGAACGTGGTGCTACAAGCCCAGCAACAATAGTAACGACTATTGGAAATAATATCTTGGCTATCTTTGGAACAGACTCTCGTGGATAATCCATCCTAATAAGGCGCTCTTTTCTTGTGGTTATTCTTCTAATAACAAAAGGTTGTATAATAGGAACTAAAGCCATATAAGAATAGGCTGCTACTACAATAGCTCCTATGTATTTGGAATTAAAAAAATTTGCCACAAAAATGGATGTAGGTCCATCTGCAGCCCCTATTATTGCAATAGATGCTGCATCCTTAATATCAAATCCAAAAAAAGAAGCCAAACTAAAAGTAAAGAAGATTCCAAACTGAGCAGCAGCACCAAAAAATAACATCTTGGGATTTGTCATTAAAGGTGTAAAGTCTATCATAGCACCAATTCCAATGAATAGCAATAATGGAAACAATTCATTAGAAATACCTGCATCAAATAGTACATCAATTATACCTATTTCTTTTACACCGTCTATTATTTGAGTTACAGCACCAGATAAGGGTAAGTTTACCAATATGGTTCCAAATCCTATGGGTAACAATAGGGTTGGCTCCATATCCTTTTTGATTGCTAGATAGATAAGTACTCCACCTATGATCCACATGACCAGCTGTGGCCAATGGAAATTAAATAAGTTTTCTAATACTACGTCCATTATTTTCCCTCCGCTTTATTTGTATAAATAAAAATGCCCTAGAAATATAATATAATATTAATAAATAAATAAATGCATGAAATGCATTGATTTACAAAATTCACTTAATAACCATATTATATTTTAAATTTTAACATGTAAAAAACATGGAATACTCTCATTTTCAGTATTTTCACAGGACTATTTATAAACATCAGTATAGATCTGAAAACTCTACATTTATGCTTTTAATTCCATTATAACAGTTATATATGTAATTGCTTTGTACGGGTTCATTTTGGTGGTTATCTGCATCATCTAATAGCTCGCATGGTAACTCAACTATAAACTCACTTCCTCTTCCCAGGTGGCTATTTACTGTTATATTGCCATTATGCCTTTCAACTAGAGCCTTTACAATGGATAGCCCTATTCCACTTCCCTCATAGGGTCTTGTAAAAGATTCATCTGCTTGTACGAACTTATCAAATATTATTTTCTGTTTTTCCTTAGAAATTCCAATGCCATTATCTTTTACTACAATCTCAACTTTGTCCATGTTGTCTCTAACGCTTACAAGTATATTTCCTTTTCTAGGTGTGTATTTAATAGCATTTGACAATAGATTTAACATAATCCTCTCAATTTGTATTGGATCGCAAGCCATCATCTTCTCTTCAATATCAGTATCAAAGATAATAGAAATGTCCTTTTCTTTAGCATGTTCTACTGCAGATAAGGTAGTGTCTTCTATTATTTTAACTATGTTACAATTCTGTTTTCTTATTTCATAGCAATTAAAATCCAATCTAAACAAATCTATAATATTATTTATAAGCCTTAATAATCTCAAACAGTTCTTCTTCATTATGCTTATATGTTTTTTATATTTACATCTTTCCTTATATGTACTTGATTCCATTTCTAGAAGCTGTAAAGTTCCCAATATTACATTCAATGGAGTTCGTAGCTCATGAGATATGTTTGCAAAAAAATTAGTCCTATACTTTTCTTGTTCTAATGAATAACTAGGCTCCGACTTGTTAATCATTCTAGAAGAATTCATATCCTGAATTACTGACAATACAATAGGATGCCCCTGATAACTGTATTTTTTAGAAACTATTTCCACCAATTTTCCTTCACCATTAGAGCTATGTAATTCACATATATAATAATAAACATCATCGTCCCCATTAATAATCTGACGTATATGCCTGTATAAACCAGCCTTATCTAAAGCAAAATCAATCAAGGACAAGTTTTCTCCTTGTCCGTTAAAGTCCTTAAAGCCTAATAAACCCATTGCATTTTCATTACAATAGTATATTCTATTCTCATCGTACATGAAAACGGAAACGGGTAAAATTTCAAGTATCTTTTTGAATCCTTGCTCGCTGGGATCTAAATCCTCTTCATTAGTTAACAATTTAATATTCTTAATAACCTGGAACTGATCTTGCCTTTTAATAATCGTATAATTGTGGTCATTTACTATCTGTACTGTTTGTAGCATATTCAAGCTATTCACATCATAAAGGCTCATAGCTAAAAAGGGTACTTCATACATAATTTCATTGAACTTATTCTTATAATTCGAAAAATCATCTACGTGCTTTTCAACGGTCCAGGTTAGGTCTACAGCTATTCTAATACCTATGAATCTACTGTTCAATGCATATTGGGTTAGCCTCTTCCACTGCCCGTTATCCCTTATCTGATTATAAGTACCATCTTTTAAATACCATTCCTCATAGTGTACTAACATCAGCTGACCACTATCTATATACTTGTCCACATTTGTAATATTGCTACTTTTTAACCTAGATATGATCTCCTGATATTGGGTATTATCTGAATAAATCCAGATACACAATTCATCATCTGCTAAGCCAGCTTGGATATAAGGTATAACAATTTGAAAGTAGTCTTCTTTAGTTGAAAATAAATGGGCAATGCAACTGCCCCACCGTACCTCATCAATAGCTTTTATTCCTGAGTTTCTAATATTATTACTCATATGCTAATCCCTCACCGCACAGATTATAGATATTTTACCAAATATTAGGCTAACCTTATTATATATTAATTTTTACACAAAAGTAAGCGATGTATTTTGTATTTATTAATCGAATTTTGTACTTTAGTCCCTACGGTGAGCTTATCCAATTAACAAAAAGTACATTAGTACAACTATTCCCAACACAATCCTATAGTATCCAAAAGCTTTAAAATCATTTTTCTTAATATATCTTAATAAAAATTTGATAGCAATAACAGAGACTAGAAAAGAAACTATAGTCCCCACTGATAGAATTAGCATCTCGAAACCAGTAAAATTAAAACCAAACTTCACCAATTTAAGAAGGCTTGCTCCAAACATTACAGGTATGCCTAGAAAAAATGTAAACTCAGCTGCAACGCTTCTTGATGTACCTGCCAACATAGCCCCTAATATAGTTGCCCCAGACCTAGAAGTTCCTGGTATCAAGGCCAAAATTTGATAAAGGCCAATTATAAAAGCAGTTCTATATGTTAACTGTTGAAAATTATTTACTATTGGCCTTTTATGTCTATTTCTATTTTCAACTATGATAAATAAAATCCCATATACTATTAGCATTATAGAAACTGTTTGATAGTTATAAAACAATTCATCTAGTATATCATCAAATAAAAAACCAATTATTGCAGCTGGCATAGTAGCAACTATTACCTTAAACCATATATTCCATGTTTCCCTTTTCTGCATTAGAGTCTTTCTCTTTGAAAATGGATTTAGCTTATTAAAATAAAGAAGCACTACAGATAAAATTGCACCAAGCTGTACCACTACTAAAAAGACCTCTTTAAACTCTTCTGACATATTTAGCTGTATAAATTCATCCACAAGTATCATATGACCTGTGCTGCTTATGGGAAGCCATTCTGTAATTCCCTCAATAATACCCAATATTATGGCTTTTATAACTTGAATAAAATCCATTGCTCTCCTCCTTATGATATAATTTAGCTATAAATATAATTATTTATACTAACACCACAATTATAAACACTATTCTATAATAAAGCAAACATTTTATCCAGACTATATATATTCAATACCAGAAAAATAATAACTTCCTAGAGTAGATCTACTCTAGGAAGCTGTTTATTCGTCCAGCTTGAAATCAAATCCTTGTTTTCTTATGGCCTTTAATATCTCCTGCCTTTTTGGAATAGGATTCTTAAGTCTTGTTACCACCTGGTTAGTAAAACTATCAACTCTTCTATTGGCCATTCTAAGGTCGTAATAAGTACGCATTTCTTCGTCATAATCTTTTAGTTCATCCAAGTAATTATCAAAGGATACATATTCGTTTTCAAAAACTCTATACTTCATATCCATTCTTGGCTTTAACTGAGGATTTTGATTAGGATATCCAATTCCAAGGCCTACCACTGGAAAAGTGAGTTCAGGTAGTTTTAAAATTTCACAGATTTTTTCAGCATCATTTAATATGCTTCCTAAGTATACTGTGCCTAATCCTAGAGATTCTGCTGCATTGACCACATTTTGAGCTGTAATACAAGCATCTGTAAAGCTGGCAAAAAACTGATCCATAGTCCTTATGCTATCTTCAAAACAATTCTTCTCCTTAGCAATATTCCAATTCCTATATTGATCTACAATAAATATCATTAGCTCTGGCATGCGAGCTACATACTCCTGATTGCAAACCTCTGCTATTTGTTTTTTCTTATCGGGATCAGTTATTCGGATGATGGATGATGCCTGCATACCTGTTGATGTGGCTGTACGCCTTGCTACTTCAATTAAAGTTTCTAAAATTTCATCGGGAATTTTTTGATCCTTAAACTCCCTAATGGTACGATGGGATAGTTGGTGATTTATGGTTTCATTAAATACTTTCATATTTTTCCTCCTAAATTCTATATTAATATTAATCCTATTAAAGGAAATTTTGCTGTTTTATTTATACCCAATTGAAATAAAATATATAGGCATAAATCACCAACTAATAGCTTAGAGCTTTAATTTTTTGTCTAGTCCTGTATAGGCTAAAACTGCAATGTAATTGTGACATCATCTATAACCCATTTTCCATTATCATTAACTACTTTCAAAAGGATAGGTATTTTGGATGTTGTCTCATCACTTGATTGGTCTGTGCTGGTTACTTCTATTATATCGCCTCTTACCTCATATTCATTTTCTGATATCTTATCTAAGCTTGATATTTCAATTCTTTCTGGCCATGGACTTGATGTAAGCCTTCCAGGAGCAGATTTTGGGTCCTGTTTCCACTTTTCTAGAAGAGCTGTAGATATATATTCGCTATAATTTTCCTCTATGCTTTCTATTAGTATATCCTCTGGTGCAAGAACAGAAACCATCTTTAACTTTTTCCCAAAATTAGTTACTAGGCTTTTTACCATCTCAACATCTTCTGTTTTTTCTTTTTGTTCAGCATTCTTACTTTCCTCATTTGAAATATTAGTTCCTGGTATGTCTTTGGCTTCTTCTCCCCTACTGTAATGGACTACAGTTAATGTGGCTATTGCTATAATACAAAGTCCTGTTATAAGTACAATTTTAGATCTGCTCATAAAACCCCTCCTCAACATATCAATGTTATTATCCTATTCATAGTGTACCCTGTAATTAGCTTAAAATGGTTACAAGGAGGTTAAATAACAGTTACAATAAAAAAAGCACTACAAATGTAGTGCTCAATTGCCTTATGAATTCTTCATTACAATATTTTCAATGTCATTTGCTACATGCTCACAAGCATCACAGCATTTTTCTAAGCTATTAAATATATCCTTCCATATTATTAATCTTACAGGATCGCTAGGATTTCTAAACAACTTCTTCAATCCATTAATATACAATTCATCAGCCTCTTCTTCCAAATCATTGATTTTTACAATTAGTGAGTGTAAAATTTTGGATTTCTTAAAATTTTTAAATTCCTGCAAAGCTTTTATCATGAATTCGCAGCAATTCTTTATTATTTCTACAAATTTTAAAATTTCTGGAGGTATAGATTCTACATTAAATATATTAATATTTAACAATACATCCTCTATGGAATCAGTTACCTCATCAATATTCTCAGAAAGACTTACTATATCCTCTCTTTCAATGGGAGGTAAAAATTCCTTAGCCAGTCTGTTAAGCAATTGATGCTTTGATAGGTCTGCAGAATGTTCTATTTCATGCATCTCTTTTATTTTATTTTCTATGTCATTTTTATTAAAATCATTTAGTGTTTCCAATAGTAAATCTGCTGCTTTCAATGAATAATCAGATAACTCAACAAAAGCATCAAAATAATCATAAGTTTTATTATTATTCTTTACCATAAGCCTCATTTAGCAATCCCTTCCCTTAATTAAAATATATTCATAAAAATAAGTGCCATTGCATATCCCACAATGCCACAGCCTGGGAAAGTCAAAACCCAAGTTAATACCATTTCCTTAACAATACTCCAATTTACTGATGAAACTCTCTTTGCTGAACCTACACCCATAATAGCCGTTGTCTTAGTATGAGTTGTGCTTACAGGTATTCCAAATATTGAAGCAACAAATAGACTTATAGCGCCAGCCAAATCAGCTGAAAACCCTTGATAAGTTTCTAACTTCACCATTCCCATTCCAACTGTTTTAATAATTCTATAGCCTCCTATAGAAGTACCTAGTCCCATAACTAAAGAACACAAAACCATCAACCAAATAGGAATTGTAAAGTTAGATGCTGCATATTGGCCTTTAGCCAGGAAAATACCTAACATGAAAACTCCCATAAATTTCTGCCCATCTTGAGCTCCATGCATAAAAGCCATTGCAGCTGCACCAAAAACTTGAGCACAGGAAAAAAATGGTGTTGTCTTCCTTCTATCTAAACCTCTAAATAACATTTCAACAATTTTGACCACGATGTAGCCTAATCCAAAACCTAATACTGTAGACATGACCAACCCATATAATACTTTAACCCATTCATTCAAGTTTATTCCGGAAATTCCTCCTTGTAAAGCTATTGCCGCTCCAGAAATACCTGCAATAAGCGCATGGCTTTCACTAGTAGGTATACCAAATACCCAAGCTAAAGTTGCCCATAAGACAATTGCAAACATTGCCGCACATAAAGCTATTAGAGAATCATGGGTATTTCCTCTGAAATCAACCATATTGTATATGGTTTGAGCAACTGTAGAGTTTATTAAAGTCATAACTAAGACTCCTAGGAAATTGAAAACTGCAGCTATAACTATAGCTTTTTTAGGACTAATTGAGCGAGTAGAAATACACGTAGCTATTGCATTTGGTGCATCAGTCCAGCCATTAACTAGAATAACGCCTATAGTAAGGATTGATATAACTAACAATGCAAAATTTGAAAATAACTGTGAAATAAAGTCACCAAAAGTTATCGTCATGTTGCCCCCCAAAATTCTACATTATTTAATTTAAACCACCAACTGATATTTTATCATCAAACTAATATAATATCAATACAGCCTAACTAGTCATAATATTCTTTAAACATCTTAGTTAAATTTATGCCATCAAATAGTACAATTCATCGGAAAATGTAATATTTTTTGTATTCCATTCTCTCTTGGGACAATCTGTAATTTCATAAGAAAGGCCTAAACTATTGACAAATTCCATAAACTTATTATCATACCAAGGAGGAGTCCAAGCACCAGAACGGCAAATATGAAGAGTGAATATTTCTAATCTACCGTGGAGATCTTCAGGAGTCAAATACACAATATTGTATTTATCATTCATATGTTTGAAATCGTCAGGCTTTTCAAAAGTATAAGGGCTATATACGATATAGGCTTTCTCAATTACACCTTCTGCTAATAGCTTCCCAAGCCAATTAGAGCAGTTAACTTCAAACTCATCAAATCTATCGCTGGCATAACCTAAGTCTGCATGAGCATCAAACAAATATACAGTATCACAGCTAAAAGCTTTCGCTATATAATATGAAAGCTTATGAGAATCTGAAACATATACATTGATCTTATTATCAAATATAAATGCTCTTTTAATTTGGTCCCAAAATCTGTTAACATCTTCGGATAATTTAAAGTAGCTATATATGTTCTTGTTTTGTTTTTTACACAGTAAATACCGTTTATACCAAAGATCAACCCTAGTCCTATTATTTTCTACATAAGAACCAAAACATTTATCCTTAACAGAAATAAAATAATCCCAATCAACAGATAACAAACCCCTTCCCATAGAATATCCCCCCATAAACAGGTATTTTTTTCTAATATATTCCTTATCTATATTTTAACATTTTTTAAAGGAGAAACAAATATTTCTCCCTTAAATAAAAGCATGAATTTTCATTTATATTTTCCTACAATCAATTCTAAATCCTATTAACTGGCATTAATTTTTAATCTATTAAATAAAACAATAAATATTGTAGAAATTGTAGCACCTGCAACAGAACTAACTCCAAAAGGTATAATAAATCCAAATAATGCAGCATCCCTAGACATAATAAAAGTTGCTACTGGATATGCCAATACAGCACCGATTATTCCAGTACCAAATACTTCTCCTATATAAGCCATTGAAACCCTTTTTGTATACTTGTACAACAAACCACTTAAAAATGCTCCACACATGCTTCCTGGAAAAGCCAACATAGTTCCAGTACCAATAATAACTCTAATAAGGGATGTAATAAAAGCCATGTTTACTGCATAACCAGGGCCCAATGTGGCCCCAGCTAATACATTTATAAAATGTTGAACAGGATATACTTTAGCTACCCCAATTGGAATGGATAAACTTGAACAGGCAACTCCAAGGGCTATTAAAATACCTGCTCGAGTTAACTTTTTTATATCTAACAATTTAAACATCTCCTCAAAACTATAAAATTAACTCTAAAAGTTTAACGCTCCCTATAGGACATATCCCAAAAGTATAATTCATGTTCACTAGAAGTCCTAAAGATCTTTATAAGTCTATTCTTCCTTGTTGTATCTAACTGTTTGCATTTCTCTTCAGCAAATTTTGACCATTCAATACAGCCCTTTGAATACTGTTCTGTTATATAATCCTTTATAAATCTCCAATAGAAATTATTTTTTATCTCTGGAAACGATTTAACTACATGATTTGCAATATAGTTATAACTTAACATACATGGTAATACTGCCATTAAGATTTCAGGTATATCATAGTTTAATGCAATGTTTCTCATAAAATCTATATACGCCTTATTTTCAGGTCTTGGCTCCATCTCTTCTATTTCATCTTGTGTTAACCCAAATTTTTCTAAATAGTAAATCCTAGTGGAAGATTCACCTTCATTTACAAAACTCAATATATTGTAAAAAAATTTTATATCCTCCATCCTTTTAGACTTATACATTGAATATGCAAATATACGAGCATATTCTCTTAAATAAATACTATCATCTATAATATATCCTTTGAACTTCTCTTCATCTAAAATACCTAAAGCAAGTTCTCTTATAAAGGGATGTTTTAAATAACTATTCCAGATATCCAGTGAACTGTTTATTACTTCTTTCATAAAAGACATACTACTTTCCTCCAAATAGTTTATTTAAACCATCTATTGCAAAACAGTGATCCAATGGTCCAGGTCCTTTTCCTAAATTTAAATTAGCTTTTAAAGCTTCTGTTACATATGCTTTTGCTCTTTTTACACTCATTAATAATGAATATCCTTCAGCAAGATTACAAGCAATTGCAGATGATAAAGTACATCCAGTGCCATGAGTATTAGGATTGTCTATTCTTTTACCATAAATCCATGTGCATGTACCATCTACATACAACAAATCATTAGCATCCCTCAAAATATGTCCTCCTTTAATCAACACTGCTCCTTTATACTTTTTAGAAATTATTGCTGCTGCTTTTTCCATATCTTTTACATCATTAATTTTCATTTCACTTAATACTTCAGCTTCTGGAATATTGGGAGTAATTATGGTTGCTAAAGGTATCAATTTATTGACTAATACTTCTATGGCATCATCTTCTAATAATTTACTTCCACTAGTGGATACCATAACCGGATCAACTACTATATTATTTGCATTATATTCCACTAACTTTTCTGCTATTATCTCTATAAGGCTTTTATTAGATACCATCCCTATCTTAATTGAATCTGGATATATATCTTGAAAAATGCAGTCCAACTGTTTTGCTAAAAATTCAGGTGTAGATTCCATAACTGCATATACTCCAGTTGTATTTTGAGCTGTTAAAGCAGTAATTGCACTCATTGCATATTGTTTATGAGCCGTTATCGTCTTTATATCAGCCTGAATTCCTGCCCCTCCACTAGAATCAGATCCAGCAATAGTCAATACCTTTTTCATCACATATCCTCCTTTTGGTTTCCCATAATCTTATTTACTTCAATACGAAGCTTTTCAGTGGCATCTTTTACATTTTGTTGTGCAAAAATGGCTGATACTACTGATATACCAGCTATACCACTTCCCTTAAGACTAACTATGTTTTCCTCTTTTATACCACCAATTGCCACCACAGGGATGTTAACAGCATTACAAATTGCTTTTAAAGTTTCTTTTGATACTAAAATTGCATCCTTTTTTGTTGATGTAGGGAATATAGAACCTACTCCAAGATAATCTGCACCAGCTTTTTCCGCTAATATTGCTTGTTCCACCGTCTGAACTGATACCCCTAGAATCTTTTCAGGTCCTATTTTTTCCCGTACTAAAGCTGCAGCCATGTCCTGTTGGCCTACATGTACCCCCGCTGCATCACAGGCTAATGCAACGTCTACCTGGTCATTTATTATCAATGGGATATTATACTTATCAGTTACCTCTTTAATCTCCTTAGCTAAAGCTACATATTCATCCTCAGAAATGTTTTTCTCACGAAGCTGTATCATAGTAGCTCCACCAAGTATTGCCTCTTCTACTTTCTCCTTCAGAGTGCTATTCCCAATCATTGAGGAATCAGTAATTGCGTAAAGTAATAAATAGTTTTTAAGAGATTCTTTATCTAATTTCAACTTTCATTCCCCCTTTAAGAGTACTATCATCAATCTTGCATATTTCATCTATTAGATAGGTCCTTAAGGAAGAGGTCCCTGCATTGTTTTCTTTCATCCTTAAATATCCTAATTCCCCACTTAACCCCATAAGACTTACTGCTGCTGCAACAGCTTCCGTTATGTTGTCCCTATTTGCAGCCACAAAAGCGGCAATTATTCCTGTGAGCATACAGCCAGTACCAGTGATTTTAGACATGACAGGGTGACCATTTCGAATTACATACGCCTTATTCTCATCGGATACTATATCAATTGCACCAGTAATTACAATTACAGAGCCAAATCTTTTACTCATATCCTTTGCAAGTAATACTGCATCGTCTATGGTTTCTTCTGTTACCCTATCCCTTATGTCTGCATCTACTCCTTTTGTTTTCCCATTTCCAGTATATATAGTTTTGATTTCTGAAATATTTCCCCTTATAACTGAAAACTTTATTTCATCCAATAACTTAAAAGTAGTATCTGTACGGAATTTTGATGCTCCTGCGCCAACTGGGTCAAGGACTACCGGATGACCTAAAGAGTTAGCTTTTTTACCGGCCTTTATCATGGACTCAATAGTTCTTTCATTTAAAGTCCCTATATTGATGTAGGTAGCATTACAAATAGAAGTAATATCCTCCACTTCATTTATATCATCAGCCATAATGGGAGATGCACCACAGGCAAGTATGGCATTAGCCACGTCGTTTACTGTTACATAGTTAGTAATACAGTGTACTAATGGTGATTTTTGTTGAACATTTTTCAAAATACTTTCAAACATCGTCTAGCCCCCTTCCAAAATAATACAAAAAAGGTGTACCTGAAATGGCACACCTAAAATTGTTCATAACAATTCCCTGCGTTGGCATTACCCACTTCAGGTTCAAAGGGTCGAAGTTAACAACTTCCTCTCAGCCCATCCCATGAGCTCCCCTATGTATATATTAAATTTTTAACATTAGTATAACACAATGCTTGTTAAATCTCAAGTTTATTACAGCATACAAAATATGTGGATACTATATATACTTACAGAGAACTTTTAGTTTTCACTAATAACCACTAAGCTAAACCTTCTTCAATATAACAAATCTTCTCTTCCCTACATTTTGCTTCTCCAGAAGTTTAAAACTCTTGTTATTAATTTTCTGTTTCTTATTCATGCATAAGCTAACTATAGTATACTCTTGGCAGAGGTTATATAAAGAGTCCAACAAGCCATCTACACCCTTATTTTCCCCTTCCCAATTAACCATGTTTCCATAAGGTACATCAGCCATAATGATATCTGGTTGAAAATGTAGTGATTTCAATTCATAGATATCTGCTTGGAAAGCTTCAGTATGAATTTCATGTACAATTAAATCCCTTAACCTATAAGCACTTTCTAATGCATCCTTATGAGATTGTTTATTGTACTGTTTCACAAGAGTTTTTAATTCTTCAATCCTTTTCTCTATCCCATTGTAGCTTAACAACGATAAATTCTTTTTAGCTATTTCTATAAACTCCTTGTTGATATCGCTGCCAATTAATGAACTTATAACACCTTGATTCAAAAATCCTAAAACAGTTAGCATATATCCTGTACCACAGCAACAATCGTATAGAACAACATCCTTCTTCTTATAAGAATACTCCAAGCATCTTCTAAATATCTCCTGAGAAAGTCTTACAGAAAAATTGGTCACCCCTTTATGACCATACAGCACTCTACCACTTGCAAAATCTTCATAATTCCTATTTTCAGCATACTTGTATATCATGATTTACTCACCATTTCCTTTTTGATGAACTCATAAAGATTATACACTTTAACAAAAGATATGTCATTACATAACAACCCTTATTACAGTATTTTTTGCTTTTAATTTAATATTTAAATGTAAAAATCACAACCTAATTGCTGTATAATTTATTTAAAATATCCAAAACAACTAACAGGGAGAGTGATCCAATTGGCTATAAGGAAAGTCAATTACAACGAATATTCTAAAGAAGCCTTAGAACAGCTAAAAAAAGGCGCTTTTCTAACAGTTAAGAACGACAATAGGGTAAATACTATGACCATAGGATGGGGAAATATAGGAATTATATGGAATAAGCCAATATTTATGGTATTAGTAAGACACTAACGTTATACATATGAACTATTAGAACAGTCAAAGGAATTCACAGTAAGTATACCTATTAAAAAAGATTTGAAAAAGGAATTAGGCTACTGTGGAACCCATTCAGGAAGAGATGTGGACAAGCTTAAGGAATGTAATTTGAAGTTAATAGATGGACAAAGTATCTCCACTCCTGTTATTGAAAACTGTGAATTGCACTTTGAGTGCAAAGTGGTTTATCAACAAACTATGGAACCTGGAATGTTGGATGGAGATATTAGGAAAAAGTTCTATCCTAATCACGATTATCACGTATTGTATTTTGGTGAGATACTTGATAGCTATATTATAGAATAGATAAAAGCACAGACGTACTCTGTGCTTTTTTCTAACTTATGTTACAATTTCTTGGTAAAGCAGATTAACCTGCTGGCTTCTTTAAAGCCAACTTTTAAATGGAACTTTAAACTATCTACATTTTCCAATTCAGTATCACTTGCAAATTCAACACAACCTTTTTCCCTGGACCAATTTTCACAGTAATCAACAAGGGCTTTTCCAATTCCCTTTTTCCTATGCTTTTCCATTACATAAATACTTTCTAAATATCCAACAGGAGTAGTTTCAGTCCCTTCAACATAATCATATCTTAACTGGCAATGGGCAAACCCAACATATTCATTTTGTTCCTTAGCTAGAAAAATCACTGCATCATCATTATTTAAAAGCTTTTTAAAATGAACATTAAATTGTTCTTCATTATAATCATTAGGCCATAGCATTAAAGCAAGTCTAACTATATCCTTTAATTCATTCATCGTCCCCTTTATGATCTCCATATTATCCTCCCTGCAACAATTATTCATTATATATAAAATCATTCAGAAAACATTAGCCTTTTCTTATAATCAGCAAAATTCCTCAAATCCTCCTTGGTGACATATCCCAATTCCTCTACATAAGCAGTAATCTTAGAAAAAGGCAAGGGAATTACATATTTGTCCCAACGATGTTTCAGACGTATTACTTTTTTATATTTAAAATGAATATATACTACCTTCTTATCTGCTTCAGCAGCTAATAAAAATAACAACTTTTTTGGTTCATGGAGTGGTCCCAAGGGGCCATCTAAAGAAGCAGCAAGAATTCTATCTGATGCTTTACATATCTCCTTTAATTCCCGTAAGTAATGGCGAATGCTTAACCCATCAGGCAAGCGGATGGCATTTGCTCCATAATGAGAGATGATCTTTTCAATTACATCTCCACGTTTATCTGCTGTGACAATTACATTAATCCCTTGACAGATTTCATATATATGCTTTAATAATAGCTGCATGCAATAACTGTCTCCATGCCAATATCCCAACATGGTATTTTGTCTAATTCCATCCCTATTTATTATCTCTAATCGTCCAGTGGCCGCAATCAGTTTTAAATAAATATGAGATAATACTGCAAATAAACTATATAATCTCCTTTTCATATAGTTGTTCCCCACCTTTATAGAGTAAAAGGTCAGCGTAATATCCAGCAACTTTTTGGGCAATATTATGGGATAAATACTCTTTTGCTATTAATATAGATTTTCTTTTCATTTTTCTTCTCATATCCTCATTGCTAACAATCCGCTCGATTCTTTCTGCCCAAGTATCAACATCCAGTTCTGTCAAATATCCATTTATACCATCTTCCACTACATCACAGACACCACTTGCATAAACTGCAACAACAGGTAGTCCTGCTGCCATAGCTTCTAACAACACAATTCCTTGGGTTTCAGATTGAGAAGCAAATAAAAATAAATCAGAAGCATGATAAAAATTGCGAATTTCCTCATGTTCAACTTTTCCACAAAATATTACATTCTCTTTAAGTCCAAGATCCTCAGCTGCTTTTTCCAGTTCAGTGCGCTGACTACCATCCCCTATAATTAACAATCTAAAACAATTTCCTTTTGCTTCCTTAAATTTCTTCAGGCCTTCCAAAATGAATAATATATTCTTTTCCTTCTCCAACCTGGATACAGTACAGAATATGTAATCTTTTCCTTCTAGATACTTATGCCTTATATGTCTTACTTTATTTAAATCGCATTCAAAATCATCTTTTTCTATCCCTGTAGGAACTACTTTTATTTCTGCCTTAGTCCCTTGTTCCACCAAAAAATCTCTCATGCTATAGGAAGGAACAAAAACTAAATCACAATGATTGGTAAAAACACGATTATGAAAAGTGACTAGATTTTCCATACCCCTGCAAACTATTTTCTTTTCAAATAGTCTAATTATACGGCTTTTTACTCTATTGCTGTGTTGTTGGAATATCTCATACAATCTAATGTAATGAAGATATTGTTCATATCGTGTATGGTAAGTGAATACTATTGGAACATTATATTTTACTTTTAAGTATTGAGCCACATATCCCATTAACATAGGATGATGAACATGAATCAAATCAAAAGAAAGGGTAGAAAATTTCTCTTCAATGGTAGAATCAAAAATATGGGGCACGGTAATAATTCCCTTCAATTTCTTCTTCCTTGAACGATAGCGAATTACATATGGGTCTTTTTCATCATTACCATAGGTAGGTGCAAATATATATACTTCATGACCAAGATTTCTTAACTCATTAGACAATCTTTCTATCGATATTGGAACTCCTCCTACAAAAGGTTTATAGTTATTAGTAAGCATGGCAATGCGCACTTTGTCCCCCTCACTTTCCTATCCTAATAACTGTAGAACTGACTCCCCAAAGAGATATCCAGCTCCAATTAGTGTAAAATTCCAAACTAATACTCCCAAAGCAGAAAATATGGTATATCCTAAAAAGTTCATTTTTAAAGCTCCCGCTGGTATGGAAATGATTGTCCTAATCACAGGAATCAGCTTTCCTAAAAAGATACCTAAATATCCCTTAGTGCCAATTTTCTCTATGGCTTGATCTATAACAGCTTTTCTCTTAGGAGACTTTTCAACATATTTCTTTAAAATCAATTGACCTCCTAATCTCCCTACAAAATATAGAACCCAGCTTCCAAAAATTCCAGCTATCACTGATAAAGTTAGTACAGTTCCAAAGCCAATACGACCCTTTGATGCCCACATGCCTGCTAGAGGCATTATAATTCCCGATGGTAACCCTGGTATATTTAGATATTCTAAGAATACGATTACAAATATGGCTATACCTCCATGTTGATAAAAATAGTTACTTATCATCTTTATATCCATTTTTTCCACCCTTTTCAGCTTATTAATCCTTCTATACCCATATTTTACTCTATTATAAATAATATAAATTAAAACATAAAAACTGATTAAAAAAAACTTAAAGATTTCTTAAAATTAAAAAGCACAAGTTGAAAGCCTTTCAACTTGTGACTTTAGTTTATATTTTGTTTTTATAGCCATCTAAGCCCCTGCAATAGTGGAGTCAACAATCCTATTATTCCACCTAATAATCCTCCAAGCCAAGTTATGGCCTTTAGTTCTTTCTGTGCTATCTGAAGTATAAGCTCCTCTGTAAAAGCAACATCATATCTATTGATCTCTTCTTCCACCACTTTAGAAACATCGAATAATTTCAACAACATAGGCAACTTGTTTTCTATTAACTTGTTAAATAATTCATCAATTAACTCTATAACCTTAGAAATATAATTTTCATCCAGATGCACAGCAATGGACGAAACAGGCCTTTCCATTGTATTCTCCACTAGCTTATCTACAATATTATAAATATCATCATATATCTCCTGAGAGTTTACAATTCTATCTATTTCCTGAGAGATAATCTCAATTAAGGTGCCTCGAATTTCATCCTCTTTATCTTTTATATGCTCACTTATAATATGGACAATATTTCTTATGGTTTTTCTATCAGAAATGTTCTCCATTATACTATGGGAAATCCTAGATATTTCTTCTATTCCTAGTTGGGATACAACTCCTTCCACTACAAAACTTACTTTGCTTTCCATCATTCTATCAAACAGTGTAATAAACCCACGTATTATATCCTGGTTAAATTCTGGATTCCCTATATACTCCTTTACCTTAATATATACTATATTGGATATATTTTCTGGACTAATAAAAAAAGACACTATCCTGTTCATCTGCTTGGATAATAATCTAATTATGGATGTTTTTATCTTCATCTCCACTAATGGATCCTCAAGTATATCCTTCAACATGCTAACGATGTACTCGTGCTGATTCTCAATATATCTCTTTGCTGCAGAGACTAGATCCTCGGGAATTATTTCTTTTAACCTTCTTTCATCTCCATTTAGCCTTTCTAAAATATCTTCTATACAATCCTTCAATAGATTTTCTACTTCATTGGAAACAGCTAAATCAGATAAAAAAGCTTCCAGCTTTACGTCAATAGTTTCGTATAGGCTATCCTTTTTCCCAGTTAAAAAATATCTCTTTATTAGTTCAATAAGTGATTTTTTGAATTCTTCTTTTTTAATTTCTCTGCAGATGAAATCCGTTATTTCTTTCTTAATTCCACTTATTATCTCATCACTACTTCTAAAAATGAAAGCTTTTAAAGATCTTTCTTCACTTTTCAAATTGCTTATATAGGACTCAATCCATTTTTCTATTTGTTCTTCTAAATTGTTGTTTCGTATCCAATTTTTAATTGCTTCTTCGGATAAAAGGTGCTCTCCTACTACTTCTCCTATCTTTCTAGCTATTCTTCTCCTTTCCTTAGGTATAAGACCAGGAGTAAAAGGAATATGAAAGCCCAATATCCTTTTTTCTTCATAAGGTCTAAATAGCATCTTTATAGCAATCCAATTTGTAATATATCCTATAATAGCCCCTACTAATACTGGTACTATGAACTTCACATTGTCACCCCTTGTTAACTTGACTTAAAATAGCTCTAGTATAAGTATGAATCTCCTATTATTTTCCCACATCTCGCTAATATATTTCAAGAAATAGTTATATGTATTATATATTTTTATAAACAAGCAGGGTCAGGTTTAATATAAACCTGACCCGTTATCCTAATATTCCAATACCTTTGACAAGAAGTCTTTAGTTCTTGGATGTCGTGGGTTTTCAAACAGCTCCTTTGCACTGTTCTGTTCTATAATTTCACCATCGGCCATGAATATAACTCTATCTGCTACCTGTTTAGCAAAAGCCATCTCATGAGTTACTACTATCATTGTCATACCTGTTTCTGCTAGATATTTCATTACATTCAACACTTCTCCAACCATTTCTGGGTCTAGAGCTGATGTAGCTTCGTCAAATAGCATTATTTCTGGATCCATAGCAAGGGATCTAGCAATAGCTATTCTCTGCTTTTGCCCTCCTGACAAGGAATTTGGATATGCATCCTTTTTATCCAATAAATCCATTGTCTTTAGAAGTTCCAAAGCCTTGTTTTCAGCTTCATCTTTGGTTAGTCTTCCAGTCAAAATTGGAGCTAGTGTTATATTCTCAAGAACGGTTTTATGAGGAAAAAGGTTAAAATGTTGAAAAACCATTCCTATCTTCTGTCTAATCTTATCTATATTTTTACCTGCTTTTGCTATGTTTTTGTCGTCAATGTATATATTGCCAGATGTAGGCTCTTCCAAGTAGTCAATACACCTTATTAAAGTACTCTTACCAGAGCCAGAAGGCCCTATTAAAGCAACAACTTCTCCCTTTTCTATTTCCATATTTATATCCTTTAGTACGTGTTTTTCTCCAAAATATTTGTTTAGATTTTCTATTCTAATCACCGTGAGATAATCTCCTTTCCAACACTCCTATTAGCTGAGACAGAGTAAATGTCATTATAAAATATATTACTGCTACTATTATCAGAGGATTAAAAGCCTGATAGCTATTGCTTTGGACTATCTTGGAAGCATACATTAGTTCTGCTACACCTATAGTGGATGCTACAGCCGTCTCCTTTATCAAGGTAACGAATTCATTTCCTAATGCTGGGAGTATGTTTTTTATAGCTTGAGGCAGTATTATATGCCTCATGGTTTGACTATTAGATAAACCTAGGCTTCTACTCGCTTCCCATTGCCCCTTATCTATCGATTGTATTCCCGAACGGATAATCTCTGCTACATAGGCAGCACTGTTTAAAGAAACAGCTATCAGTGCAGCTAAAAATCCATCCATAGTTACTCCCATGAGCACATAGCTTCCAAAATAAACCAAAGCAATTTGCACCATCATAGGAGTCCCACGAACTACTTCAATGTATATAGTTGATATAATACTCAATAGCTTAAATCTAGACATCTTCAAAAGACACAATAAAGTACCTAACAAAACACCTGCAATTAGGGATAGAAATGATAGCAGTATGGTTATTTTAATTCCTGTTATATAGTAATGCTTATAATTTACAAACAACTCCAGTACTTTCAATTTTATTCCTCCTAATTGCTAAGCTCCAAAGCCTCTGTAAACCATTTTTCTAACAGTCCTTTTGCTTTAGCATCAGCTAATATTTCATTTAACTTCTCTGTTAACTCATCATTTCCTTTCTTCACAGCTATTGCTACACCTTCTCCACCTGGATCGATGCTAATGCCTTCAACAACCATCAAATCATCATTTTCATTTGCAAAGGCTTTAGCAACTAAATCCTCCATAATGGCACAGTCAATCTTTCTAGTTTTAAGGTTCATGACTATCTCTGGATTTGTAGTTAAACTGAGCACTTTTGCATTTTCTATTGATGTTTTAGCCATTTTCTCTTGAACAGTGCCAATTTGTACTCCTATGCTCTTACCCTTTAAATCTTCCATTGTTTTAATCTTATCCGCATCTTCCTTATGGATTAATACACTATGGGTAGACTTATAGTAGACATCAGTAAAGTTTGCCTCTTTTCTTCTTTCATCATTGGCATTCATACCTGCTATTACAATATCCAACATTCCAGTTGATAATCCACCTAGAAGCTTATCAAAATCCATATCCTTTAATTCCAGCTCTACCCCTAGCTGTTCTGCAATATACTTTGCAATTTCAATGTCGAATCCAACTATCTCATCCTTTCCATTGATCATCTTATGAAACTCAAAAGGTGGATAATCAGCGCTGGTACCGACTACTATTTTCCCTTTCTTTTGAATTCCCTCTAACGTATAGCTTTCTACTTGAGAATCGTCATCTTGCTTGCTTACCTTTTCACTTCCTCCACAAGCAGCTAACAGGCTTGAAAGCATGAGTATTACTAACAATAAGCTTATCTTCCTTTTCATCCTTATACCTCTCCCTTCTTAATTTTTTATTAATAAAAAAACTCGTCTCTTACAGTTAAGAGACGAGTTAAACTCGCGGTGCCACTCTTATTGGTTTTACTAGACAAAACTAGTAAAACCCACCTCAAACCAGATAACGCTTTGGATGCGAAATGGGATACTCACCAGACTGGCTTTGTCCCATTTGTCTCAACAGCTCTCTTCATTATACTTTCAATTCGCTGGCTCTCACCTTACCCAGCTCTCTGTAGAATCTACTCGTATAACTACTCTCTGTGTCATAGACTTTATATATTCAATTTTAATTAGAAACTAAAAAAACTCGTCTCCTTATCAAGAGACGAGTTATACCCGCGGTGCCACTCTCGTTGTTTTTACTAGACAGAACTAGTAAAAACCAACTCTTTCAGGTAACGCCTGATGCGGGATAGGATACTCACCACAAGGCTTTGTCCTATCCATTTCAGCAGCTCTTTTCATTAAGCTTTCCATCTCCTGGCTCTCACCTAACCCAGGTTCTCTGTAGGATGTACTCGTCTTAACTACTCCTCTGCCTCTTCAATATTACCGATCTTTAATTCTTATAATGTATTTAATAATAAAATCATCTTCATAATTTGTCAAGAGATTTTTATTGTAATTTTTTAGTAAATTGTCCTTATGGTTAGCTATGTCATTTCTACAATACTTAACCTTTCTTTTTTGAGCTGTTCTAACTTTCTTATAACACTATCTTTTTCAGACTTAAGCTTTAACATAATACCTTCTACCTTAAATATCGCATCTTCTACCCTGCTTTCTGCATCTCTTATTCTGGACTGTACTGCTAAATCTGAAAATATCCCATCGAAAAAGAAATCTGCAAAGGTCAAAAAAGTACCTATATTTAAGTTTATGTCCACATATTCGTTAACATCCTCTAGTTCTCTGTAAAATTTTCTCAGTAAGCTCTGAACTCTTGAAATTTCAGCTTTAGCCTCATTTAGCTTTGAATGCTTTACCATAGTTGCAATCATGTCTCCACCAAATATATCCCACAATCCCCAGTCGCCTGCAGAATTTAACTTTTTCTGTACATCATAAAGGGAATACAATAACTCATTACCAGCATAAATTGCTTCTTCCAGCTCTTTAATCCTATCCAATAAAGAAGACTCTTCTTCTGTTATCCTTTCCAATCTAGCTGCTACATCTTCATTTAATGACTTAAGCATCTCCTCTTTTTGTTTGATTAACCTTTCATGTTCGTATTCAAGATATCTCAACTTATCTATATTTTCCTCTAATTTGTTAATATCTTCAATTAAATCATTTAGCTCTTCACAAACGGCATCATACTTAAGCTTTGCATCAATTGCTTCTTCCTTTTCCTTATCCAGCTTCTCCCATTTTGTTCCTAGTATGGTATTTATAAAATTGGAAAGAGACATCCCTTCAAGTTTTTTTACATCCTTTTCTTCCCTTTGCAACTGCTTAAATAATTCAGCTTTCTTAACTTCTAATTCCCTTTTATGTCTTATTGCATTTTCAAGCATCTTTTCAAGCCTTTCTTTTTCCCTTAAACCAGCCTTAATCCTTAACAATTTATCATTTATATCTTTTATATCTCTCATAGATACCATCCTTAACTACATATTTATTTTCATATTATCATAAATATGAAAAAATATCCTCTTTAATTTATAACAATAAAAAATAAAAGTGTACTCCAAAAGCTAGATGTTTGCTCTAACTTTTGGAATACACTTACAGCTAAATATTATATGCTATCTTTGAGCCTCGTATTGTCTTAAAAGTTTAACAAATAGTTCAGGAACTTTAGCCATGTTTTCAGGAGATTCAACAAAGGAAATCCTAAATTGAGTTTTACCTGGATTTTCATCGTCGTTTTCTACATTGTAGAAGCCTTTCATAGGTGCTACAAGAAGGGTTGTTTCAACGCCATCTAGTTCAACTGAACCTTCTCCAGCACAGTATAAAACAAAATCAATGGAATCAAATCCTGGTTTTACAACATTTCTAACATCTATTACAGAATAAATGGATGCGTCAGGACTTGAAACTATAAGACCTGGCTCCAATCTCTTTAGTTCATTATAAACTTTTACTATTAAATCCCTATAATAATCTCTCTGTTGTTTGCACCATCCAAGAATGCTTTCTTTGCTTTCATGAGCTAGTGCTCCGAATATATATTGACCAATTGCATTAGCACAGAGGTTAGCAGTATATTCAGCAACAGCTCCTCTATAGAAATCCTCATTATCTGTCACGATTGCACCTATTCTCAAACCACATGCATTCCATACTTTTGAAGCAGTCTCAATGCTAATCCTTCTGCCTTCAATTCCTGGAACGTCCTCATCTGTTAGTCCCCAGATGCTTACTAATTTTTCATCATCTGTATAGAATAGCTCACGATAAGCCTCATCGCTTGCCATCCACATGTTATACTTAACACAAAGCTTAGCAAGGTCTTTTAATAGATCATAAGTGTACAATTGACCTGTTGGATTATCATATGGAATTACCAATAGTGCACCAGGATTGTATTTCTTTATCATCTCTTCTACTTCTTCCATATCTGGCAAATTGAATTTACCATCTTCACCCATGTGACGCTTAATAGTTACAGTTTTACGCCCTATTCTTTCAGCAAAAGAAATATAGTTTGTATAGGCAGGGTCAATCATCATAAGAGGTCTTTCATCAGACCCAGCTGGTCCACATACTCCTAAAAGCAATAATTCCATGCTAGCAGAACCACCATCTGTAACTAAAACATGAAGCTTACTTGTGTCAAATCCTTCGCTCCTTAGAATATTTTTGAAAGCTTCCTGTGCTTCTTCAGTACCAGATGTTTGAGTATACCTTATAACTCCATTAGCAAATGGGCTTTCTGGTGAGTTTAGTTCAAACATCCTTTTTTGCATAGCAGGGTTAGTTGGTAAGGAAACGTTTCCAATCCCCACATTAATTACAGCTTCAGGTTTTACTTTTCGTTCAGCATATTTCATCTGAGCTAAACGCACGTCGGATGGTTCTCTTGATTCAAAATGGGCTGATAATCTAGGTTTATTCATTATAGTCCCCCCTAATCATAGTCCTTTATAAAAATATGTGAGTATTTACTTCTATTATACACTATTTTTTATTTGTTTCATCCAATTTGTAAAAATTGTTATAAAATTTGCAAATTGTTTTCTATAATAATAAAAAGGATCAGACCTGAACAATTGCTCTTAATCTACATTAATAAAGCAATTATTCAAGCCTGATCCTAATATAATCTATTTCACAAACTCTAATTCATAATCCAAATTATATCTTTTCATGGCATTTTCAACTATTGAAAAAATAAGACCTTTGTACCCTAAGCCACAGGCTTCTGCCATTTTAGTTATATCGCTATGGCCTTTCATAAGCCCTGGTAGTGAATTTACTTCTAACACATAAGGTTGTCCATCCTTCAGTCTAATATCAACTCTTGCATAATCCCTCAGATCTAAAACTTTAAATGCTTTAATAGCTATTTCTTCAATTTTCTGTTGAGTATCTTTATCCAGTTTTGCTGGAATATGATAGATTGTTTTTTCTCCATAATGAATTTTTACTTCAAAGCTGTAAAACTTGTGAAGATGTTTTGGAAGATTAGAAAAGTCTATTTCCACGATTGGAAGAACTGATATGTTTTCACCATTACCTAGAAGTCCCACTGTAAACTCTCTACCATCTATATATTCGGTGATCATAACAGGAGGGTCATAAGAATTTAAGCATTCTCTAACCTTTTTAATTAGCTCCTCTTTGTTAAATACTAGACTGCTTTGGTGAATACCCCTACTAGAGCCCTCATCCTTTGGCTTTACTATTGCAGGTAAATTGATATCAATATGCTCTATTTCATCCAAATCACTTACATAAGCAAATTTAGGTGTATTGATATTTGCTTCATTGAACAGCTTACAGGAATATATCTTATTATACGCTAAAGCATGGCCTAAAGGAGAAGACCCAGTATAAGGAATGCCTGCAAATTCTAGCATTGCTGGAAGTTGAGAAATTCTTGAACTGCCCCTAATACCATTACATAGATTGAATACCAGATCTACCTTTTCCCTTTTTAATTTATTAAGTATATTTTCATCAAAAACTAGGTCAACACAGGTAAACCTCTCTGATAGTACCTCTTTAATAGATTTCACAGTATTCCTTTTTTGCCTGTCTTCCATTAATCCCTCTTCACTAGGCAAAAAAGCACTCCTAGGCAGGTCTGTAACAATAGCTATTTTCATCAACTATCATCCCCCTTTTGATGGTTTTTGTTAAAAAATAATATTAACAAAAAGGCATAGCTTTAAGACCATGTTCTTATACCATAGTCTCAACGCCTACATAATAATCTTATAGCTTTTCATATCCTTATTGTTTTTTCATATGTTCAAATTAATAAATAACCTAATTTATAAACAATTTGGAGATATTTTGACATGCTACCCATGAATTTGAAAAGAGTTTTCTGAAAGCAAACCAAATAGATGCTTTTAGCAAAATAGATAATATATCTATATATTACCATATGTAATCATGAGGATTCAAGTATCTAAAGCTATATTTTAGATTAATGCTATGGAGACAGTAAACTATCCTCAAAATTATAGGAACTCTTTGCCTTTACTTATTTTTCATATGCAAACAAGGTAAGTTTCCCATTACCATAACAATGGATGTTTGCTTTCCTATGTTTGAATATTTTACGTAAATTTTATATTCACGCCATAGTATAAACATGGTATATTAAAAATTAACCATCAGACAAAGGGGGTATATTATGAAAATCACTGAAGGATATATGCCATATCTGGAATATAAAACTTATTACAGGATAGTAGGAGAATCCACTGGAAATAAAAAACCATTAGTTCTAGTACATGGAGGGCCAGGAGCCACACATAATTATTTCGAGGTACTTGATAAACTTACTGAAATAGATGGAAGAGCTCTTATTATGTATGATCAACTAGGATGCGGATTATCCTCTAATCCTTCCCGTCCTGATTTATGGCATGCAAGAACATGGATTGAAGAGTTAATTCAACTACGCAAACATTTAGGGTTAGATGAAATCCATTTATTAGGACAATCTTGGGGAGGAATGTTGACAATCCAATACGCTTGCGAGTACAAACCAAAGGGCATAAAAAGCTATATATTATCGAGCACTTTACCATCTGCAAAACTGTGGGAAAAAGAACAGCGTAGAAGAATAAAATATCTTCCAAAGGAAATGCAAGATGCTATCGCAAAAGCTGAAGAAACTGGGGATTATTCCTCTGAAGAGTACAAAGCTGCAGAAGCAGAGTTCATGCTCCGTCATTGCTTTGCAAATATAACTGAGAATTCCCCTGAATGCTTAAGACGTCCAAGGAATGTGGGAGTAGAATCCTACCTAACTGCTTGGGGCCCAAATGAATTCACCCCTACTGGTACATTAAAAGACTTTGATTTTACTGATGAGCTTGAAAATATTCAAGAACCTTGTTTGATAATAAGCGGTGTGGATGAACTCTGTTCACCACTTATCGCAAAAACTATGTATGATAAAATCCCAAACTCTGAATGGGAATTGTTTGAATTTAGTCGCCATGTACCATTTATAGACGAAACAGACAAATATATAGATGTGCTTATTAAATGGTTAAACAAGCATGACTAATAGAAACTTCTAATAAAAGAATCCCTTGAATAAAATCGTTGAATGATTTCAAGGGATTCTTGTTTTTATACTCCTTTGTTATTTTGCTTTTTTCTGTATTCTTCTATTATACTTGCAGCTGATATAAAGGCAATATATAAAGGTATCGTCACAAGTAATATGGCAAAAAAGTCCCTTTCAGCTGAATAGGAGGAAGTAATAAAACCTTTAATAATGATATGTGCTATTATATAGGATATGGGCAATAGAAAAACTTTTAGCATAATATTTCTTACATGTTCTTTTCTAAGGCCTATAAACAAGATAATACCACTTAAAACAGTTAGTAACAGAGATAATATTAAATAGTATCCTAAAACCAACCTTGGTAGTGTAACTAAACCACCATTTGGATTTTGATCCTTGCCATATATTAAAATATCTTCCCTTCCATCCCCATTATAATAGTAAACGGAAACTACTTTTTCCCCTTTTGGGTTTAAAACTATATTATTTACAGATTTCTTCATAATATTTCTATTCCAAATACTATCCCAGGTAGTTATATGGTATACAAGTCCATCATCCGTTTCTGATGGATAAGAACTAATATCGTATCCTGTAACTTCATCATTAAATACTACAATTATCATTCCATTATCTTTTTCCATGAAGGATATTAAACCTTCATGATAAGGAATAAACCGAGGAACAGTTAAAAAACCAATTACAGCTGTAATTATAGCTATTGTCAACATAGCTGTAAAAATTACTGCTTGCAGCTTCTTTTTACATATAGAAGCTTTTATCTTTTTTAAAGGGGTCATGTCTGTATCAATAGGTAAATCAATTGAAGTTTTCATATCTTCAAGTTCTTTTTTGCATTTATCACAATTGTTAATATGCTCTTCAACTATTTTACGAGTATCTTCACTTACCATACTTTCAGCATATAACGGTAAAATATCTCTAATAACATTACATGTTATTCTCATCTTTAACACTCCAATCTCTCTTTAATCTTATTTTTGGCCCGGTGATAAGTGACGCAAGCCCAATTTTCCGTTTTCCCAAATATAGAAGCTATCTGTTTAAAGCTAAGTTCTCCAAATACTCTTAACATAAATACTTCCCTATAGGGTTCATTTAAGTTTAGTAAAACCTTTTGAATTTTCTTTGATTCTTCTAAAATACATATTTCTTTTTCTATATCAATATCCTTTTCTGGGACAGGAATAAAATCCATGCTAACTAGTTTTTTGTTCTTCCGTAAGTAAGAATAATAAGTATTTCTAGCAATTTTACATAACCACACTCGTATATCGCAGTCCCCTTTAAAGCTATCTATGGAACTTATTGCTTTCATGAATGTTTCAGAAGTAATATCTTCAGCAATATGCTTATTACCTGACAGACTATAAATATATAGGTAAACATGTTTAAAATAATTCTTATATATTTCCTCTAGCTGCGTCACTTTATCACCTCCTATTAATAAGACGCTTAAAGGAAGATTATCTTACAAATATTTTATAATTTTTTACAAAAAAAGAAGGCCACTAATAAGCCTTTTCCTGGATTCACTATTTTTATTCTACAGTCCAATTCCTCCATCTTGATATTTCTCTATTCCTTACTGTCCTATTATCATTTTCTTTTAAAAACCTATTTATTTTATTTAACAGCAAACCCTTTTGTTCAGGAAGTTTTCCTTTTAATATTAATGCATTTGTTTTGTGAGTTGCATTAAATACAGTATTTCTCATGTGTAGATTTTCCAATAGCATTTTCTCTTCCCTAATTGATTCTAACATACTCAGCCTTTTAAACTCCTTTTTTCTTATCTTTTCAACTAGTTTTGCATCCTTAAAGATCACTAGAGTAACTACTATAATAACTTGGGGATTGACCATTGATAATAAGCTTGCTGTATCTATTGCATTTTCTCTAGTAAGCTTTTTCCCTCCAAGCCCCAGCATAATATAAGTTGAATACGAAATATTGCACTCTTCTAATTTTTTTAATGCTCGATAATTATCTTCTCTTGTAACTCCCTTATTGTGAAAAGCTAATATCTCATCATTTCCCGATTCAACGCCTATAGACAATTCTCCTATTCCTAATCTTTTAAGCTCCATCAGTTCATCTTTGCTTTTTCTCAAGATGTCATCAGCCCTTGCAAAACTGCTTATGTTTTTCACTTGAGGAAAATAATCTTTTATTAATTTAATTATTTCAATTAAAGTATCAGTATCTAAGCAAAAAGGATTTCCACCAGCCATAACTACTTTTTCGACAGGTCTTCTCCTATTAGAATAATACTCTTTTAAAGCCTTTAACTTTTTATCTGTTTCCTGTAATCCCAGAAACTTGAATTTGTTATCATGGTTCAAATCACAATATAAACATTTATTCCAGCTACATCCAACTGTAACAGGCACTGCTACGCTGTATCCTTGTGTCATAGGCACATAAAAGTAATTGCCATATTCCTTATAGATCTCATTAAGCATCTAATCACTCCTTATGATTCAAAGGAAGTCTATATATTATTACCCAAATTATGATACATAACATTTTTAGCTATAAATATTATTGTTAGGTTTAAACAAAAATAAAAGGTGGACAACAATAATCCACCTTCTATACTAATCTTTTTCATCCATTGTAAGTTCATGTTCCCCTATTACATAATATTTTACCAATCCCAATAATACTGCAATAGCAGCAAATCTAATAAATATAGGCAACATGACACTATTGGCATTTACAGCTAAAGAGTTTCCTGTAGTTCCCCCAACAATAATCCCTATAACAAACATCACGAATACAATTCCCCCGCCAGCTATGGCTATTATAAGAAAAATACTAAATAGAGATTCAATAACCTTCTCTAACCGATCCTTCATTTCAATTCCCCCTTATAGAAATGCTACTGGTAGCATTCCTGCTAATATCAATATGGAAAATATTAGGTGAAATATAACCCATATAAGAGCCAGCATAGATGTTTCTTTCATCCCTGACTTGGCTATACCCATAGCAGCATACATGGCAAGGGCCAATGGTGGAGTCATACCTTCTAATGCTCCTGTTATACAAGGTAAAATAGCAGCCACTAGAAGTGGATTTGCACCAGCTCCCGCCAGAGCAGTTATTATCAGTGAACCAAATATAGCTACTTGTGCAGAACCTGTTATGAACATTCCTAAAAAAGTGGTAAGCAGTGGGAAGAATATGGCTAGCTGCAGTTTTGACATATTGAAATTATGTATATATTCACCTATGGGCTCTGCAATATTAGCGTCTCCAAACAATTCTGATAGGCAATAAGCAAAGTATACTGTAGCTGCTACTGGAACCACTTGAGATATGGCCTTTTTAAATAGGTTGAATAAAGCTTTTGGCTTTAATCCCCCTTCTAATTCGTTGCGGCTGATTATCAGTGCATATATTGCCGCTACTCCAGGAGTAAATAATATTATACAGCTGGATAAAGCAGATGCTCCATCTTTTCCAAGTCTAGATGTAAAAAAGGTATCTTTAAATTTATAGTCTAGATAAAGAGGTATGAATATTATTAATGGTACTAATAAGGATTTCCAACCTTTTTTCAAGGTTTCCTTAATATCTGGACGCTCCTCTTTAGGTACTGGTTCAACTTTGTAATACCTAACAAATATATATAAAGTCAATGCCCTTTGAAGTATTAACCATATACCAACTCCCCATACTACCATCCAAAAATGTGATAAAGTATATTTACCTGGATACAAAACATCTAATACACCAAAAGCTAAAAGTATAGTACCAGATGGTGGTATCATAGGTCCTAAGGAGCTGGCTGACATCTCTACTGTTGCTGCTAAGTGTCTTGGAAATTTGGTCCTAATCATTGCAGGTATTGTAAAAACCCCTGTTGCAGCTACATTCCCTGGGCCTGTCCCAGAAAGAGCCGCCATAAATGTACTGGATATAAGTGCAACCCATCCAGCACCTCCTCTAAATCTTCCTACGATAGCTAATATGAAATCAATAACATAATTTATTACTTTAGTTTCTCCAAATATAAAAGCTAAAGTCAAAAAAGCAACGATTGCATAAAATAATGTATTAGTGGACGGTTTAAGCAGGTAATATAACAATTTGTCAAACTTTCCTAAAGCAACCACCATGACTAAAAAGCCAATAAACATAGCTTCATATATAGGTCTTTTATAGAATACAAATACTATAATAATAGTAATAAGTAATACAAATAAATAGATCAATTCTACCGGCATACCCATAAAATACCCCCTTTAATATATACTAAAAAAACGTAACTAAAAAAATTATTTTAATAATTATAACAAATTTTAATTTTATATACTATTTATTTCTGCTTGTTATTATCAAAATTTAACTTTTTTATAATTAGCATAATACATTATATCCTAGTATTTTAGTTGTGCCCTTTAAGAGTTCAACTAATAAAAAGCGGTTTTCACTAATTTGAAAACCGCAGTATAACATTTATCGTACTTATTGAGCATTTGGTTTTTCATCTAATACCTCTTCAGGAAGCAATTGCAGTGCTTTTTCTAATATGTCCTTAGCATAAACGCCTTCCCCCCATGGAGGAGTTATGAGTTGCCTCCATACTTTACTTCCTCTCTTATTATGAAATAGACCTAAAGTGTTTTTTATAGCATTATACCCCTTTTTTTGATCTTTACCAAATCTTTCTACATAATCTATTAATTTTTCTATGACTTCACGTCTAGAAATACTGTTTATTTTTCCTTCTTCAAAAAACTGGTCTACTTCAGTTAATAAAAAAGGATTCTCGTATGCTACCCTTCCTAACATAACTCCATCTACATAATGCAAATGCTCCCTAATAGATTCAATGGTCTTTATACCCCCATTTATCTCAATAAACAATTCAGGAAAACTTTTTTTGATTTGATACACATCCTCATACCTAAGGGGAGGAATTTCTCTATTCTCTTTTGGGCTCAGACCTTCTAGTATAGCGATACGAGCGTGGATTATAAAGTGTTTTACTCCTGCTTCAGAAAGAACTTTTACAAAATACTCTAAGTCCTCGTATTTATCCAATACTACCCTTGGCAAAGTACTAGGTAGCACATTAGTACCATCAATACCAATTCTATGCTTAACGGTAATGGGCTTTTTGGTTTCCTTTTTCATAGCTTGAACTATTTCAGCAACCAATTCTGGGTAGGCCATAAGAACTGCTCCCATTTGATTGCCTGAGACACGGTCTGATGGGCATCCTACATTTAAATTTATTTCATCATAATCCCACTCTTCGGCAATTTTAACCGCCTCAGCAATCTCCCTCTTATCACATCCTGCTATCTGCAAAGCTATTGGCTTTTCAAAGGGGTCAAAATCTAAAAGCTTATTCCTATCTCCATGGATAATAGCACTGCTGGTAATCATCTCTGTATACAGCATGGACCTTTTAGTTAGAAGTCTGCAAAAATATCTAAAATGTCTATCCGTTATATCCACCATAGGAGCAATGCTTATTCGAGACATTATACTCTCCTTTCATTCATTATATTTCCCTAAATATTATTCCCGTTAATTATGTTTAATCTAAAAATTCACCCATACATGAGCTTATCCTATTTAATTCTTTTTAAATAAAAAAACCTCCAAGTAGGTATCCTAATTTAATTAATTAGACTATCTACTTTGGAAGCATCATATTAAATCAACATCTTCTCCATATTCTCTAAGGTTTCAATATCCTCTTTGCTTAGCTTTTCATACAATTTCTTTCTACATTCAACCGCTAATTCCTCTTTGTTTCTTTTCTTCTTGTTCTTGAAAATATCAGTCCAGTGCACCTTTTTGTTTTTATAGTACAAATCAAAGTCTACTAATCTCTTTCCATCCATTGTATATTCTAGTGCCATTAATATTTTCTTAACTTCTTCAGGTTTAGAAAAAGTAAACAATCTAACTTGATAGGTTAACACTGAAAAGAGCATTACAGCATAGTCCTTTGTCCAGCTCTCTCCTAAAATCATACCTGCTTCTAACTTAGATAATACATGCATAAGCCTGTTATAGTTTTCTTCATATCTGCCAGTAGAATCATAAATGTTGATTCTAAGCTCATACCACTGACTATCATCTAAGCATTGAGTAATAATCCTCAATGTTTCTAATCGCAGTATTTCTTGAACTTCTCTAATTGGTTTTGGAATTAAAATCTTTGTTTCCAATAAATCAGCTGCAGCCACAGGACCATTTATTGCTTTATTTGTAAAAGATATAATAGTATCATCCTTTTCTCCTAAGTGAATCCCTTCAATTATGCCGACTTCTCTACCAGAAAATCTCTCCTTTATTCTTTCTATTAACTTGTTTTCATTGCCTGCTATTCTCATGACTACTGATGCTGGGCCCATATCAACTCTATTTATCATATGACACACATGACTATTTATAACAGAAGCTAATATAATTGTAGAAGCGTCATTTATAAGCACAATTTTTTTTGCATCTTCCACGCTGGTTTTTACATGATTGACACCCGTTATAAAGCATAAAGTGCTGTTGTCTGATGCCTTTTCAAATCCTTGCCAGAAATCTGTAATTTCTCCATTATGATTTTTCTCTAGAAATTTCACAACCTCATCAGTATATTCAGTTCTGAAAAATAAAAAACGCGGACCCATCCTGAATAAAAACATTTATATCCCCCATTCATTTATAGACTAATCCCTTTGGGTTCCATTAATCTCAATCTGTTTGTACCTACTGGATAATCTAGATGAAATATTTCTTTTGTAGATAGATCTATTATATTTATATTTAATACCCCATTTAAACCAATTGTTTCATCATTTTTATAATGCATAGGTTCAAAACAATGCCCATAAAGATTAAAATCTACTTTGCAAGAATACTCCTTGTAGTAATGGCTAACTGCAATTTTACAATCATTAATAGTTAAAATTCCATCCTGGAGAACAATCCCTTTCTTAGTCAATTTATTAACTGTTTCATAGTCATCATGATTACCTAATATATAATAGATCTGTGACTGTTCATGTTTTTCTAGCCCTTCAATGAGCTTCGCAACTTCACAGTGATATCGACCTATTTTATTCCTGTAGTATTCCAACTTAATATTATCTACCATATCACCTGTGTGTATAATAAATTCAGGATTTAAAATATCAATTAATTTAAAAATATAACTGTAAATACCTACAGGTGTATTTGGTAAAATAAAAATACAATAAATGGTCATCAAAAATACAAAAAGT
>JAAROH010007749.1_pt1 | contig 39988 bp, 41 predicted proteins | sample 7248631 | NCBI WGS metagenome assembly JAAROH01 (sample SAMN09772309, study PRJNA484901) | compost metagenome | isolation source: Vermicomposting unit | place: India | reverse complement strand
TACGCCCTGCACATTCCTTGAGGATGGGAGACTTCTTTCGGAAATCCGTTAAAAACCTAAACGTCTTTCTACTCTGCGAAGTCGGTTTTCCAAGCGGTCGACTTCCCGTTCCAAACGGTTTACATTTCTTTCTAATCTGTCAATTCGGGTTTGTGTACCTGTTCCCGGAAAGCCGGGGAAAAATTGTCCGGTTTGCCCCGGGGTTTGAAATTGCCCCTGTCCCGGAAATTGTCCCGGGGTTTGAAATTGATCCATTCCTGGAAATTGTCCTTGGCCGGGGAATTGATATTGCCGGTAGTAATCAATCATAAACATAACCTCCTCTATAATCTCAGTAATTAGTGTATGTGCATATAACTAAAAGGGACTGATTGGAATGCCTAATTCTTGATTAAAAAAGAGGTGGTTTGCTTTAAGTTTTTGGTAATGGAGTTAAGAAAATTTAGCCTGATTCGTGAAAAAAATATATGATCTGCTTTAAATTTTGGGAATGGAGTTAAGAAAATTTAGCCTGATTCGTGGAAAAAAATATATGGTCTGCTTTAAATTTAGGGAATGGTTTTAAGAATTTTTACCCTAATGTGCAATCGAAAAATATCGTTTGCTAAGAAATTTGCATGTGGATGACAGAGTATATTGGCTAATTTGTGGTCAAAAAAGGGTCCAATATTTTTCCCTATGTTAAATTGGAAAGAATCTTATTATACTAAAAAGACATGGATAGTAAATGTAGGAGGCTATTGAATGCGAATTGATAAAATTTTGGCAAATATCGGCTATGGGAGCCGGAAAGAAGTGAAAAAGTTATTAAAGAATCGGGTGGTAACTGTAAATGGAGAGACCGTGACAGATGCGAAAACTCATGTCGACCCAAAAAAAGATGAAATGACTGTTTATGGGGAAAAAATTGAATACAAAGAATATATTTATTTAATGATGAATAAACCGGCCGGTGTGATTTCCGCGACAGAAGACGTCCGTGAGAAAACCGTGATTGATTTGTTAGAAATGGAGGATGCTGTTTATGAGCCTTTTCCCGTTGGACGACTCGATAAAGATACAGTGGGTCTGTTGCTTCTAACGAATGACGGGGGATTGGCGCATCAGCTGTTGTCACCGAAAAAGCATGTACCGAAAACGTATTATGCATTAGTGGATGGAACCATTACTGAGGAAGACAAAAAAGCGTTTGCAGCCGGAATTAAGCTTGATGATGGTTATGTCACAAAGCCTGCTCAACTCAATATTTTACGGAGCGGTGAAATTCGGTCGGAAATTGAATTGACGATTACAGAAGGGAAATTTCATCAAGTGAAACGCATGTTTGAAGCGGTAGGAAAAAAAGTAGTTTATCTAAAGCGGCTTTCCATGGGACCAATTAAGCTGGATGAGGGTTTAGCTGAAGGGGAATACCGAGAACTGACCGATGAAGAAGTCGATCTTCTGAAAAATAGGCAATGACCTGGTTTTTATAATAATGAAGTGGTGGGCTGAAAAAAATCGCCAAATAAAGGCGATTCCTATATAAATCTTTATTCTAAGATGAAATTCTCACTTTTTTATCTGTCGTTGTCCATTTGCCTCGGCTCGGGCTTGTAACTAAGCCATTATATGCCAAAACATTTAAATCTCTTTGAATGGTCCGAGGAGTCGTGCCAAACTCGTCAACTAATTCCTGTGTTGACACCGTTCCGTTTTCATAAATAAACATGTATACGGATTTGATTCGAGTTAGCATTCGGTCTGTTGAGTTTTTCAAAAAACCACACCCCTATAAAATTATTAATTGGCGAACTGCAAACGACAACGGGGAATAGCATCCCTGTTCTCTGAGACTCTGCACAACTATCGTCGGCAGGTTCTTATCTACGCAAACTTCTTCTAATTGCACCTTTTCCATTTTAGTAAAACCTAACTTCTCAATGGAGTAATACAGCACATAGAACCATTTGTTTTGATAAGGATTTTTACTAACAATGCATGTTCCAATAAATTACTTTCACGTTAGGATAAGGCTCATCTAAAAACTTTGCTTATCATTAATCTCTAAAAAATATTTTTTCCTCATCTCCCAAGAACTAAAATCATGGGGTGTCATAGCTTTGTTTTCTGATAAATGGAAAATGTAATACTAATATTATAACGAATTGCCATATAAATTGCCAGTCTTTTTATATTATTAGAAAATAATTTTTTAAACAAATTGTTAAAGTTCTTTTAAAATTTACCCCACCTTAAGATTCTGAGTTTAAAAGGAATATAGGTGGAAATCCCCTGCGGATGGGAGTTTATGTAATAACGGCGTTACCTAAGATTTTCGCATTTTTATAGATAGATAAAAACTTCACCTCCTTTTTTGCCATTATATGAATAATGTTATAAAATATTCAAAGAAATTCATTCAATAGATGTTTGAATGGTAATAGGTTATTTTCTTATACGTTTAAGAATAAATTTCCAGCAAAGGTGAGATTTCACTTAAATGTAGGTTGATTTCAACGAAGGGAAGGGAGAACATTGGGAAAAGTTATTTTTAATGGTCATATTGTTGATCGGGAAAAAGCGATCATTCATATTGAGGATCGCGGATTTCAGTTTGGTGACGGTGTTTATGAAGTAATCAGGATTTACAATGGAAAGCCTTTTACATTAAAAGAGCATATTGATCGGCTTTATGCAAGTGCCCAAAAAATTTATATGGAGATTCCTTATTCTAAACAAGAAATAACGGATTTAATTATCAATTTGCTTGAACAAGAGAATGCTTCTACATGTAATCTGTATTTGCAAATTTCAAGAGGTGTAGTTCCCAGAAATCATGTTATTCCTGAAACGGTTTCACCCACCTTGATCGGTTATCTTATGCCCGGTACTCGTCCGGTTGATTTAATGAAAACCGGGGGGAAAGCCGTTATTACGGAGGATTTACGCTGGCATTATTGTGATATAAAGTCGATCAGTTTGTTAGGAGCTGTTTTGGCAAAGAAAAAAGCAACGGATGCCGGCTGTCTGGAAGCAATTTTACATCGAGATGGCATCATTACAGAGGGTAGTTCGACCAATATATGGATGGTTCAAAACGGGAAGCTATTTACTCATCCGGCTAATCAATTTATTTTAAATGGGATTACCAGACAAAAAGTAATTTCATTGCTTGACTTCAACCAACTGCCTTATGAAGAAACCGGTTTTACTGTGGAACAATTACAAAATGCCGACGAGCTGTTTTTAACGAGTACGACAATGGAAATCATCCCGATTGTTGAAGTAGATGGTGTAAAAATTGGAAACGGGACGCCAGGGGATGTAACGAGAAAACTTCAAACATTATTTGAACAAGAAATAGAGCATGAATGTGGTCATCTTTTAAGCAAGGTGGAATAATTGTCTCTTACAAATATACTTCTACACGAAACGGAATGGCCAAAGATAAGATAATTTTTTAACAATTACAGTTTGTTTATTTATAAATCTTTGAGTACTACTCCCTTTTTTGGTGTACAATAAATAATGAATAAAAATGTACGAGGGAGTACCATTATGAAAGGGAATCATTATTTTTTTGCCGTAAAATTACCGAGTGAAGCGAAGAAATTTATTCACCAATGGGTTATGACGAATAAAGAGCATTTTCAGTTTAAACGTTGGGTCCATCCCGAAGATTATCATATCACCCTTGCTTTTTTAGGGGATCAAGAAATAGAAATGTTAGAAAGAGCAATCGCTGCTGTTGGGAAAATCGCAAAGGAAGAAAAACCATTTGAGCTTACTTTTCATCAGTTGGGGACATTTGGAAAGGCGACGGAACCACGGATTTTTTGGCTGGATGTTAAACCTTGCGAACGGTTAACAGGTATACAGAAAAACGTGTATAATCAATGTATAAAACTCGGGTTTTCGCTTGATAAAAAACCATTCCGCCCTCATATTACATTAGCCAGAAAATGGGGTGGAATCGATCCTTTCCAAATGAACCTGTTGGATCTGTATAGCTTCCGGCAATCTTTTTCATTTTCTGTTAATCAAATTGTTTTATATGAAACACATCTTGATCAAACGCCAAAATATAAAGAATATCATGTGTTTCAACTGGATGCTTGATGGTAAGAAAAAAACATGCCGTCTGTGGCCGGACAATAAAGCGTATGTATAGGCTGTTCTTCAGTATTTTTTCTGATGTATTAAAAAGGAAGGGTAGAAATAATGGGACAATTGATAAAACTGCAAGACTATGTTTCCAGATATGAACTGGATATATATAAATATCCTTCCCGCTTTATTCGTTTGAAAAGATTGCAGTGGCAGCAATTGTATAAAGCTTGGGATGAAGGCGTATTAGTAAATTCAAGCCCTGAAATAATTAGTACAGCGACTGAAGAACCGTCAGGGAAGGAAAAAATCTGGGGAAAAATGAAATCGGTATTTACAAAAAATAAAGAAGAATGGCAGGAAGATGCTGCGGGTCAAGTCAAGGAATGGACAATAATAGACGATGAAGACGCGAACATGAACAGATTTCCATTCCAGTTTGAAACAATGCCTAAAACAGTTGACGAGTTAAAGTACCAATTTTTGGAGGAAATATTTAAAGTACAAATTCAGTGGGCAAGTTCAACCGTTTTTGAACAATCGAATGTCGACATTTCTTATTTTTGGGAAAAAAACCTGAAATATTTTATGTTACGGTTCCCGGATACATTTTTATTTTTGTATAAACCGGTATTTTCTTTAAAAAAGGCCGAGATTCAAACCGAGACCATTTTGTTAACCCCGTTGGAAGTTGTTTGTATAAAATTTATAGAATCAGAGGATCAAGCAGTCTATATAGGCTCGGAAGACCATTTTTGGGAAAAAAGGGTTAATCATCAACGGAAAAAATTTTTAAACCCACTTATTGCATTAAATCGTACGGAATCGATTATAAAAGGAATATGGAAGCAAGCAAATATTGATTTTCCGATATCAAAAGTATTGATCAGCCGCAACGGTTTCATTGATTTTCCGTCTGCTCCGTACGGAATTACATTGGTTGACCATCGGAACTATCCCGAATGGTTTGAAAGAATGCGAGAATTTAAAGCACCAATGAAAAACGGACAATTGAAAGCGGCCAGAGCTTTACTTATTCATTGTCATTCTGTTTCCAAGTCAAGAATTTACTAAATCATCCCACTACAAAGTTTGCGCTCGCATTTTTGTGTAAATATATTCCATATGGCAGGATTTAGGAAATTTTGACTTGACGCAAACGTTCACAAAGGGATACAATCATAAAGTCACTATTATTGAACGGCAACTTTATCATTTTTTCTTTTCTATATACGATGCATTATTAGGGACCAAAGAGCAGCATTGAGGGTGAACACGGTGGAACATATACTTGAAAATGGTTGGGTGTTAGAACCGGCCGGCGGTTTAACAGGTGAGGCTTTCATCGCTTCTCATGAAAACAAAAAACTATTTATAAAACGAAATTCATCACCATTTTTGGCCGTGCTTTCTGCTGAAGGAATTGTTCCCAAATTGATTTGGACAAAGCGGTCGGAAAGTGGGGATGTGTTTACTGCACAAAAATGGATCAAGGGCAGAAAACTTGAACCGAATGATATGAGTGGTGAAGATGTTGCCAAATTATTAAAAAAAATTCATCGTTCAAAGCCTCTTTTATCAATGATGAAAAGATTAGGAAAAACACCTTTGTCCCCTGAAATATTACTTACTCAACTACAGAGCAAACTTAATGCGAACTTAATAAAAGAATTCGCTATTTCCAAGACGATTCGTTACTTGGAGCAACATGTACCTGAAATACGACCGAATAATTGGGCAGTTTGCCATGGAGATATGAATCATAATAATTGGATGATTACCGATGAGAATGAATTATTTTTAATTGATTGGGAAAGTGCCATTATCGGGGATCCGGCTTTCGATCTTGGACCGTTATTATATTGGTACGTACCCGAGGATGAATGGGAAAATTGGTTAAATAATTATGGGATATACTTGACTGATTCCATCTATAATCGTTTAAAATGGTATGTTTATTATCAGACGCTCTTATCGATTCAATTTTTTGATAGTAAAGGAAATGAAAAAGATCGTGTATTTTGGCTTGAATATTTAGACACAATCAAGTAAGATGTACGAAGAAAACCGACTGAAACAATCTCCCTAATTTCGAAGTCAGGGAGATTTTTTCACGTTATCTGAATTGAACTAACTGAATTGATTAATCTGGTCTACCCAAGAGTTTAATTGATCTTGGTGATTTGATATATGTTCATCAAGATGTTGGGTATATTTTCCATTCTGACCGTATGAATAAATTTCGCTTAGTATTGCTTTTCCGGTTTGATCAATATTTTGATTAACCATCAAAGCCTTGGCGAGTCGTTCAATTTGTTCACATTCTGATACAGATCCGCAGCAATCTTTAGAATGGTTTTGTAAAATATCTTTTAACAAATTGATTTGATCAGTGTATTGGATAGGCATCATGATTCCCCCTTGATGAGATCTTTTATAATATAAAGAAAACTTCGGCGTCAGGGCCTTTAAGCTGTATCAACAAAGCATTGCGCTTTTAGCCGATCGATTTGTACGTCGCTAAGTTGGCGCTGCTGTTTTTCTTATCATATAACAAATTTCTGTTTTTATACTTAATGATTGATGCAAAAATAAGTAATACATTTAACAAAAGAGGTGGCAAGATGCGATTAAGAAATAAACCGTGGGCAAAAGAAAAATTGTTGAACTATCCGCAATTTGTTGTACATCATCCGGAAACGTGGAAGGAAAAATGGCATGACCTTTTTGGTAATAATCACCCTATTCATATAGAAATTGGTACGGGAAAGGGGCGTTTTATTACGAAAATGGCAAAGGCGAATCCTGAAATCAATTTTATCGGGATTGAGGCGTATACAAGCGTGATTGTTTCGGCATTGGACCGTGCCATTGAAGCTGAAGTACCGAATTTAAAATTGCTCAATATGAATGCCCAAAAATTGATTGATGTTTTCGGTCCGGGTGAAATTGACCGTCTTTACTTAAATTTTTCCGATCCGTGGCCAAAAAATAAGCATGAGAAGCGGAGGCTTACTTATAAATCATTTTTAGACATGTACGCGAAGGTTTTGGTTAGTGGAGGCGAACTGCATTTTAAAACAGATAATCAAGCTTTGTTTGAATATTCCCTTATTAGTTTTTCTGAATACGGACTGAAATTGAAATATATTAGCCTTGATTTACACAATAGTGATTTTCAAGGGAATATAATGACCGAATATGAAGAGAAATTTTCACAAAAAGGGAATCGGATTTATCGTTGTGAAGTGCAATTTCCTACAATTAGCAAATAAAAATTTAGATAGATTTGATTTTTGTAATGTTTGGTTTTCCATATGATTAGTTTGCCAAATAAGTTGACTGTGCCGCGGACAAACGAAGTTTTCAGCGACTATTTCTCGTAACGAAAATATTGCTCATAAAATTTTTTTTGGAAATTTAATAATAAATTCTTTCCTTATAAAAAAGTTTCGTTTTATAATAGTATATAAAGATAAGTTTATTTTATAAGGAAAGAAGGAATTTTATGTCTGATCGTTATCAAGAAAAAAATTCATTCAAGGAGATTTTTCAGAATTATATATTTATAACAATTGGTGCAATTATATTTGCTTATGGATTGGAAACATTTTTAGTTCCCAATCAAGTGATCGATGGCGGCGTTGTCGGTATATCATTAATTTTAGATGAACTCATTGTACCTATCCCTTTCAGTATTTTCCTCGTTGTTTTAAATATTCCTTTTTTATTCATCGGCTACAAGCAAATCGGGAAATCGTTTGCATTCCAAAGTTTATACGGGATTATTTTGGCATCCATTTTTACGGAATTATTTCACCATGTTGAGCCAATCACTGACGATCCGTTGTTGGCAGCGATCTTTGGCGGAATCGTACTCGGGGTCGGTGTCGGCACGGTTTTGCGAAATAATGGCGCACTCGACGGCACAGAGATTTTAGCCACTTTAATCAGTAGTAAAACCTCATTTTCTGTTGGACAAGTTGTTATGATTTTTAATATTTTCATTCTTGGTAGCGCCGGTTTCGTATTTAGTATTGACAGTACATTTTACTCGTTAATTGCTTACTTTATCGCTTTTAAAGTTATTGATATTGTTATTGTTGGTATGAATGAATCGAAATCCGTCTTGATTGTCTCGGATAAATATAAAGAAATCGGTGAAGCTTTGTTGAATCGTTTAGGGAGAACAGTTACATATTTCACCGGTGAGGGAGGCTACAGCGGAGAGGAGAAGAAGGTCATTTATTGTGTGATAACCCGCTTGGAGGAAGCAAAATTAAAAACGATTGTTCGCTATTTTGATCCGAATGCTTTTTTGGCTATGTCGGATGTTAGCGATGTAAAAGGTGGGCAATTCAAAAAGAAAAGCATTCATTGATTTTCGAATCATTGGTAAAAATCTAATTTTTTCCTAACCCCCCTAGACGGAAAATAGATTTTACTTGTAATAATATTTAACTTTAGATTAATATTTTGATAAATAAGGTTTTCCGGAAAGGGTGGGAGAATGGAACAATTACATATTGGGAAAATAAGGATGACTTGGTTGAATGGTGGCGTGACCCATTTGGACGGCGGAGCCATGTTCGGGGTTGTCCCGAAACCGTTATGGACGAAAAAATATGCAGTTAACGATAAAAACCAAATCGAGTGCCGAACGGATCCAATTCTTGTTGAAGTAAATGGAAAACGCTTTTTAATCGAATCAGGAATCGGCAATGGAAAATTAACGGATAAGCAAAAAAGAAATTATGGTGTTACAGAGGAATCAAAGATCGATGAATCATTGGCTGAACTTGGATTGAAAAGAACCGATATCGATGCGGTATTGATGACTCATCTTCATTTTGATCATGCGAGTGGATTAACTTTACCAAAAGAAGATAAGTTTGTATCCGGTTTTCCAAATGCGATCATTTATTGTACAGAAACGGAATGGGACGAAATGCGGAATCCGAATATACGTTCAAAATCAACCTATTGGGAAAATAATTGGAAGGGAATTGAAGACCAAGTTGAAACCTTTCATAATGAATTAGAAATTGTACCCGGTATCCGCATGGTTCATACAGGCGGGCACAGTAAAGGTCATGCAATTATAATCATGGAATCAGAGGGGGAAACGGCCATCCATCTGGCTGACCTGTTACCGACACATGCACATCAAAATGTACTTTGGGTAATGGCCTATGACGATTATCCAATGAACTCCATCGCTGAAAAGCAAAAGTGGATTCCTTATGCAGAGGAACATAATGCTTGGTTTACCTTTTATCATGATGCTGTTTATCGTGCGCTTAAATGGGATACTCAAGGGAATATCGTTCAGTCGATTGCGATCCAAAAAAATTAATTTTTAACCTGTCTCAAAAATTACTTTAAAACGGCGATTGAGTTATCAAGAAAAAACCCAGGGATGTTTCAGCAATCCTGGGTTTTCGTATCATATTGAGATGTCCGGTTTGAAATTTTTTTATAATGGGCGTAAAACCCTTAGGCCTATAGCCTAGTGGTAGTTTAAACGATTGACCATTCCAAAATTTCTCCTGTATTGGCATCTGCTAAAAATTCAAAATGTTTTTCATCATTGTCTTCTATTTTCGTAATCCCGCCACGGTACGCTTGATATGTGAATGAGTTTTGATTCAAAGTTTCGGGTTTAGTCATAATCCATGATCCGGTCACTTTCCCATTTGCCCCTGCAGTGTTTTTTATGAGATGTAAAATTTCTTCAGATGTAAATTTGCTGCGGTTTTCTGTCATTGCTTTGCTTGAGAGAAATCCAAAAGCGATTCCGCACATGATCCCGGCAAGAAAACTTTTTTTGTTCATTCATTTCGCCTCCTACTATGAAAAGTATACCTAGTTTTCAGATAAAATACTATAGCCTATTTAGTTTGTATAATAGATAACCGGGTTTTTATCCTACCTTAACGGAGAGTCAAGCCCACACATTAAAATTTTCGAGTTTACTAAAGAGGATAGATGGGGGGATTGCCGGTAAAGGACCTATAGTGGAGTGGAAAAACCCCACTGATCGGAGTTTCACTTATCTTAAGTGTCCGATTTTCTTCAAGATTCATTTTATGGCATAAGCGATAAAAGTTCTGTAAAATAAACAATGTACATATTTTTCGTAATCCTAAAGAAATGGGGTAATCATGTGAATCAAGAGACATTGGATTTATTTAAAGTGTTAACTGAGCTTCCGGGAACTTCCGGAAATGAACATTTTGTCCGAAATTTTATGCGAGAACAGTTGACGAAATATGCGGATGAAATTGTTCAAGATGGTCTGGGGAGTATTTTTGGAATAAAACATAGTGAAAAAGACGGTCCGAAGATTATGGTCGCCGGTCATATGGATGAAGTCGGTTTTATGGTTACAGCGATAACAAAAAACGGGATGATCCGTTTTCAGCCTTTAGGTGGTTGGTCACCCCAAGTATTACAAGCACAACGCGTCCAAATATTTACGGACAATGGGCCGGTGGATGGTGTGATCGGCTCGATTCCTCCACACTTATTAAGAGGTACTGAACATAAGAACAAAGTAACAGAGATAAAGGACTTATTAATTGATATCGGTGCCGACGATAAAGAAGATGCTATACGTATCGGAATTAAGCCCGGGCAACAAATTGTCCCGATTTGCCCGTTTACACCGCTTGCCAATCCGAAGAAAATCATGGCAAAAGCTTGGGACAACCGCTATGGCTGTGGACTTGCCATTGAACTTTTAAAAGAGCTTCAAGGAGTGACATTGCCGAACACACTATATTCCGGAGCGACCGTTCAAGAAGAAGTGGGTTTACGCGGCGCAAGAACTTCCGCATACATGATTAAACCGGATTTATATTTTGCTTTGGATGCCAGTGCGGCGAATGATATGACCGGTGATAAAAACCAATTTGGTCATCTGGGTGAAGGTGTGCTTGTCCGTATTTATGATCCAACCATGGTCACACATCGGGGATTGCGGGAATTCATATTAGACATGGCAGAATCGAATCATATACCGTATCAATATTTCGTTTCCGGTGGCGGTACGGACGCGGGTCAAGTTCATCTTGCCAATGAAGGGGTACCAAGTGCGGTAATCGGAATTTGTGCACGGTATATTCATTCGCATGCATCCATTATTCATATTGATGATTATTTGGCAGCGAAAGAATTGCTTATCAAACTTGTCAAAGCCGCTGATAAAACAACGGTTGCGAGCATAAAAGCCAATGTATAATCATTGATTTTCGTTTTTCAAGCCGAATGGAAAACTATTTACGCAAGCACTGGCACTGAATAAAATCGTAAATTGAAATCCTTATTCTTAGGGGGCTCACGTTTTCCGCTTTACCCGGAAACGCCCCCAATCATTGAGTTCTTTCTATATTTATATATTATGAAGCCATCGGGTAGGAACTGTTGTTTTTACCCTATTTTTTTTTACAAAAATTTTTTTAAAAGAAAGAGGAATGAACATGAGACTGGCGGCAGGTACAACAAATCAGGCAAAATTGCAGGCTATTTATAATATATTTAATGATGGGGCGAATATAATTCCGTGCAAAGTTCCATCCAATGTAAGCGAACAGCCATTTTCTGATGAGGAAACGATCCAAGGAGCGATCAATCGAGCAAAAAATGCCATTGCTGAAACGGATGCTGATATTGGTATTGGTTTGGAAGGAGGGGTAAATGAATCACCACACGGATTAATGTTGTGCAATTGGGGAGCACTTGTTATACGCGAATTTTCTGAACAACCTTTTATAGCCGGCGGTGCACGAATTGTTTTGCCTGCTTATATTAGTCAGAGATTAAGAAATGGGGAAGAATTGGGACCGGTAATGGATGACTTTTGTCAACAAGAAAATATTCGTTCTCATGAAGGGGCAATCGGAATTTTTACCGATGGCCAAGTAAACCGGGTTGAGATGTTTACACATGTAGTGAAATTATTAAAAGGGCAATTCGATTATGCCAACAAAACAAGTAACGGGGGCTGATCATGCTTCGAAAATTACAAGTAATTCAATTACTGTTGTTCGTTTTTCTTTTATCTGCTTGTACTTCATCACATCAGGATAAACAGCAAGATGTTAAAGAGCTGTTGGAGTCAAGTGTGACGGCTGAAAGTGAGAAACCAAATAAAGAGACCGATGATATTCGTTTCTATTTACCTTTCGCAATGAAAATGAATGAATCGGATGCAAATAATATCCTTGTTACAAAAGGAGACCAAATATTTATTTTATTCATCAATAAGAATGAAAAAGAGGATAGCCGGGTTGTTTACGAGGCGATGTTAAAGGAAGCTAATTCCTATACGTTTACTGAAACATTTACAAATAAAAATAAGTTCGGTTATGTGTTTTTAAAAGAAACAAACAAAGATGAATATGAACTGACGGTCGGAATCGGCGGCTATAAAATGACTACCATGACAGATATAAAGCGATTAATCCAGGATGCAGAAACGATGATGAAAGTGGTATCTTCTATTGAATTAAAGGGATAATAACAGCTAATTGATACCATATGTTGCGTTGGAGACTTAAAGAAGACAAAAACGAGTTGACGCGATAAAGCATCTTCACATTGGAGACCTCCACTAGGGAAGTTGCAAAAGAGGTACTAAAAACAAGATAGTGGAAAGTCTTGTCCTGCTTTGCTAAACTCTATAAGAGAATATTTCCAACCAAAATTTTTAAATATTGCTGGAGGGTTTATAAGTGGAAAAATTACAATCCGTTGAACAATTTGAATCGCTAAAGAATAGTGGAAGTCATGTCTTTTTATTTACGGCCGGATGGTGCCCGGATTGCCGTTTCCTTGAACCATTTTTGCCGGAAATTGAAAATGAATATAAAGAATACACTTTTGTTTCCGTTGACCGGGACGAATTTATCGACTTATGCGGGGAACTGGATATTTTTGGCATCCCAAGCTTTGTTGCTTTTAAAGATGGTCAAGAAATCGGACGTTTTGTCAGCAAAGATCGGAAAACAAAAGAAGAAGTGGAAAAATTTATGGATTCATTAAAGTAGTTCCTGTGCATCCATAATATGGAGTGATTTCTATGAAAATGTCGGTTACAACCTTGAAAAAAATTTTAGAACAACGTTTAGCAGGCGATAACCGGAAAATTACTTTCAATCGTGATAAAGATGAATTACGGGTAGAAGATACAAAAATCAAAAAAGGAATTAATATTTCTTTACCACCAATTATCGGGAAATGGGAAAAAGAACGGGATCATGCTATTGATGAAGTTGTCTATTATGTAGAAGCAGCATTAAAAGCGATGACGTCATCAATCGAATTGACCGGACAGGAGAAAAACATCTTTCCGGTCATTCGTTCCACCTCTTTTCCGAAAAGAACAGATACAGGTGGAGAAATGTTAGTGGATGAGCATACCGCGGAAACGAGGATTTATTATGCCTTGGATTTAGGCAATACATATCGACTAATTGATGAAAACATGTTAGCAAAAGAAAATTGGGAGCCGAACATGATCCGGGAAATGGCCAAGTTTAATTTACGATCACTTGCTAATCCGTTGAAAAAAGACTCCGTCCGCGGGAATGACTTTTATTTTTTAAATACGAATGACGGATATGATGCGAGCCGGATTTTGAATGAAAACTTATTGAAAGAAATGGAAGAAAAGGTTGAAGGGAAACTCGCTATCTCCATTCCCCATCAAGATGTTTTGATTTTTGCTGACATAAAAAATGATATCGGATATGATATATTGGCCCAAATGACGATGAGTTTTTTTACAAATGGAGCGATTCCAATTACTGCCCTCTCTTTTTATTATGAAGATGGGAAATTTGAACCGATTTTTATTATGGCTAAAAACCGGCCGATTAGAAAGGAGTAATCGAATGAACATTTTTTACAATAAAGAAGGAGTCGGCGATATATTTTTAATTTCGTTGCAGCCGGTAAATCAAGCAAATTTTACATATGAGAAAAAAGATGATGTTGTAAAAATCGTAAACAGTGAGACAGGTGAGACAGCAGGGTTCAACCTCTTCAATGCCTCAAACTATGTTTCTTTTACTGTGACGAAAGGACTTGTAGACTTGACGGAGGAATTGGTGGCGAAATTAAATGAAATCATAAACAGTCACGGATTCACCGATCAGTTAACTGCTGATCTTTCACCAAAATTTGTTGTCGGTTATGTGAAAGAAAAGGAAAAGCATCCGCAAGCAGACAAATTAAGTGTTTGTAAAGTCGATGTTGGAACCGAAATATTACAAATTGTTTGCGGTGCGCCTAATGTGGATGCCGGGCAAAAAGTCGTTGTCGCTAAAATTGGTGCAGTGATGCCGAGCGGTCTTGTTATCCAACCTGCTGAACTTCGCGGTATATCTTCACAAGGAATGATATGTTCAGCCCGGGAATTAGCACTTCCAAATGCTCCGGAGAAAAAAGGGATTCTTGTTCTGGAAGATACATATACGGTAGGAACTGAATTTAAATATTAAAAGCAGCTAAAAAACAAGATTAAATTGGCTGCAGTTGCAACTCAAGCATCTTAAGTTCTGGTAGTGTGTTATCACTGGTACTGTGCTTTTCAAATAAGAGGCAGAATCCTAAATCAAACATGACAATAAAATGGTTTAGTTTTGCATTTTAGCAAACCAATCAAATCGATGAAATACGTTCTCGTTGACATTTTGGAGCGAGAAATATTCTTTTTTGGCGACGAGCCTGAATCTCGTCGCCGTTTTAAGGTGAAAATGCCCATTTTTGACGACGAACCTGAATCTCGTCGCCGTTTTAAGGTGAAAAGTGCCTGTTTTTGGCGACGAGCCTGAATCTCGTCGTCGTTTTAAGGTGAAAAATGCTTGTTTTTGGCGACGAGGCCAAATCTCTCGTCAGTCACATTAATGCGAACCCCCCTTTCCCAGTTGAGGAATTTCTATTTCCTGAGCAAATGTAAAAAAATGATCAACTTGTAAAATGACTGCTTCAATTGTCATGTTAGTTTTACCCCCTTTCATCTTCATTTTATAGTAAAATGTTATTGTATGTTTTGAAAGAGAGTGATGGAAATGGATTGGTATAAAAAATGGTTTTCTTTTTACCAAGATGATGAGGATGAATGGCTAGGCCCAACTAACGATGCGGTTCAAAGCAAAGAGCTTAAGACAAAAGTAACATATCAATATCCAAAAAGTTCCACGAATCGGCCTTTAATTGAAAAGGGTGAGGGCAAACATATCATGCATCATCGTGCAAACATGAAAGAAGGTATGTCCGATATCCGTGATCTTTTACAGCGGCGCCACGAAGCTGATATTCGCCGGTATGAAAAGAAAAAGGAAAAGACATCCTCTGCACCGCAATTGGGAACCGCCTCAAAACAAAATAATCAAGCATCTGAAGAAATTAGTAATGATGTTCATGAGGTTCGGCAAGAAAAGATTCATAAAAAGCGACCATTTCATCCAACTGAAATTCCTTCACCTATTTACGGGTTTCAAAGGAGAAAAAAACAGGATGACATCATTGAATTTGAACTGACCACTTTTGAGAGAAATGCAGAAAATAAAAAATTGTCTGGTCACGAGTTCCATGATGACCAGGATGAGATAAGGGAAACTGTTCAAAGCAAAGATCATTTAAATTTATATGAGGATGGTCAAGAAAAAGAACAAATAACAATCAATCAACTTCCCAATAGGAAGGAAAAACCGGATCAGCCGGAATATAGTCAGCAATGGGCTGCCACAAATAGTCAGATAACAGATAAAGAAAATTCCTTATCAATGAAAATAGAGGTACAGACGGAAAATAATGGTGATACGTCAACCTCATTTCCGGATATGATCCAATCAAAACAATCTGACTTTGACACCGAAACACAAGATCTTTCTTCGTTGTCGCAGGAAGCAATCGGAAAAATGGAAGAAACAACTCCGGAACAAGAAAAAAATCAAGAAATTAACGATGATTTCATGAAAGCGGAGAGGACTGAAGCCCCCCTTTTAACGTCATCAGAAACAGCTGAATCCGGGGAAGATATACAACTGACCGAGTGGAGTATTGAAACAGATAAACCAGAGAAGCACTATTTGCAAGATGACCCAACTGTAAATCAAGATTCCGAGCAACAAGAAGCTCTTGAATTCGAAAAAAATAATCAAGAGCCGGTCATTCGAGAAGATGAATTTGTCAAAGAACCGGATGATGACTTGAATAAGGACTCGGTCCCTGTCCAGGAATTAACCGAGTCAGTGGAGGTTCATCCAACTAATAACAATATGGAAAAGGTAGAGGCAAAAGAAATTCAAAAAGCAAAATCAATGAATGAACATAAGGAAAATGTTGCGAAAGAAAAACAATCTGGTAAACGAAACGATCAAGAACAAGCGACGAAACCGACAACGAAAAAACATCTTCCTTTCAATGTTCTTATGTTGAAAAAAGACCGGGAATTTTTGAAAAAGAAAGCACAACAGCAAGCTTTTCAACAAATGGCTGCTGCCGCTACAGAAACCAATACAGTTGAAGAACAGGACTATCAATTCCCGTCCCGTAATCTTTTAAATAAATTTACTTTTCAACAATCCAATGACGAGTGGATTGAGGATCAAAAAGCGATTCTAAACAATACGTTACGGAGTTTCCATGTCGGTGCGAAAGTCATTGATGTTTCTGTCGGTCCCACAGTAACTCGTTTTGAATTATCCCCTGATATGGGAGTGAAGGTAAGTAAAATTACCAACTTGACGGATGACTTAAAACTAAGTCTTGCCGCGAAAGAAATTCGAATTGAAGCACCGATTCCGGGTAAACACACAATCGGGATTGAAGTACCGAATAAAATCAGCCGGCCGGTTTATCTGCGAGACATCATCGATCAACCGAGTTTCATTGATGCAAACTCTCCATTAACAGCGGCTCTTGGTCTCGACATTACGGGTAAACCGATTATGACCGATATTAAAAAAATGCCCCATGGTTTAATTGCCGGTGCGACAGGTTCCGGAAAAAGTGTTTGCATTAACACATTTATTATCAGTCTTTTATATAAGGCCAGACCTGAAGAAGTAAAATTATTATTAATCGATCCAAAAATGGTGGAGTTGTCTCCATATAACGGCATTCCACACTTAATTAGTCCCGTCATTACCGATGTGAAAGCAGCAACCCAGGCGTTAAAGTGGGCGGTCGATGAGATGGAAAGACGATATGAATTGTTTGCTCATTCCGGTGTACGTGACATTAGTAAATTTAACGAGAAGTGTGAAATGCAAGAACAAAAATTACCATATATTGTGATTATTATTGATGAATTAGCTGATTTAATGATGATGGCACCGGCTGATGTCGAAGAAGCGATTGCCAGAATTGCCCAAAAGGCTCGTGCATGTGGTATTCATCTGTTGATTGCGACCCAACGACCTTCTGTTGATGTCATTACCGGTTTGATTAAAGCAAATGTACCGACACGGATTGCTTTTTCCGTATCGAGTCAAATTGATTCCCGTACGATCATTGACATTAGTGGAGCGGAACGTCTGCTTGGAAAAGGCGATATGCTATTTGTGGCAAACGGAACGGCAAAACCGGTCCGCATTCAAGGTGCTTTTATTACAGATGAAGAAATTGAAAAAGTGGTTGACCATGTTCGGACCCAAGGTGAACCGAATTACTTATTTGAACAAGAAGAACTTATTAAAAAATCTGATTTAGCCGAGAATGATGAACTTCTTTATGAGGCTTGTGAATATGCATTAGAACAAGGAAATATCTCTACATCAAGTTTACAAAGACATTTTCGAATCGGCTATAATCGGGCAGCACGAATTATTGAATTGATGGAAGAAAAAGGCATGATTTCGGAGGCAAAGGGTAGTAAACCGCGTGATGTATTAATGACAAATAACGATTTAGACCAGTTGAAGGAGCTTCTATAAAGATGGAAACATGCAAATAAAATTGCAGAAACCGGGTCGACTGATCGAAAAATCCTACCGACCCGATTCAAAAAAAATTTTATAAAACTCGGCTTTTGTTGAAAATTTTAGGTTTGGCGGGCAAGGATATAGATAAGCGATAGTTTTTTTGAAATGAAAATGCTATAATACATAAAGTGCGGTTCAGCGCATTATGTAGTGAACAATTCTAATTGGATTAGGGACAGGAAATTTTTGAAAGGCTGTTTTCGCCAACGGTCGTGAATATTTTACGTTACTTGCAAGCTTGGAAACCGGCGAAAGTCTTTGCTTGAGCGAAAGGGTCGGTTCATTTTAAAAAATAACGAACTTTTGGAAAATGGCTTTTTGAAATTTGTACGAAACACGAAATAAGTTCTCTCATACATATAATGCATATTATATAGTGACATTGTTGGAGGTTCTAACATGACTATTTACCATTTTGTAGGAATTAAAGGATCCGGGATGAGTGCCCTTGCACAAATCCTTCATAATATGGGTTTCAAAGTCCAAGGATCGGACGTAGAAAAACATTATTTTACGCAAGATTCATTGGAAAAACTAGGAATTCCCATTTATCCTTTTAAAGAAGACAATATAAAACCGGGAATGACAATTATCGCGGGAAATGCATTTCCTGATTCCCACGAAGAGATTCAAAAAGCGTTGGCATTAGGACTGCCGGTCATACGTTATCATCGCTTTTTAGGAGATTTTATTCAAAATTATACAAGTATCGCAGTTACCGGTGCTCATGGGAAAACATCGACAACCGGGCTTCTTTCGCATGTCATGGAATTGGCAAAACCAACATCTTATTTAATTGGTGATGGAACAGGGAAAGGGGTTAAGGACGCCACTTATTTTGTTTTTGAAGCATGTGAATATCGTCGCCATTTTCTTTCATACTTTCCCGATTACTGTATTATGACAAATATAGATTTTGACCATCCCGATTATTACGCCAATGTAGAGGATGTTTTTTCTGCTTTCCAAGAAATCGCATTGCAGGTGAAAAAAGGAATTATTGCTTGCGGTGATGATGAGCATCTGCAAAAAATTCAAGCGAAAGTTCCGGTACTTTTTTATGGCTTCGGTGATGAAAATGATTTTCAGGCACGAAATATTGAAACGACACAGGAAGGAACAACTTTTGATGTCTTTGTTCGTAACAATTTCTATTCTTCCTTCTTCATTCCGTTATTTGGCGATCATAATGTATTGAATGCATTAAGTGTCATTACGATTTGTCATTATGAGGATATTGATGTTTCGATTATTCGTGAAGGGTTAAAAACATTTCATGGCGTAAAGAGGAGATTTACTGAAAAAAGAATTGGTTCGCAAATATTAATTGATGACTATGCCCATCATCCGACCGAAATCCGGGCAACACTAAATTCGGCAAGACAAAAATATCCGGATAGAAAATTGGTTGCCGTCTTCCAACCGCATACTTTTACAAGAACACAAACCTTTTTAAATGATTTTGCCAATAGTTTAAGTGCAGCTGATGAAGTGTTCCTTTGTGAAATTTTTGGATCGGCTCGGGAAAATCACGGAAATTTATCTATCCAAGATCTACAAGCCAAGGTTGATGGAGCACAAATTTTAGCAGAAGAAGATGTTGCCGAATTAGCTGATTTTGAAAACAGTGTTGTCTTGTTCATGGGTGCCGGGGATGTTCATAAATATCAAGAAGCCTATGAACGCTATTTGAAAAAAGAACATAAAACCGTATAAGGTGATAGAAAATTGGAAAGCTGTCTGACGGAGTTTTGCGATTCACTAACCGGAAGTTTGACCGGATTATTGGCTCGTTAAGGTTCTGTTGGATAGCTTTTTTAAATATAGGAGTACTGAACTTTTCGGAACTTTTCCAGGTACGGGCACGAAATATTTATTAAAAAATTAGTATATAGGCTCGATTCTTCTTTGTAAAAATGTTTTAATTGCAAAAAAATGCGGAACATAAAAAATATAAAGTTTGCAGAACATTTATTTTTTCTATCGTTCGAATATTCCCTATTATGACTTTATTTTTATTTCAACATTTGATATGCTAGTAATGTGGTTAATTTCCCTAGGGAGGTGTTATTTGGTAAAAAATGACTATTTATTAAATTATTAAATTACTATACTACAATATGTGGGAGGGTGTTAGTTTTGAAAAGTTTTTATAAGTTGATATCTATCATGCTAGCATTCTGTTTAGTTTTTTCCACATTTGGACCAATAAATGCAGATGCTAATACCACTGAACCTTTAGCTTCAGAGGACGAGCAATTTGAAATGCTAGAGGAATTACTTATGGCTATTGATAACGTACCTGATGAAGTTATTCAGGGTAATAATCAGATAGTAATAATGACTTGGATAAAAAATAATGTGGAAAATACTACATTAAAATCCAATTTAGGACTAGCAATAAATAAATTTCGAAATCAAGGGAAAGTAACTACACACGGAGGAGTTGGCTGTGCGGGAGCAATATTAGCAGCCATAGGTTCAAATTTATTTGCACCTTTAAAAATTACCAAAATAAAGGCAGTTATTAACGCAGCCGGTGGAGTAACAAAATTTGTTCAAAAGATTAAAAGTGCTTATGATTCTTATAGAAAACTCGGATACAAGAGACAACTTGCTTTGAATAGAGCTATAGATGCAGCTGCTGGTGAAGCCAGTGCAGATGTTAAATCCGCTATACAAGACCTTTTTGGTATTACTAGTATTCTTGCCGCTTGTGGCTTAGATACTTAAATCTATGTAATTAGAAAAAATAAGGAGATTCCATCTAACATGGATTCGCCTTTATTTTAAATAAGTGTTATAGGACTTATTCATTTTTATTGGACTTATTTTTTGTACTTAATTTATATTTAAAACCAAAAATAAATATTAAAATCACAACAGCGTAAATTACCACATTCGTAAAAGTTTCATTAAACGAAAAAATTCGTGCTATTATCAAAAAGAATGTTAAAAAGGCGTTTAAATAAATAAATGTATATATTAGTTTATCTTTTTCATCCAAAATTATCACTCCTCGTCATTAGAGAATAAATACGTTTCCAATTATCTTTATTATAAAAATAAATGGTGAATTTTTCAATTTTTTGAGTAATGACTTTTTTATAAAGGAGAGCTTTTCGGCACTTTTTCATATACCGGCAGGAAATATTTATTAAAAAATGAGTATATAGGCTCGATTCTTCTTTGTAAAAATGTTTTAATTGAAATAGAATAGAATGTAAAGATTGGTAAGAGAGGAATTAGAAGGGAGTTTTTCATAATGGAAGCGATTTTGTACATAAGTGTGGCTGTAGTGGCTGTCGCTTTTGTTGTATTGGTCATCTATATTATACAAACATTAAAATCATTAACACAAACGCTAAACCATATTTCACATACTGTAGAAAGTTTGGAAGGGCAGCTGCAAGGGGTAACAAGAGAAACAGAAAATTTACTCAAAAAAACTAATGATTTGGCGGCTGATATCCAGCAAAAGTCAAAAAAACTAGATTCCGTCGTCATAGCGGTAGAAGAAGTCGGACAAACCCTTCAGACATTTAATCGTTCAATAAATAGTATTTCAAACAAAGTCATTCAAAAAGTGGCAGATAATCAGGATAAAATTTCACAAGTTATTAGCTGGGGGAAACTTGCCGGTGAACTGAAGGACAAATGGAGTGAAATTAAGGAACGCAAGAAACATAATAAGGAAGCCCATATTGTCATCGATAATCGAAAAGAGTAGGAGGAAGATGAAAATGGAAGAAAACAAAAAAGCGGAAACAAGGGAGACAAAGGATTTCTTAACAGGCGTGATTATCGGGAGTGTAATTGGTTCACTCACAGCTCTATTATTTGCACCAAAATCCGGAAAAGATCTACGCACCGAAATTCAATCAAAGGCCAATTTGGCTTTGGATAAAAGTGACCAAGTCAAGAATATTGTGATTCAAAAAGGCAATGATGTCCGGGAATTTGCCAATGATGCCAAAGAAAAATTAACGAAAGCTGTTCAAGAACAAACAAACTTCTTAGTCGGCGCCGTACAATCAATGACAAAAAAGTCCGGTGATGAAGCCATAGAAGTTTTAGAAGATGCCAAGCAAACAATTGAGGAATTATCAAATGAAATTGATGAAAAATTGGCAGCTTTAAAAAATAAGGGGGATGAATAATTTGCCTCTCAAACAAATATACGAAGAAAGTGAATTCCAATCAATTCTGGAAAAGGAAAGTTCTTTCTTATTATTCAAACATAGTTTAACTTGTCCAATTAGCCGAGGTGCATTTGACCAATTGACTGCTTATTTGGAAGAACATAATGGAATCAACGGATATTATTTAACGGTCCAAGAAAGTAGACCATTATCCAATTATATCGCAGACCATTTTGCAGTTAAACATGAATCCCCGCAAATCTTTTATATTAAGAGCGGAGAGGTACAGTGGCACACTTCTCACGGCGAGATAACGAAAGAAGCGATAGAAAAAGTTACCTTATAAGATCATACAATGAACAAGAGAAGAGGGATTGTCCTAAGGAAAGCCTGATGGGGACAGTCCTTTTCTTAAAATAAGCCTTCCTCTCATATAAGTGGTGCCACTTAATAAGACAGCTTCGTTGGTACAAAAGCATGTATGACCGCCAAATAACGAAAATCCGGCAACAATCTTTATCAAGGCAGGTGATTTTTTTGCAAAAGTGGAACCATTTCCCTATCCCTTTCGCTATTATGGATGATTATGACAAACTCGTTTCATACAACCTAGCATTTGAATCATTGTTAACAGGATTAGGAAAGGATAAAAACATAACCGATTATTTACAAGTGGTCCCGAATCAGTCAGACCCTAATTTACTAATGGCAAAAATCACCGGGAAAGATTATTTAGTTATAAAAAAACAAATCAAGCAAAATGAAAATCTATTAATTGGAATTGAAACTAGCGGTGTCACCGATTTGCTCGATGTATTGGATGATCTGAAACAACATAAGCATGAATTGGAAGTTGTTTTTGAACATTCCTATGACGGCATTTATTTGACAAATCGGGAAGGAGTGACGATTCGGACAAATGCCGCGATTGAACGAATTACCGGTATCCCGAAACATTATTATCTTGGGAAAAATGTAAAGGACTTAGTAAGAAGAGGGATTTTAAAAAATTCCGTAACAGAGGAAGCGTTGAAGAAAAAGAAAACGGTGTCATTTGTCCAAAAAAATTATATTGGAAATATTACGCTTTTAACAGGAACTCCGGTACTTGACAGTCAAGGAAATATTGATATGATTGTTACCAATATTAGAGACCTCACTGATTTGAATCGAATCCAAGCGGAACAAATTGATTATCTTAAAGACCATGAATTCCAGACGGAGGCCCCGCAACCAAAAAATGAATATGAGGAAAAGTACGGGATTGTTGTTCAAAGTGAGCAAATGTTAGCCATTTTTGAAACAGCGAAACGAATTGCTAATTTTGATGCAACCATCTTAATTTTAGGGGAAACCGGTGTCGGAAAGGATGTTTTAACAAATTTTATCTATGAAAATAGTGACCGAGTGAAAACCGGAAAACTGATTAAAGTAAATTGTGGTGCCATCCCGCCGGAATTACTTGAATCCGAATTATTTGGTTACGAGGCCGGTGCTTTTACTGGGGCGAATCGGAATGGCAAACCAGGTATGTTTGAATTAGCGAATGGCGGTACATTGTTCCTTGATGAAGTGGCTGAATTACCATTAAATTTACAAGTAAAACTTTTACGTGTTCTGCAGGAAGGGGAAATCCAACGTGTAGGGGGAACGAAGCCGAAGAAGGTTGATGTCCATATTATTGCCGCAACCAATCGAAATTTATATGAGATGGTGGTACAGGGTGAATTTCGGGAAGACCTCTATTATCGACTCAATGTGATTCCAATTCATATTCCTCCGTTGCGTGAACGTCGGGAAGATATATTGCCGCTTATCCATTTGTTTTTAAAAACATATAATCAAAAATATCAGTTGTATAAGGAATTTGATTACGAACTGATTGATTTTCTCACGGTGTATGATTGGCCGGGGAATATTCGTGAACTTTCTAATTTGATTGAACGATTAGTGGTTACCGTATATCAAGATAAAATCGGAATTGATCACTTGCCAAAAGAATACCGTTCCTCGGAAATCGTTGGACGACAAACTCAACTTTCATTGAAAGAAGCCGTGGAAGACGTTGAGAGGAGGCTGTTGCGTCAGGCGGCGAAAAAATATCAAAATACATATGAAATTGCACGAGCGCTGCAAACAAGTCAGCCAACCGTCGTCCGCAAGTTGAAGAAATACAACATCAAAGTAAAAAATGAATAGTGTGAAGGATTGAAAAACTGTTCCAACCCATTGTCCGGAGCAGTTTTTTTCAATTTTGACAATTAAATTAAATCATAGGGTGAAACCATGTTCTCAGTCTGTTTACTTTGGCTTTCGTGTCAAAGTCGAGTGTTTTTTAATTCAAAAATGAATTATTCGATACAAAATTAAATCAAATAGAAACATAGGAATATGGTTTTAATAATTCATAATTGCATTACATTTTATCCCATCTTAACGGGCAGTAAGTCCCTCACCTCAAGATTTTTGAGTTACAAAGAAGATTGGTAGGGTATGAACTGCCCGTAAAGGTCCAATTGGTTCAACTAACCATCAGTGATGATAAAAACCCACTGATTTAAGTTTCACTTGATTATGCATATTGTTATCGTTTAAAAGTTGGCACACTACTTGCAATATAAAATTGTGACAAGAATTTGACAAATGAGGAAGTGACGGGAGTGGATTTTCAACTGGATGAAGATATTTTACTCTTGAAAGAAAATGTCAGAGACTTTATCCAAAAAGAGGTTGAAGCGGTTGCCGAGCAAATTGAAGCTGATGATAAAATTCCACAACATATCATTGAGATGTCGAAGGAATTAGGTCTGTTCGGTTTAAGTATTCCGGAAAAATATGGCGGTCTGGGGATCGAGATGGTTGGTAAATGTGCGATCTATGAGGAAATTGGGCAAACTCATAACGGTTACACGACCTTAATTGGCGCCCATACAGGGATTGGCACTGTTGGACTCGTCGAATTTGGAAACGAACAACAAAAAGAAAAATATTTGCCTTCAATGGCAAGTGGTGAAAAAATCGGCGCTTTTGCGCTGACGGAACCGGAAGCCGGATCCAATGCCGCTAATTTGCAAACAATCGCAGTAAAAAAGGGAGATAAATATATTTTAAATGGAACAAAACATTATATTACGAATGCAACGGAAGCAGATATTTTTACTGTCATGGCGGTAACAAACCGCAGAAAAGGTGCTCGTGGAATAAGTGCATTTATAGTTGAAAAAGATTTTCCGGGATTCCACATCGGCACGGTTGAACAAAAAATGGGATTACGCGGGTCTCATTCCGCAGAAATTATTTTAGAAGATTGTGAAGTTCCGGTAGAAAACATGCTTGGCGAAGAAGGGGCAGGGTATATAAATGCATTAAAAATCTTGACGAATGGTCGTGCCGGTCTGGCTGCCAGAAATCTGGGAAGTTGTCAAAAATTATTGGATATGGCCACAACGTATGCCTTAGAACGGAAACAGTTCGGGGTACCAATCATCGAACATCAAGCAGTCGCCCATATGCTTGCTGAAATGGCAGTCGAAATAGAAGCTTTGCGATCTTTTACATACCGTGTAGCTTGGATGGTGGATGAGGGAAAAAATGTCATTAAAGAAGCGGCAATGTTAAAACTATACGGTTCGGAAACTTACAACCGTGTTGCCGATAAAGCGTTGCAGATTCATGGCGGATTAGGATATATTGCCGGATATCCGATTGAACGATTTTACCGAGATGCCCGGATTACAAGAATTTATGAAGGTACATCTGAAATACAGAAAAATATTATTGCAAAACAGTTAATGAAAGAGTACAGCTGAAAAAGGAGGGCGTAAATGGGGAACGAAGAAGTTGTTATTGTAAGCGCTGTCAGGACGCCGATTGGTACTTTTGGTGGCTCTCTCAAAAATATCAGCTCCGGACATCTGGCCGCACTCGTCATTGAGGAAGCAATCAATCGAGCAAGTATCCAACCGGATCAAATAGATGAAGTCATTATGGGAGAAGTCCGTCAAACAACCGAATCATCAAATGTTGCCAGGGTAGCAGCACTTAGGGCTGGGCTTCCCGAGACGACTCCTGCATTTACAGTTAATCGTCTTTGTGCTTCGGGAATGCAGGCTATTGCATCCGGCGTCCAAGAAATTCTTCGCGGGGATGCGGAAATTGTCGTTGCCGGTGGAACAGAAAGTATGAGCCGTTCGCCGATTTATCTCCGTGGCGCCCGATTTGGCGATGAAACACCTTATTTAGTAGATTCCAATACAGAAGCGGGCCAGCAACCAACAGAGATTTATGGTGCTAACCTTGGCATGGGGATGACCGCTGAAAATGTGGCGGAAACATACAAGATTTCCAGAGAAGACCAAGATATTTTTGCCCTTGAGAGCCAGAAGCGGGCAAAAGCGGCAATTATGAAAGGGCGCTTCCAAGAAGAAATAATTCCTGTACAAGTGAACCGGAAAAAAGAGTCCTTTCAGTTCACTCAAGATGAACATCCAAGATTCACGACAACCTTGGATAAGTTGGCAACATTAAAACCGGCTTTTAAACCAAACGGGACTGTGACAGCGGGAAACGCATGCGGTAGGAATGACGGTGCAGCGGCGCTTGTCATGATGAAGCGGCAAAAAGCTCAAGAATTAGGGTTAAAACCGTTAGCCAAAATTGTCGATTGGGCTGTTTCCGGTGTGTCTCCTGAAATTATGGGGATTGGACCGATTCCGGCAGTGAAAAGGTTGTTAGCTAAACAAAACAAATCCATTCAAGATATTGATCTTTTTGAACTGAATGAAGCTTTTGCCTCACAAGCATTGGCATGTATTCGTGAACTATCCCTTGATTATGAAAAGGTAAATGTAAACGGTGGTGCGATTGCCTTGGGACATCCGGTCGGGGCAACCGGTGCCAGAATCCTAACGACCCTTCTCTATGAGATGATAAAACGGCAACAACAATTTGGTATCGCCACATTGTGTGTTGGCGGGGGGCAAGGCATGGCGATGATGATTGAGTTGCTTTAGAGTCCATAAATAATCGGCACTGAAAAGCTTATCGGCAGACTATGCTAAAGACTTACCGAAACAGCCGCCGGAAAATAGAAAAACAAGTTTTAAAGAGCACCCTGTAAAAGTATAGAGCGATCGTTTTTACAGACGCCATAAATTTTAATAAAGGAGAGATTTTTTATGCATTTACGTCTTACGGAAGAACAAAAAATGGTTCAAGAAACGATTCGTAAATTTGTCGAAAAAGAACTAATCCCATTGGAAAATGATGTGCTAAGAAATGAGCGGGAAGGAAGACCAAGCTTGCCGCAAGAAAAAGTAAAAGAACTTCAACTTAAAGCGAAAAATGCAGGATTTTGGGGAATTAATACACCTAGTGAATATGGCGGGGCTGACCTCGGCCAAATGATGCAGGCAATCGTTACCATGGAGATTTCAAAAACGTTTGTTCCATTCAGTTTCGGCGGTTCAGCTGATAATATTCTTTACTATTGTAACGAGGAACAAAAAAAGAAATATTTAATCCCGACAATTAACGGAGAGAAAAAATCTTGTTTTGCCATGACAGAACCGGGTGCCGGCAGTGACACAAGAAATATAAAAATGACTGCGGTAAAAGACGGGGACGAATGGTTTTTAAACGGGGAAAAAACATTTATTACCGGTGGGAACGAAGCCGATTTTGTTATGGTCATTGCCATTACCGATAAAGAAAGGCATGCAAAAACAGGAAGAGAAGGGGTTACCTGTTTTATCGTCGACCGTGATATGGGCTGGCGCTCGGAATATATTCATACAATGGGCGAATGGGGACCGGCCAGTTTAATTTTTGAAAATGTCCGCGTACCGGAAGAAAATATTTTGGGAGAATTGCATGGTGGCTATAAACTCGGTTTGGAATGGATCGGTTTCGCCAGATGGATTGTCGGTGCCCGGGCAGTCGGTGCGGCAGAACGATTATTACAAATGGCAATTGATTATGCAAAAGAACGGGTCACTTTCGGAAAGCCGATTGCCGAACGTCAAGCCATTCAATGGATGATTGCCGATTCCGCCGTGGAAATTGAAGCGGCCAGATGGTTGGTGTTAAACGCTGCTTTTACCCTTGATCAAGGAGAAGATAACCGCCATTTAGCTTCAATGGCAAAATTATACGGGTCAAATATGGGAAATCGGGTAGTTGACCGAGTTTTACAAATTCATGGCGGTATGGGCTATACGAAGGAGTTGCCGATTGAACGTTGGTACCGGGAAGCAAGATTATGGCGCATTTACGACGGTACGGATGAAATCCAGCGTATGATTATTTCTCGGAATCTATTAAAAGGTCATGTTCATATCGGGGATTTTATTTGAGACAATGATTAGTCGGTAAAAATAGCAGGAAAACAAAAAATTCAATTGGAGGTCGAAAATATGAGTAAACGTTTTGAAGGAAGAGTGGCATTTGTTACAGGAGGCAGCCGCGGCATCGGAAAAGGAATAGCAAAACTTTTCTTGGAGGAAGGTGCTAAAGTAGCCATTATTGATATAAATCAGGAAGCATTGAATGAAACAGCCAGTGAATTTGCTCAATCGGGATTCGATGTTTATACAAAGGCAGCTAATGTCGTCAACGCCAATGAAGTAGAAACTGCCATGCAAGAAGTTGTCGAAAAGTACGGGTCGCTCGATATTCTTGTTAACAATGCCGGAATTATCCGTGACAATTTACTATTTAAAATGACGGACGACGATTGGCAACAAGTGATGGATGTTCATTTGAAAGGGTCATTCAATGCGGCACGGGCGGCACAAAAATATATGGTAGAAAGAAAGTATGGGAGAATCATAAATATATCATCTACATCTGCTCTCGGTAACCGAGGTCAAGCCAACTATGCCACGGCAAAAGCAGGTTTACAAGGGTTTACAAAAACATTGGCCATTGAGCTGGGAAAATATGGGATTACAACCAATGCAGTTGCACCGGGATTTATTCAAACAGAAATGACAAAAGCTACTGCCGAACGAATCGGGGTACCGTTTGATGAGTTTGTGAAAGCAGCAGCCGCAGAAATTCCGGTCCAAAGAGGCGGGAAACCGGAAGATATTGCCAATGCTGTCGCGTTTTTTGCCGATGAAAAATCATCTTTCGTAAACGGTCAAGTCCTGTATGTTGCCGGCGGACCAAAAGCATAAGGGGGAAAAAGTATGTCAAAAGAATGGATTGGCAAGACATCAAACAAAGTGAAAAATACCGTTGATCGATTACTCGTGAAACGGTTTGCTGAATCAATCGGTGATTTGCATCCAATTTTTGTCGATGAAACATACGGGGAAAAGTCAAAGTATGGCGTGAATATCGCGCCGCCCACATTCCCAAGGGTATTCGACTATGGCGTATTGGAAGGAGTCGATCTTCCAATGAAAGGGTTAATTCATGGCGAAGAAACGTATCAATATGAACGTCCGCTCCTTGTCGGTGAAGAAGTATATTGTTATACAATTATTCAGGACTATTATGAAAAGAAGGGAAAAAGTCGCGACATGGGTTTTGTGGTCATCAAACGAGTGGGCGAGGATGCAAAAGGTAATATCATTTTTACTGAAATCCAAAATGTTATTATTACAGAAGCCGTACGAAAGGGGATAAATGTGTGAAAACAATGACAGAGTTTAAACCCGGAGAAACCTTGGAAGTGACATTAGCCCCGGTAGCAAGATTGGATTTAATTAAATATGCCGGAGCTTCCGGTGACTTCAACCCGATTCATACGATTGACGAGGAAGCAAAAAAAGCGGGGTTACCGGGAATCATTGCTCATGGTATGTGGACAATGGGAAACTTAAGCAAACTATTTACTCCTTTTTTAGAAAAAGGTTTTATCAAGGAATATAAAGTTCGCTTTGCAGGAATGGTTTTTCTTGATGATGTATTGACATTAAAAGCGGAGTTAGCAGAAACGAGTGGAAATAATCTGTTTTTCAATGTTAAAGCTGTTAAAGAAAATGGCCAAGAGGTTGTCAAGGGAAGCGTTCATTTTAGGCTATATGATGCAGTATGATTTCTGTTGAAACGATCGGCAAAAAGGCAAGCTTAAAAATTGTCGTTTGATTTTCGTATGAAGAGCCGGATAAAAGGTTCCAACGTCCGGCTTTCTTCCAAATACGATTGAAATGAAAGCGGAGGTGAGTCGGGTGGATTTTATGTATTCCGAGAGAGTGCAAGAATTTCAGAAAAGATTAACAGAATTTATGGATGAATTTATTTATCCAAATGAAAAAGTTTATGAAGAGCAATTAAATGAATATGACCGTTTTGCGACTGTTCCACCGATAATGGAGGAATTGAAGCAAAAAGCGAAAGAACGAGAATTATGGAATTTATTTTTACCGGATAGTAAGTATGGTGCCGGATTATCAAATCTTGAATATGCCCCGCTCTGTGAAATTATGGGAAGGTCACCAATTGCACCGGAAGTATTCAATTGCTCGGCACCGGATACCGGTAATATGGAAGTGCTTGTCCGATACGGAACAGAAGCACAGCAGGAACAATGGCTAAAACCACTTTTAAACGGGGAAATCCGTTCTTGTTTTTCCATGACCGAACCGGATGTTGCTTCATCCGATGCGACAAATATCCAAGCAAGTATTGTACGCAATGGGGACCATTATGTTATTAACGGAACGAAATGGTGGTCATCCGGTGCAGGTGACCCAAGGTGCAAAATCGCCATCGTTATGGGGAAAAGTGACCCAACTGCGCCGAAACATAAACAGCAGTCGATGATTCTCGTCCCGCTGGATACACCCGGAGTTACCGTCAAGCGAGTGTTAACTGTTTTTGGCTATGACCACGCCCCACATGGTCATGCAGAAATTGAATTTAAAAACGTTCGTGTTCCCGCAACGAATATATTATTAGGTGAAGGAAGAGGATTCGAAATTGCTCAAGGGCGGCTCGGTCCCGGGAGAATTCATCATTGTATGCGGACGATCGGTGCCGCGGAAAGAGCGTTGGAACTCATGGTCAAACGTGTCAGGGAACGGGAAACATTTGGAAAAAAATTGGCGGACCAAGGGGTAATACAAGAATGGATTGCCAACGCAAGAATGGAAATTGAGCAAGCAAGATTGTTGACTTTAAAAGCAGCATACATGATGGATACGGTTGGCAATAAAGCAGCTAAAGCAGAAATTGCCATGATTAAAGTAGTTGCCCCAAATATGGCATTAAAAGTAATCGACCGAGCCATTCAAGCTTTCGGAGCAGCCGGTGTCAGCCAGGATACACCACTTGCTGCAATGTATGCCAATATCCGGACACTCAGACTTGCTGACGGACCGGATGAAGTCCATCGCCGTACCATTGCCAGAGAAGAGTTGAAAAAATACAGTTTAATGTCATAAATGTATTTGGCCTCACATATGTTGTCGGAGCATTAGTAGAAGATGACTTTCCGGGTGGTATGTATATCAATGCCGAAAAACCGACGAGATCGATCCGCTATACACCATACCAAAATGAGAAACTCATCATTATCAGCGGTGATCATCATAAAACCGGACAAGGAGAATCAACAGATAAACATTATCAAAACTTACAAACCTATGCGGAAAACACGTTTAAAGTGAAGGAATTTGTCTATCGCTGGAGTGCTCAGGATTACTCGACCCTCGATAAAGTCCCGTTCATCGGTTATCTGACGGATTCGAATCGGAACATATTAGTGGCGACCGGATTTCGTAAATGGGGAATGACTCATAGCCATGTCGCAGCACTCCTTTTTCGCGACTTGATTTTAGATAAGGAAAATCCGTATGAGACCTTGTACGTGCCGTCAAGATTTGTCACCGATCCTTCTGTAAAACGAGTCATTCAAACAAATGTCGATGTTGCTAAACATTTAGTAAAGGGGAAGTTGAAAAAGCCGACGAAAAAAGTGGATGATTTAAAAAATGAGGAAGGTGCCATCGTTCAAGTTGACGGGAAACGCTGCGGTGCCTATAAAGATAAGAATGGAAAGCTGTTTTTGGTCGATTCCACCTGTACACATATGGGTTGCGAAGTCAAGTGGAACAGCGGTGAAAAAACTTGGGACTGCCCTTGCCACGGATCCCGCTTTGCCATCAATGGAGATGTTGTGGAAGGACCGGCAGAACGACCGTTAAAACAAGTTCAAGAAGGGGATTTATAAAGGCATCAGTGGAAATAAGTACCCCACCTAAACGGCCAGTAGACCTCATCGAAAAGACTTTCGAGTTGACAAAAATGGTGGGTGGGGCGATCAACTACCCGCAAAGGTCCGATTGGTTCAACTAACCATCAGTGGGAAGAATCCCCCTGATGGAAGTTTCACCTTATTCATTGCTATGTTTTGCCAACCATTTAATTTCTAATTGATCTCCCGGTTCCAGTTCCTCGATAAAAGTCGCTTGTTCGCCGTTTTTTAAAATAAGGTAGTCACCATTTGGGTTCGCCGGCAGTTCGAAATCGGCAAAACGAAATACGTCTTGAAAAATAAATGGTTTATAAGTAATATGCTCGACAATCAACGAATCTTTGTTATAAATGCGGCTCGTTTTTTCCAGTTCTATCCCGTCTCGTTTAATGACGGTTATTTTTTTCTTTAACAGGACATCTTTCCCGTTAAATGTAATCGGTAAAGATGTCTCCAATTGCCAATTTAGTAGAAATGCAAGTTCTTCCACAGTCGGGGGAGCTGCTTGAATAAACTCAATTGCATCTTTGTCAGCAATCGGGGTATTCAACGGGACCTCTCTTCCATTTTTCAACACTTTATCCGATTTTTGAGGAATTGTCGTCTCTTGGTCATTAATTTTCAAAATAAATGGTTCGGGTACTAAATGTAATTGACTTAATAAATTTTGGACTGTGTTTAACTCACGCCATTCAATTATATCCCGATCTTTAATGATATAATCTTCTGTAACGGTCTGACCGTTCACCTTTGCAGTTGGTAAAATTTCATAGTGATCCCCATTAAAGGTAATGTTTTTTCTGAAATCATTCAATAAATCTTTTAAAGCTAGTTCGACACTTTTTCCGTCATTGCCTTTCTCCGCCGATATGATATCGCCATCATTAACATAGTCGTCAAGAGAACAAGCCTGCCCGTTTTTTAATAATAGTGGCGGTGAACCGAATGAACCGCTGATGGTCATTGCCTTGCCATTTACAGTGATGATTTTGGCGAGACCCGGTTTTCCGTACAATTGACTTAATTTTACACCGGCTTGGATAAGACAATCGCCTACCGTTAATTTTTTTACTTCGAACATGCGAACAGGGATTTCGTTAACATAAACCGTTTTAAATTGAAGCGGGTTTTGCTTAGCATAAACAGCAATGCCAATCGGTGTAATCATTTCCGGACCGGTAACTTCGACGCCTTCAAGTGGTAAATTCTGGATGGCATCAATGCCGCGAATGGCCACTCGGTTTTTCGGTAAATTTAATTTTTCAGCAACTCTTTCATCAAGACCGGGCGTTAAACTTCCGCCGCCAATTAACATAACTGCCTTGGGTGACTTGAGACCGTTGAGCCGGAAAATTTCTTCCGTTATTTTTGTCGCTAAATGATCAATGGCGGGGGAAATCGATTGTATGATTTCCGCTCGTTCCATTGTTTGTTCGAAACCTAAAATATCTTTGATGGTGACCGTATCTTGATCGGTTAATTGAATTTTCACTTCTTCGGCCATCGGGAAATCTAATAAAAATTGATCACTGATTGCTTCGGTAATTTCATCTCCGGCAACCGGAACCATCCCATAATTGACAATGGTACTTTGATCTGTAATGGCAATATCAGATGTACCTGCTCCGATATCAACAAGGGCAACATTTAACCGGCGCATCGAAGGCGGAATGAGAACGTGGATGGCAGCAATGGGCTCAAGTGTCAGCGCCTCAATATCGAGATTGCATCTTTTCAATGCCGTAGCCAAGGAATCGATGACAATTCTCGGCAAAAACGTCGCAATAATATCAACAGATGCCTCATTTCCGATTTGGTCGATTAAACTCCCGATTTTCTGACCATCTAAATAATAATATAAAACAGAATAGCCAACACAAAAATACTCGGCATTCACATCGTCAAATTTATTTTTTATTTGCTGTTCCGCTTTTTGGATCGCCATTAGCTCAAGGTGGATAACATCGTCTTTTTCCAACTTTCGCCCTTTAATGGAAACGATTGCCGATGCTTCTTCCGTTTTCAGCGATCGCCCTGCTGCAGCGACACAAGCTTTCGTTAGCGGGCCGAATTCTTCTTCTAATTCTTGTTTTACTTCATTAATTATTTGGGCAACAGCTGTAACATTGTGAATTTGACCGTCGAGCATAGCCCTTTGTTTGTGTTCTTTCATGACCACTTTTTTTACAACAAAAGCTTGTTCTGCTTTTTCTAATATGATCCCGACTATAGATCTTGTTCCGATATCTAAAGCAAAAATTTGATTATTTTCCCTCATCAAAACACCTCTTAACCTAGGAAGGCATATTATAAAGTCTTTTGCCAAATAGCCTTACACACCAACTGTTCCTGCTACTTGCAATTTACCATAATTTTAGGATAATATAAAGTGACTTATCGTTCACTAAAAAATATCTATTTTTCGTTAAAAATTCCCTGTTTTACTAAAAAAATATACGTTTAAGCTAAATATGTGCTATAATGAACATTATCCCTTTTGTCTATTTTAACAGAAGGGATTTTTAATGATATAAATGCCAGACCAAAATAAATTATTTATGAACCCGAAAAGTTAAGAATTCTAAAACTAAATAGGGTAAAATAAGTAAAAGGGATACTTAGCCTTTTTGAAATCGGCATAAAAAAGATGATACGAAACAATGGATAAATTCATTTAGGAAAAAGGAGTTGTCGAAAGTGAATAATATTACAATTTATGATGTGGCAAGGGAAGCAAATGTGTCTATGGCTACGGTATCACGGGTAGTTAATGGCAATCCGAACGTGAAACCCGCCACAAGAAAAAAAGTTATGGAAGTTATTGATCGTTTAGGGTATCGCCCTAATGCTGTGGCAAGAGGTCTTGCAAGTAAGCGAACAACAACGGTCGGTGTGATAATCCCCGATATTTCGAGTACAAACTTTTCGGAAATGGCTCGTGGGATTGAAGATATTGCCATGATGTACAACTATAATATTATTTTAAGTAATTCAGACCAAAATAAAGAAAAAGAATTTCATTTACTTAATACGATGCTCGCAAAACAAGTGGACGGGATTATTTTCATGAGTGGCAATGTAACCAAGGAACATGTGGAAGAATTTGAAAAATCATCGGTACCGATTGTTTTAGCCGGCTCTATTGAAGAAACAGGGAAACTCCCGTCTGTAAATATCGATTATGAACAGGCGGCATATGATGCAACGACCTATTTTATTAACAAAGGGCATAAAAAAATCGGTTATGTGTTTGGTCCGTTACAAGAACCGATTAATGGTGTGAAAAAGATGGCCGGTTTTAAACGGGCATTGACTGAAGCAGGAATTGAATACGATGAAAATTATGTATTTGACGGCGATTATACGTATGATTCGGGTATCGAAGCCGCGGAAAAATTATTGGAACTGGACGAAAAACCAACAGCCATTTGTGTTGGTACCGATGAAATGGCCATTGGTGTCGTTCACGGCCTACAAGATAGAGGTTATAAAATTCCGGAAGATATTGAAATTATTTCTGCCAATAATACTCGGTTGGCTGTAATGGTTCGCCCGCAATTAACAACTATTGTTCAACCTTTATATGATATTGGTGCTGTTTCCATGCGGTTATTAACGAAATATATGAATAAAGAAGAAGTAACCGATCATGTAGTCGTTCTTCCGCATCGAATTGAAGTTCGCAACTCAACAAAATAAGAATTGTACCGATATAAAAGGAAGAAAGAAAAGGAAAGCGGTCCGGATAAGCTTATCCAAAAAAGCTTTCCTGTTACGGTATTACATACAGAAAAAAAATCCTTTTATAGCGGGAGATGGATATGAAACGTTTTGATATTTTAACGCCCTTTGGCATAATTTTGGGGATTTTGGTGTTTGCGTTTGGTGTAATATCCTCAAAAGGTGTCAATGGTTTTCTAAAGTTTATTGATATACCTTCTATCATTATCGTTTTTGGTGGATTAACAGCGGCATTATGTATCAGTTTTCCGTTGAAAGAATTAAAATTAATGTTTGTCGTAATTAGACAAGCCTTCTCGCATCAAGATTTCCAACTCGGCAAATTAATTGATTTATTTGCTCATTTATCAGATCGTGCCAGGAGAGATGGATTACTTTCTTTGGAAGTAGAAATTGAAAAAGTGGATGATCCTTTTATTAAAAAAGGAATACTTCTGGCTATCGACGGAATTGATCCGGATATCATTATCGATATCATGACTGCAGAAATTTCCGCCATGGAAGAACGGCATCGAAAAGGAAGAAGCATTCTGGAAAAAGCCGGTGAGTATGCACCTTCTTGGGGGATGATCGGGACATTGATCGGACTCATCCTTATGCTGAACGATTTAAACGACCCGGATAGTATCGGACCGAGTATGGCTGTTGCGATTATAACAACTCTATACGGTTCCCTGTTAGCAAATTTATTTTTCTTGCCTCTCGCGGCAAAATTAGCCGATAAAACAGAGCAAGAAGTATTTGTTAAGCAAGTCATTGTAGAAGGGATTATTGGTGTCCAGTCAGGTCAAAATCCGAAATTGCTTACTGAAAAATTATCGGCATTTATTTCCCAATCGGACTTGAAACTCACCTCAGAAGAATATCCCGGTGAGGAGGGATAAGAATGAGACGTAAAAAGTCGAAACCCTCCGGAAAAGGTGCTCCCTTATGGTTGGTAACCTATTCTGATTTAGTTACTTTAATCCTTGTTTTCTTCATTTTGCTATTTGCCATGTCCCAAGTGGATATTCAAAAGTTTGAAGCGTTGTCAAAGTCATTAAAAGAACGACAAATATTTGATTTTTATCCTTCTGCCATTCCCCTTGAACCTTCTTCGGATCAAACGATTGAGGGAGAGGAAGAAGATGGCGGAAAGGATAAAGAACAGGAACTGCCAAAAAAAGGGGACCGTCTTGATCAATTGTTAGCGGAAATAAACGGCTACATTCAAGAAACCGGATTAAAGGATGTTGTTGTTGCAACGAGAACGGAACGGGGGATTGTCCTTGTCCTTCCTGAACAAATCATCTTTGAATCAGGGGCGGCAGAAATCTTGGACAATGCTGTTCCTTTTTTGGAGCGTGTGTCATCGCTGTTAATAAAAATTCCTAACGTTGTGAAAGTGGAAGGACATACAGATAATCGACCAATTCATAATGCAAAGTACCCGTCCAATTGGGAATTGTCATCAGCCAGAGCCAGCAGTGTTATTCGCTATTTTATTGATATCCACCATATGGCGCCGGAGAGATTTATTGCAACCGGATATAGTGACACAAGGCCGGTGGCTCCGAATGACGGTCCTGAAAACTGGGAAAAAAACCGCCGTGTCGAGATTGTTATTATGGATCCTGCCTATGATGATAAAGAAGACGGAAACTAATACTAGAAATGAACAAGATCAGCAATATTAAAGGCCCGAATGGTGGGGAGCATGCCATTTTTTTGAAAAACTCATCATTATCGGGCCTTTTTCCCCGCACAAACCGGCCACTAAATCTTATCCTACAGTTTACTGTTTTGAATAATTTTTAAAGCCATCGCAACCACTTGTGCATTTTTTTCTTCAATCTCTTTTTTTCTTGGAATGACCGGAACCATATTCACCGGGTCCATCCATTCTGTCGGTAAAGGAACAGGTGATTGAGCGGTCCATTTTTCCAACCAATCTTCCGGCAATTTCCCAGTTGCTTTATCCCGTTGATTTGTCATCTCTAACCAAATAAACGACCAAGCTCTGGGAACAACTCGCCAAATATCATAGCCGCCCCCGCCAACAGCGATCCATTTCCCATCACAGTATTTGTGAGCGATTTCATGGGCTAACTTCGGGATTTCTTGGTAAATTTTGATGGAAGCTGACAAATGCGTTAATGGATCATAGTAATGCGCATCAGCTCCGTTTTGCGACACAATAATATCCGGTTGAAAATATTCTACAACCTTTTCAACGGATGTCTTATAAGCATGCAGCCAAGATTCATCTTCAGTAAAAGCATCCAAGGGGATATTGAATGTAAATCCATAACCTTGACCGGTCCCGCGTTCATGTACTTGCCCCGTACCAGGGAAAAGATATCGCCCTGTTTCATGAATGGATAATGTACAGACGTCAGGGTCATCATAAAATGCCCACTGAACCCCATCCCCATGATGTGCATCTGTATCAATATAAAGAACTCTTACATTATATTTTTGCCGTAAATAAGCAATGGCAATTGAACAGTCATTGTATATACAAAAACCGGAAGCTCGCCCGCGAAATCCGTGATGCAATCCACCGCCGAGATGCAAGGCATGATCACTTTTCCCTTCCATAATCGAATCGACCGCCGTAATCGTACCACCGACAATGAGACTGCTTGCTTCATGCATATTTGGAAAAATCGGTGTATCCTCCGTACCTAAACCGAAATTGTTTGCCCTGTCCATCGGTAATTCTTGTCTTCCGGCTCTTTTTACCGCTTCGATAAAATCTTCATCATGAATTAATTGTAATTCATCATCACTCGCTTTTCGGGGCGGTACGATTTGTTCATCTGAAAGCGCTTGTATTGATTTCAACAAATCAACCGTTAACTCCAGTCTTTTTTGATTGAACGGATGATGTTGATTAAATTTATAGGACAATAACTCCGGCGAATACACAAAAGTAGCATTATTTTTCATAGGTCATCCCCGGAAAATTTGGCCATAAAACCTCATATTTTTCTGCTTTTAACTTTTCAATGATTGGAAGCGGATTAATTGTATTCAGCCGGAAAACAATAATTTTTTTATCCTGTTCCTTTTTATCCGGGTAAAGGTGGACACTTTCAATATTTACGCGAAAGCTGTTAAAAATCTCTAATACTTTTGATAAATTGCCCGGTTTATTGGACATACGGATTTCAACGAATGAGCCAGGTTGATCGGCTCCGGTTAACTTTACAAAGGTAAAAAGCACATCGGTTTCTGTTATAATGCCGATTAATTTCCCGTTTTGAACAACAGGCAGGCAACCAATTTGATATTTATAAAAGTATGCAGCTACTTCCTCAAGAAAATCAAGCGGATGTACGGTGATGACATCTTTCGTCATAATGAGACGAATCGGTTTATCGAAAATTCCCGAATCATTCCCTTTGGAAAAGATTGACGGAACTGCTGAACGAATATCTCTGTCGGAAACGATCCCAATGCATCGATTTTGTTCATCAACAATTGGAATATGCCGTATTTGATTATTTTCGATCAAATAGATGGCGGATTGAATCGAATCGTTTTCTTTTAATGTAAATACATTTGTTTTCATCACTTCTTCAACAAGCAAAAGAATACCCCCTTATACGTAACGTTCCACTAGGATGTAAAATATTTGTCTTGATTATAATCAAAGCATACATTCCTTCCCTTTAACCGATCCTCGATTTCCCGTTTTTCCTCTCTTTCCTTGTTTCTCGTACAATCCATGTAAAAATTTTTCGCCGTTACAGAAAACTTATAAAAAGTTATAATTTATTACAACTTTTATGTTTCCTTACTTCTTCATCGTGTCTGCTTTCACGTCTATCTAT
>JAAROH010007748.1_pt1 | contig 40021 bp, 40 predicted proteins | sample 7248631 | NCBI WGS metagenome assembly JAAROH01 (sample SAMN09772309, study PRJNA484901) | compost metagenome | isolation source: Vermicomposting unit | place: India | reverse complement strand
TACGTACGGTGGTGTGAGAGGACGGGAGTTAATCGCTCCCTCCTACTCGATTTTCACAATATGACAAGGAAAAAAATTTTTTGCATTGCACAAATGTGTCAAAGTATTATGGTTCATCGCCATTTTTCCAAGTTAAACAAATTAAATTAAACATAAAGAGTTAAGATGGGAGAAGCACCATCCCCAAACACTCGAGTAGTTCCCGCATTAAACGTTTTGAACAAAGGGGATATTGTATATAGATCTAGATAAATTTTCGGTTGGTGGAGGAAATTGATGATTAGGCTAGAGAGAGTTAGTAAAATATACGAGTCTGGTGGGAAAAAAGTAGAAGCTGTAAAAGATGTTTCGCTTCACATTAAAAAAGGCGACATTTTTGGAATCATCGGCTTTAGCGGAGCCGGAAAAAGTACACTGCTTAGGTTAGTGAATTTACTCGAACGTCCGACAAAAGGAAATATTATAGTCGATAATTATGATTTGAATTCCATATCTTCGAAAGATCTGCGGCAATTAAGAAGAAAAATTGGAATGATTTTTCAAACATTTAATCTATTTAATTCTCGCACGGTATATGGCAATATTGCTTACCCTTTAAAATTGGAGAAAAAATCGAAGGAGGAAATCCACCAACGAGTTACAGAGCTATTACAATTTGTTGGTCTTGAAGACAAAGCTGACAAATTTCCAGAACAGTTGTCTGGAGGTCAAAAACAAAGAGTAGGGATTGCACGAGCGCTTGCAACTTCACCAGACATTCTGTTATGTGATGAGGCTACCTCGGCTTTAGATCCAGAAACCACTAATGAAATATTAAATCTATTGAAAAAAGTGAATGAAGAATTCAATATTACGATTTTATTAATAACACATGAAATGAACGTGATTCGAAAAATTTGCAATCGCGTAGCGGTTATGGAAAACGGGAGAATCATTGAAGAGGGTGAGGTTTTTAATATATTTTCAAATCCTCAAGAAAAAACGACGAAAAATTTTATCAGTTCGGTTGTAAATGAAAAATTATCTTCGAGCTTGCTTGAAAAGTTAAGGAAGGATCATGAAAGAAAGCTTTATCGAATTGTATTTTCAGGAGACACTGCGAGTCAACCTATATTATCGACATTAACAGCTAAACATAATATTCACTTTAATATCATTTACGGAAGCATCAATGAACTACAAAATCAATTGTTTGGCAATTTAATCGTGGAATTCATTGGAGCTGATTCTCAAATTGAAGAAGTATTAAAAGAGTTGACAGAGATAGTTGAAGTAAGGGAGGTCACAAACGGTGAAAGTTGATTGGACGACGTTTTGGCCTAGAATACTTCAAGCAACAGGTGAAACGATTACAATGGTCATTTTCACATTGATTTTTGCTAGTATTTTAGGAATTATCATGGGACTACTGCTATTTGTCACCCGTAAAGGCAATATTTTAGAAAATAGATTCATCTTTTCATTTTTGAATTTATTAATCAATATTATTCGACCTATACCGTTCATCATATTTTTAGTTGCCATCAGTCCGCTTACGCGATTCGTTGTGGGAACTACAATTGGAACGACAGCGGCTATTTTTCCGATGACCATTGCTGCAGCTTTTGCCATTGCTAGGGTGGTAGAAAATAATTTAGTCTCAATTGATCCAGGTATTATCGAGGCTGCAAAGGCGATGGGGGCATCACCCATTCAAATAATATTTGGGGTACTAATCCCCGAAGCATTAGGGCCTTTAATTTTAGGAATTACATTTATCACCGTAGGACTTATTGATTTTTCCGCCATGGCTGGAACGGTCGGCGGAGGGGGCCTTGGGGATCTTGCGATGACATATGGTTATCAGCGGTTTGATACATCCGTCATGATTGTTACGGTTGTCATATTAATTATTCTTGTTCAAATTGCTCAATTTATTGGCAACATGCTTTCACGTTTCTTTTTACGCAGATAGATCAATCATATATTAGGGGGATTATTATTTTATGAAAATCAAACTATTCCATTTACTGGTAACAATTTTGGTGATTGGCCTCTTGGCAGGCTGCAACAGCAATTCAGCATCTGGGGATAAAAAAGAAAAAGTCGTTACTGTTAAGGTGGGGATTACCGGATCAGATGGACAGTATTGGGACATCATTAAGAAAAAAGCGTTAGAAAAAAATATTAAGGTAGAATATGTCGAATTTTCCGATTATGTGCTGCCAAATACTGCACTTGTCAATGGCGAGGTAGATGTGAACGCCTTCCAGCATCTTGCATTTTTAAGTCAATTTATCGCGGAAAATAATGTGAATATTGTGCCGATTGGCTCAACTGTTGTTGCTCCTTTAGGATTGTATTCGGAAAAATATAAAGATGTATCCGAGATCCCAAATGGTTCAAAAATTGCGGTTCCAAATGATCCGGCTAATTTAGGAAGAGGGCTAAAGGTTCTGCAGCAAGCTGGATTAATTGAGTTAAGGGAAGATGTCGGTCTTTATCCAACAGTAAAAGATATCGTTAAAAATCCAAAAAATATTGAAATAGTAGAAGTCGTTGCCCAACAGACTCCTAGAGTGCTGCCTGATGTAGCCGCATCTATTATCAATGGCGGAATAGCTGGTCAAGCCGGCTACACTTTAGCAGATGCCATTTTTCATGATGATCCAAACAGCAAAGATACACTGCCGTATGTTAACGTTTTTGCCACTTTAGAAAAGAATAAAGACAATGAGGCATATAAGACCATTGCGGAAATTTATCAGACAGAAGAAGTAGCTAAAGCAGTAGAAGAAGATACGAAGGGTGCAAGCATTGTCACAAAGGTGCCAGTACCAGAACTGCAAAAAGAATTAGATCGCTTAGTTGAAAATATAAAACAAGGCAAAGAATAACATAAGAAAGGAATTGTTTATTTGCGAGCAAGGCTGCATTTGAATTTGATGACAATCGACTGATAGAATCGGAATTTGTACTTTTGAAAAGATGCTGGAGTGAGAAATATGGCAAAGCAGATAATATTAAATCTTTTTGATATGGCAGGAGCTATGCATAATTCTCACGGATTATGGAAGCATCCTCAAAATAAACGTCATCTTTATTATAATGATCTACATTATTGGATTGAGTTAGGAAAATTGTTGGAAAAAGGGAAGTTTGACACCATTTTCTTTGCAGATGTAGCAGGAGTGTATGATGTCTATCAAAATAGTAAAGATGCTGCGATTCGAGACGGCGTTCAAGTTCCGCTAAATGATCCGGCCTTTATTGTACCAGCGGTGGCAGCTGTTACAGAGCATTTGTCATTTGTAGTAACGGTCAGCACAACGTATGAACATCCGTTTTCAAATGCACGTCGTTTTTCCACATTAGATCACTTTACAAACGGCAGAATTGGCTGGAATGTTGTCACTTCATATTTGCCAAATGCTGCGCAAAACTACGGCCATAAAGAAATTGTTAAACATGACGAGCGTTATGATATTGCCGATGAATTTATGGAGGTTTCCTATAAGCTTTGGGAAGGCAGCTGGGAGGAGCATGCGTTTGTTGGCGATGCGGAAAATGAAATTTTATTTGATCCCGAAAAGGTTCATGAAATAAACCATAAAGGGCGGTATTTCAGCGTAAAAGGCCCGCATTTAACATATCCTTCTGCACAGCGGACACCTGTTATTTTTCAGGCAGGTTCTTCTGAACGCGGCAGAGATTTCGCCGCCAAGCATGCAGAGTGTGTGTTTGTTGGCGGGTCGACGCCCGAAAAATTAAGATTTTATATTCAAGATATTAAAGAACGGGCTGAAAAATACGGACGGAATCCTGATAATATTAAAGCATTTACGTTTTTAAATGTCATTGTGGCAGAAACGACAGAAGAAGCTGAATTAAAATATGAGGAATACAATCGATTGTGGAGTGCTGAAGCGGCAAAAGCTCAATATAGCGGTTCAACAGGCTATGATTTATCTAAATATGAAGATAAAGACGCCTTTTTTGAATATAAGCATACGGAACATGGTCAGTCTCGAGCTGCTTCATTAACGAAAGATGCGCCAAGAAAATTAACTGTTCGAGAAGTGTTAAACAAGTTTGAAACGATCGGAAGGAGTAATGTATTAGTCGGCAATCCCGTTGAAATAGCTGACAGCATTCAATTCCAGATCGAACAAACTGGAATCGACGGGTATAATCTTGCACATCTTATAACGCCTCGAAGCATTGAAGAGTTCATTCATTTCGTTGTTCCGGAGCTGCAAAAACGTGGAATCTATAAAAAAGAATACGAGAAAGGAACACTGAGGGAGAAGCTGTTTGGTACAGGGAAAAAGCTGCTGCCAGATGATCATACAGGTGCAAAATATCGGAATTTTTAACAATTTTAAAGTTTGCTTCTCCTTCAGCTCATAATGTTGGAGGTAATAATGGAATTTCGTACAGTTGGAAGGACAGGCATTCATGTTTCAAATTTATGCTTTGGAACAATGTCATTCGGCGGCATTGCAGATGAAGAAACTTCCATTATGATGTATAAACAATGTCGAGAAGCCGGGATAAACTTTTTTGATACAGCAAATGTTTATAATGATGGACGTGCTGAAGAAATTCTTGGAAAGTGTATTGCCGGTCATCGAGATGAGATTGTTTTAACCTCTAAAGCAGGCTTGCCTACAGGCAAAGATTTAAATAGCGGCGGTTTATCGAGAAGAAATCTTTTTTTATCAGTTGAACAAAGTTTAAAAAGATTGGGCACTGATCGGATTGAATTTTATTTTGTTCATCTGTTTGACGAGTATACAGATATTGAAGAAGTCGTTAGAGCTTTAGATGATTTACAAAAACAAGGGAAGATTTTATTCCCCGCTGTAAGTAACTGGGCTGCCTGGCAAATTGCAAAAGCTCTAGGAATATCTGAAAGAAAACAGCTAGCACGGTTTGAGTTAATTCAACCGATGTATAATCTCGTAAAACGGCAAGCGGAGGTAGAAATTTTTCCGTTAGCTCAATCAGAGCAATTAGGTGCCATAACTTACAGTCCGCTCGGCGGAGGTTTATTAACCGGAAAATATAACAGTACAAACAAGCCGGAGCAAGGAAGATTAGTAGAACAAAAGAATTATGAGAAAAGATATAGTCATCAGTATTATTTTACTGTTGCACATCAATTTACGGAGCTGGCGAAACAATTTGGATATCATCCTGCTTCTTTAGCAGTGTCATGGGTATTACATCATCCTGCTGTAACTGCTCCAATTATAGGAGCACGTAATCCGGAACAACTGGCCCTATCGATTGCTGGGGCAGAAATCCCTTTAACTGCCAGTGAAAGAGAACAGATATCCGCATTGTCAGATGCGCCTCCATTACCAACGGATCATAGTCCAGATGAGGATTTATTTAACAAATATAGAAAGTAATCCAGAGGAAATGGTGCTAGTGTTTTAAAAATCTAGCATAAGAATCGATTTCACACTTTGACAAATTTGAAATCAGAGAATGGTTATGCTGTCTTTTCCTTTAAAGCCAATTTGTGAAAAGCTGTTGGAGCAATCTTTTCTTACGAAAGGGTGGACTTAAGTATTCTAATGATGAACATCAGAGCTTGGTAAATGGACATCCATTTCCTGAATCAAAACAATCGTGGTGTAAGCTGCGGTGTAAAACAAACGGATTGATGAAACAGTTGAACGTTTGAACTTTCACATTATTTTTTGCGGTAATACAGCGAAAAAGATGTGGTTGGTAAATTTAAAAAACAAAACAGGAGTGTTTGATGAATGTCAAGCCAAAAACCATTAAATCAAAGGATTAACTTCAAAAATAAAGATGAATCAAATTCTCTAACTTTTACCAGCCCAGTAAAAGTTGATTCACCAGAATTAGAATACTTAATTGCTGCAATTGCAGAAGATGCTGAAAAACGCAGAAGTACTGGGAGTAAAGATCATCCATATTATGCCTTTGATTTAATCCGAAAATCTCGATTGAGTGCATTGCGATTACCTGTTGAACTTGGCGGCAGCGGTGCAAGTATTCGTGATCTTTTTCAAATTTTAATACGTTTAGCGGAAGCTGATCCAGATGTCGCACACAGCCTTCGTTCACACTTTTCCCAAGTGGAGAAATTTTTGCTGCTTACGGATGAAAAACTCCGTGAAAAGTGGCTGCAAAGAGTAGCCAATGGAGAAATCATCGGCAATGCTTCTGCTGAAATTTCATCAAATAATGCTGGAAATTTGGTTTTTGAAACAACTTTATCACCGGATGGTGAAGGCTTCCTATTGAATGGCAAAAAATACTTTAGTACCGGCACACTGTATGCAGACTGGGTAGTTGTTACGGCATCAACTCATGAAGGAAGGCCTGCATCGGTAATAATTCCGACAAATCGTGAAGGTGTCATCATTGAAGATGACTGGGACGGCATCGGACAAAAATGGACAGGAAGCGGTACTACACGTCTTCACAATGTGTATGTCAATCAAGATGAAATTACATATATTGATGGCTCCAAAACGCCTTTCAACTCTTTTCTGCAGCTCTATTTGCATGGAGTGATAGCGGGCATCTTGCGGAATGTGGTGACAGACGCTAAAGCTTTAGTTCATGGAAGATCACGGACATTCAGTTTTGCTGCTGCGGATACACCTCGACAAGATCCGCAACTTCAGCATGTCATTGGACAGCTCTCAAGCAGCGCGTTTACCGCAGAAACTATTGTCCTAGCTGCCGCAGATGCAATTGATGCTGCTCTGAAAACAGCAGTTAATGGAGTGATCGATTATTCTCTGAGCCATGAAGCTTCCCTGCGAGCTGCACAGGCCAAGGTTATAATAGATCAACTTGCCTTACAGGCCTCGACGCTTCTTTTCGAGGTTGGAGGGGCATCCGCAACGAGACAATCAAAACATCTTGACCGTCACTGGCGTAATATTCGCACTCTTGCTTCACATAATCCAACAGTTTACAAAGCTAGAGCTATTGGCGACTACGTCGTGAACAGTACAGATCTTCCAATAAGAGAGGTTTACTTTTAAGGATGTTTTAAAAATTTTATATATAAAAAGGAGCGTTTAAAAATGAGTAACTATGAAACAATTAACAAAAAGTATTCAAGAGCATTTATTGAGGAAATTAGGGAGAAAGTTAAGCCAATTATTGAAGAAGTCATTAAACCAAGTGCTGAACGAATTGACAAGAGTGGGGAGTTCCCGCGTGAAAGTTTGTTAGCCCTTGCGAAAGAAGGATGGAATTCAGTAACATTTTCTGAAAAATGGGGAGGATTAGATTTAGGATATTTAGGATTTTCCATCGTGGCTGAAGAAATCGGGAAAGTTGATGCGTCAACAGCTTTAGTATATGCTATGCATGTTGGAGCAGCACAAGTAATTGTTTTATATGGAAACGATGATCAAAAGAAACGGTGGCTGCTCCCTATCAGAGATGGTGCGATCGGAACCTTTGCTGTTAGTGAAAAAGCTACAAGAGGTCATGTATGGTTTAGCTTAAGCCAGGCTGAGCGCGATGGCAGCGATTATATCATTAATGCTGAAAAATCCTTTACGACAAGCGGAGGCCAAGCAGATTTTTATATTTTGCAAACGAGAACACCTGATTCTGACGACCCTAGTAACATTAGCTTCTTTATCGTTGACGGCCATAATGACGGTATAGTTGCAAAGCCATGGAATGCATTAGGTGTAAGAGGAAGCCACAGTGGTCCAATTACGTTTAACAATATAAAAGTAAGCGGCCGCGATCTAGTGGGATACGAAGGGTTAGGAAGAGAAATCATGGATGAAGGCGCAAACCCTATTTATATACTGGGTATTGCATCTGTTTGGCTCGGTGTTGCCCAAGGTGCACTAGAACTGGCTGTTAAACATGTTAAGAATGCAGTTAACAAAGGATTTAATAATAGTTTGGCTGACCATCAAGTCATTCGTGAAAAATTGGCAGAAGTGAAAATAAGAATTGCAGGTTTAAAAGCATGGCAGATAGATTTAGCAAGACATTATGATGAATTGCTGGCAGAAGGGCAACCTATAAGCTCATTGGCATCCGAAGTCATAGAATTTAAAGTGAAAGCATCCGAAACAGCAGATTTTGCTGCACGAATTGCGATGGATGTAGCGGGCGGTTATGGCTATATTGAAGGACCTTTTGAACGGCTTTACCGCGATGCCCGGGCAGGAATCCCGATGGCTCCATCTAATAATATCGCCCGCGACCAAGTGGCAAAAATTTTATTAGAATTGCCGTTGAATCTTTGGAATGAGAATGAAAGAAAATAAACCAAACCAGCAATGCATTTTTATTTGGAGTCTGAAATCTGTAAGAACTTTACTGCCTATTTAGGATAATGATGAATGGATGAATCGGTAGGTCAATTGTCTGTAACGCTGTTAGAATAATTATGAATTAATGAATAAATGACCAATTGCTCAAAAAATCTGTTGTTTTTTACAATGTTTTAAAGACTTATTTTGCCAAACTTTAAAAACTCTAGATATAACCATTTCGATGAACTATATGAATAAGCCTCACACTTCTTTTTTATAGTAGGTGTGAGGTTTTATTTTGTGAAAAATAGAGGACATTCGCAATTTTAAGTGGCTGATCATTTACAAGGGAAGTAGACGAGAGTTTTGCCTGTCAGGGAAGCGTATAACAAACAACATTTCAACTTTAAAACAGAAGAAGCATTGGAAAACTGAAAGCGCGAGACTTAAAAGTTTTTTTTCAACGTTTATGGGAAAAGACAGATTTTCACGTTAGACTTCAATGAAACATAAAAAATCAAAAAGCATTTTTCACTGTGAGAAGTTGTGCGGCAGGCAAATTCCTTGTAATACCATTGAACAGTTTTTTACAATCCTTATAAGGAGAGTTTAAAAGGAGTTGAAAAAATGACGAATTCTCAGAAAAAAAGATTGGAAGAGATTGAATTCTCAGTTTTGGATTTGGCTCCTGTTTTATTAGGGAAAACGCCGGCTGACACATTCAAAAACAGTTTAGACCTTGCGCAAAATGTTGAACGATTTGGATATAAACGTTATTGGCTTGCAGAGCACCATAATATGGAGGGCATCGCAAGCTCAGCTACTTCTGTATTAATAGGCTATATTGCAGGAGGTACGAAAACGATTCGTGTAGGATCTGGAGGCGTCATGCTTCCGAACCATGCTCCTCTTGTGATTGCTGAACAATTCGGGACATTAGAGTCGTTGTATCCAGGTCGAATTGATTTAGGGATAGGACGTGCTCCTGGAACAGATCAGGTGACATCCATGGCATTGCGAAGAAATTTACATGGGTCAGTATCAGAATTTCCAAACGACGTCCAAGAACTCATCAATTATTTTGCTCCGAAAGAGAAGCGGAAAGGATATGTACGCGCAGTTCCTGGTGAGGGATTAAATGTTCCTGTTTGGCTGCTTGGATCAAGTACGTATAGCGCTCAGCTTGCAGCAAAGCTTGGACTTCCTTTTGGGTTTGCAAGCCATTTTGCACCGAATCACTTATATGAAGCACTGAAAATATATCGTGACCAGTTCCAGCCGTCAGAACATTTGAAGGAGCCGTATGCGTTGGCGTGTGTGAATGTCGTGGCAGCAGATACCGATGAAGAGGCGAAGTATCTTGCAACCAGCTTGTATCAAATGTTTTTGGGCGTGATCCGAGGAACTTCTAGATTGTTGCAGCCTCCTGTTGAAAGCATGGATGGAGAATGGAATGAATTTGAAAAAGAAGCGGTACGCCATCAGCTTTATTTTTCGTTTGTTGGATCTAAGCAAACAATAAAAGAGAAGCTTCAAAAATTTTTGGATGACACTCAGGTAGACGAAATAATGGTTGTTTCATATATATACGACCATTCGGCTCGCGTGCATTCGTACCGTATTTTATCTGAGATAAAGAATGAAATGTAGTTCTTTTATTTTAAATATGTTATTTTCGGCAACTATCAATACTGTTTAACTTTTTCAGTTCGGGAAGAGATCTGAGAGCGGCAGACTCCTTTTTCAGAAATGTTATTTATGCTGTCATAAAAGCAACGATGTTTATGAATTGCGGATTCTCGAAACAGGCTATCAGCTTTGCTGACAGCTTGCTATTATTTCTCTGATAGCAGATATTTGATGTAGTTATAACTTTTCTGAAATGGGCTGCCCGATGAGTTCCTAAAATGAAGGATTTTGGAGCAATACTACTGTGAAGGACAAAAAAATCCTGTCCTTCATAGAGGCATGAAGTCAACTAGAAGCAATTGTATGTGCTGAATGTCTGTCATAAAACTTTTGAAGAACGAATTCAGAAAGAGAGCATAAGAAAAGTCCTTCATAGACTTCTGAAGGATATAAACAAGATAGAAAAAATGACCTGTCCGATAAGTTCCTAAAATGAAGGGGCTCCAAAAAGTCAGTTAATCCTGACTTTTTGGACAGCCCCGCAACATTTTTTATATGATGCGATTTTAAGAGAATTGCTGAAACTAGGCAAAAAAAGATGCCATTTCAGGGAATATTCCAATTCTAATAGCCTTATAAAATAACAGTAAACGCTTACAAAACAGGAGGTTCAAAATATTTTTTTTCAAAACGTTGTTGTTTTTTAAACGACGGCATGTTTCTTTATTATTGATTGAATGTTAGTTCTTAACTTTTGGGGCTGCCGGCTGACTTACTTTCTCAAATGTGATCAGTGCGTTCCAGCTGCCGGAAGATTGGCCGTCTGCCCAATATTTCGGTTGGTCATCGTCTTCAAGCATGCTTAATAGCATGGCGAGATGTCTTCCTCCTGATTCTACCTTTGCCAGACGGGCGTATTGAGGAAGCATTTGATAGGCTGCATCATATTCTTTGTTTAATATATAACTAATGAATTGTTTATCTAGTGCATGTTCTGAAGCGGTCGGTTTATTGTGTCTGCCGCGGACTAAATTGTGGGAAAGTGCGCCGCTTGAAACAAATACAATTTTCTTTTCGCTTTCTTTTAATACTTTTGCAATCAGCTGTCCCCATTTATACGTTTCATCTAAAGTGGCAGCCATCGTCACGGACAAATTCACAACAGGTATGTCTTCATTCGGCACAAGGTATCTAAGAGGCACAACCGTTCCGTAATCCCAAACATAGTAAGGGTCGTCTATTCCTACAACTTGCAGTCCAGCATCTTGACCGATTTTTACTAGTTCATCACCAAGCTGTTTATCTCCGGGATATTCATAGGGAACATCACGAATTAAATCAGGACATTCAAAAGCGGTTAAAATGCCCTTATGGACAGGAGTGCAATCAACATAATGGAAAAAAGTCGACGGCCAATGGCAGGAAACAAGAACGATGGCATCCGGTTTTAAATCATAAATTGTCTTTGACATCTTTTGCATTTCAATGGCCATATTCTTTTGAAAGTCGGGGACTTGGTCAAAATGGCACATGCTTGGCACATGAGGCGCTAACATAGCCAGCTCAATCGTCATCGCTACTTCTCCTCCTTTAAAATTATTTTCTTACTTCAGATGCGGGTTTGCCCGCAATTCCCCAATGGGTTTTTGGCACCTCTGTCACTAAAACGCGGATGTTTTCTTTTGGTGAATCGAGCGTTTCCGATACAGTATTTGTTACATTTTGAATTAACTCCTTTATTTTCTCTGGCGGCCTGCCCTCCATGATTTGAATAGTAACAAAAGGCATGTCATCCCTCCTATCAGGTAAGAAATTTTTTTCTTTCGCTATTTAAACAACATGGAAGCTTACTTCGCCCAATCCGTCAAATTTTCCTGTGACATAGTCGCCTTTGTTTATCAAGACGGCGCTCGTGATTCCTCCTGTTAGAATGACATCACCTGCACGCAGCTTTTGTCCTTTTCGTGATAACATATTGGCAAGCAGAGCGACGGAATGGGCAGGATGGCCAAGCACAGCGGCTCCGGCTCCTAACTCTTTTATTTCGCCGTTTATGGAAAGAGTCGATCCAACTAAATCAAGTTCTAATCCTTCCGGCTTTTTAAAAGACGTTCCGAATACAACCCGGGATGTTGACGCATTGTCAGCGATTACATCAGGAAGCGTAAAATCAAAATTTTCATATCGGCTGTCGATGATCTCAAGAGCCGGCATCACGTATTCTGTTTTCGCAAGCACCTGTGCACCATTGACACCAGGTCCTTCAATATCTTCTTTTAATACAAAAGCGATTTCCGCCTCCACTTTTGGGTGGATTAAGTCATGAAAAGGCAATGCTCCGCCGTTATTGATCACCATATAATCGAATACATAGCCGTAAATAGGCTCATTGACCTTCATTTGCTTCATCTTAGCAAAACTTGTCAAACCCATTTTTGGACCGATGATACGGTGACCTTCATTTATTTTCATATTGACAATCTCTTGTTGAATGGCGTAGGCTTCTTCGACGGACAAATCCGGTTTTAATGAGGCCGTTACCTTTTTTGCTTCACGTTTTTCCTTTTCCGCTGTTACTAAGTAGTCAGCAATTTTTTTTATATCTGCGCCAGCCATTTGCTGCATCCTCCTTAAGTATGTGCCGTTTGTTTTTGTTTTGAAATTTCAGCAGCTACATCAATAATCATATCCTCTTGACCGCCAACAACCTTTCTTTTGCCAAGCTCAACTAATATGTCGCGCGAATCAATTCCGAATTTTTTGCTGGCAGCTTGTGCATGCAACAGGAAGCTTGAATATACTCCAGCATATCCGAGTATTAGTCCATCTTTTGTAATTTCTTGCGGCTTTTCCAAAATGGGGGCTACTATGTTTTCGGCTACGTCCATAATTTTGTATAAATCGATTCCGGTGTTGATTCCTAAACGGTTGAGCACCGCGATTAATACTTCCGTTTGAGTGTTGCCTGCACCGGCGCCTAAGCAGCGGATGCTTCCGTCAATCCGCGTCGCTCCTTCTTCAATGGCTGCTAATGTATTGGCCATTGCTAGGGAAAGATTGTTATGGCCATGGAATCCGATTTCAATTGACAAGCTGTTTTTTAAAGCTTGAATCCTTTCTTTTACTTCATGCGGTAGAAAAGCGCCAGCTGAATCGACAACGTATACAACATCAGCTCCATAGCTCTCCATAAGCTTTGCTTGCTCAACCAGTTTTTCTGTTGGGACCATATGGGCCATCATCAAAAAACCGACAGTTTCCAATCCTAATTCTTTTGCGAAAGCAATATGCTGTGCTGAAATATCCGCTTCTGTTACATGAGTGGCGATTCTCGCCATTTTTACCCCCAGCTGTGCAGCTTGTTTTAATTCTTTCATTGTCCCGATTCCCGGCAAAAGCAAAACAGCAATTTTGGCATTCGTGACAGTAGATACAGCGGCTTCGATCAATTCCATTTCATTTGTTAAAGAAAGTCCGTATTGCAGAGATGAGCCACCTAAACCGTCTCCGTGCGAAACTTCAATATAAGGTACATTGGCATCATCCAACCCTTTTGCGACGGCTACGACTTGATCCACAGTATATTGATGTCGAATCGCGTGGCTGCCGTCTCTTAAAGCGACTTCAGTAATCAGTATGTTACGTTCTCCCACGATATTCACTCCTTCCTTAAACATTCACTTTAGAAGTAATATTTTTCGCCCATTCCTCCGCCACTTTCACTGCTGCGGCTGTCATGATATCCAAATTGCCTGAATAAGTCGGCAAATAGTCTCCAGCGCCTTCCACTTCGATAAAAACTGTTATTTTATTTCCGTCAAAGAGAGGTTCTTGTCTTAAGCGATAGCCCGGTACATAAGATTGGACTACTTCCACCATATCTTTGACGGATTGAGTAATCTTTTTTTGATCGACAAAATCATTTTCTACAAGGCAATATATCGTATCTCTCATCATAATCGGCGGTTCAGCAGGGTTTAAAATAATGATAGCCTTCCCTTTTTTAGCGCCGCCGATTTCCTCGATTCCGCGCGCTGTCGTTTCGGTAAACTCGTCAATATTTGCTCTAGTTCCGGGACCGGCGCTTTTGCTTGAAATCGTTGCCACAATTTCTGCATATTTGACAGGCTGAACTTTGTTGATGGCATGAACGATCGGAATCGTCGCTTGGCCTCCGCATGTAATTAAATTAATGTTGTCGGCATCCAAATGTTTATCAATATTTACAGGAGGTATGACAGACGGACCGACGGCAGCAGGTGTTAAGTCAAGAACTTTTTTCCCTGCTTGCTTCAGCAATTTTGCATGGCGTATATGAGCTTTTGCGGAGGTGGCATCAAATAGAATATCCGCTAGATCGGGATTTTCTAAAAAACCTTTAATGCCGGTATCAATCGTGTAATATCCGAAATCTTTTGCTTTTTTTAATCCGTCCGATGAGGGGTCAATTCCGATGACCGTTGTAAGCTCCAACACATCTGATCGACGGATTTTGTACATTAAATCTGTTCCGATGTTGCCGGACCCTAAAATTCCAACCTTTACTTTATTCATAAAATTCTCCTTTCAATCTATTATTCTGTAAATGATACCGTTACATGCCCGAGATGAGCGAACCGCGCCGTAAAGACGTCTCCAGCTTGTGCATCAGCGGCTCTGGATAGAGCGCCTGATAAAATGATTTCTCCGGGACGTAATGAAATATCAAAATCAGCCAGCCTGTTGGCGAGCCATGCGACACAGTTTGCCGGATTGCCTAATGCTGCTGCGCCGACACCGGTATTGACTAGTTCCCCGTTTTTTGTCAAGCTCATTCCAATTAATTCGAGATCAACATTTTCTATTTTTTCCGGTTTTCCTCCCAATAAGAAATATCCGGATGAAGCGTTGTCGGCAATGGTGTCAGCCAGCTTGATTTTCCAATCTTTAATGCGGCTGTCGACAATTTCTAATGCCGGAACAATATAGTCAGTTGCTAAGATCACGTCTAAAGCGGTTACGTTTGGACCTTTAAGCTCCTTTTTTAAAATGAAGGCAATTTCAGCTTCTACTCGCGGCTGCAAAACTTTTTTCATGGAAATGCTTCCGCCGTTTTCAACGACCATGTAATCTAATAAATGTCCATAGTCCGGTTCATCGACTCCAAGCAGCTTTTGCATTGCTAAAGATGTTAAACCGATTTTTTTTCCGACAATTTTTTGACCTTGATCGACCTTTCTTTTTATATTTTCCAGTTGTATAAGATAAGCTTCTTCGGCAGTCAGATTCGGATCAACGGAAGTAAGAGGATCTGTCGCCCTGTTTAAAGCTTCAGCTTCCTGCAGTTGATTGGCAAAGTTGGCAATTTTCGTTGTTAACATTTTTTCCTTCCTTTCTCATTCAGACAGAATGATTTGGTAAGCAGGCTATTTTAACATACTCCTTATGTTTCAACGGCACCTTAAATTATAGCTTTATCGTTATGTTTGAAAGCTCTGTATAAAAATCTAAGCTGTGCATGCCGCCCGTTCTGCCAATTCCGCTGTGCTTCATTCCTCCAAACGGCGTTCGTAAATCACGCAGGAACCAGGTGTTGACCCAAATGATGCCTGCTTCAATTTGATGTGCCACCCTGTGTGCACGCCGTAAATTATTTGTCCAAATAGTTGCGCTTAATCCGTAATGTGTATCATTGGCTTGGGCTATAACTTCCTCCTCCATGTCAAACGGAGAGACAGTTACAACTGGGCCGAATATTTCTTCCCGTACGCAGCGGGAATTTCGATCCAAACCAGTTATGATTGTAGGTTCGAGATAATAACCCTTATCTAATCCGTCTGGACGCTTTCCGCCTGTTAAAATTTCTGCCCCATCTTGCTTGGCTATGTCGATGTAGCTGTTGACGCGTTCGTAATGTTCCTTGCTTACGAGTGCGCCGACATCTGTGCCATTTTCAAATGGATCGCCAATCTTTAATTCTTTTGTTTTCTTTACAAATTTTTCTAAAAACTCTTCATAAGCTGGGCGCTCTACATAAATTCTTGAACCGCAAAGACAAACTTCGCCTTGGTTAATAAAGCTTGATTTGATGGTAGTTTCAATGACTTCATCTAAATCTGAATCGGCAAAAATAATGTTTGGATTCTTGCCGCCCAATTCATATGAAAGTTTTTTCAAGGAATTAGATGCTGCTTTCATAATGGCTGCTCCTGTACCCGGTTCACCGATAAAGGAAATGGCGTCAATGTCAGGATGTTCGGCAATTGCTGCCCCAGCGGAGTTTGGACCGAAGCCATGAACAAGGTTGACAACTCCGTCCGGAACACCGGCCTCTTTGCAAATTTCCATTAATGCAGTAGCGGTTAAAGGAGTCCACTCTGCAGGTTTAATAACAGCTGTGTTGCCCATTCCTAAACATGGAGCCAGCTTCCAAGTCAATAATAAAAGAGGTAAATTCCAAGGCTTGATAATTCCCACTACTCCGACTGGGCGCCTGTGTGCATAATGAATGGCCTGATCATCTTGCTGATAAGCTTCATTCGTAATCGAAATGATGTAGTCAGCGAAGAAGTGGAAGTTATAGGCAGCACGGGGAATGTCAATTTTTTTTGCAAGAGATAGCGGTTTTCCTGTATCCAATGATTCCAATCGTGCCAGCTCATCCTGTCTTTCTTGGATTAAATCGCCAATGCGCCGCAAAATTTTTGAACGCTCCGTTAATGTTATGTTTTTCCAAGGGCCGTTCAAAGCCCTTTTGGCAGCGGAAACGGCATAGTCGACTTCTTTTTTTCCTCCTTCAGCGACTGTTCCGATTACTTCCTCAGTTGCAGGATTAATATTGTCAAAGGTCCTTTTGTTATCGGATTCAACAAATTGTCCGTTAATAAAATGCAAGCAGTTAATCGTTCCGTTTGAGTTGATTGGCATGATTCACCCTCCCGAATATCATCATAAATTTCAACTGTGACTTTAATGGTAGTTTCCCTATGTTGCACTTTCAACTTCTAAATTGCTATATATGCAACAAATATAAAAATTTTTAAAAATATCGAAATATTTAATTTTTTACTTTTCAGTTGTTCATATATTTGATATATTCTCGTATAAAGAAAATTGATGTAGAGGGGGAGGGTGTACATTGAATGGAAAAGACGAGAAAAATCAGCTTTCTTCCATCAAAAATGCGCTGAAAATATTGAAAAGCTTTACAATGGAAGAGCCAGAAAAAAAAATAAGCGATTTATCCAATTCTCTAGGATTAAATAAAAGCACAGTCAGCAGGACAATGAAGACGTTGGCAAGTGAAGGATTTGTTTATAAAGATTCAGAAACGAAGAAATACAGATTGGGATTATCCATTTTATCTTTAAGCGGCGTGCTATTCAGCAATATGGATATTTACAGAGAATCGCAGCCTGTACTAAATAAACTGGTCGAAGCAACCGGTGAAACTGCCCATATTTCTGTATTGGACAATTTAGAAGTTGTTTATTTGCAAAAAGTAGAGTGCAATCACCCCGTAAGATTTTTAACCCATATCGGGAGACGCAATCCGCCTTATTGCACGAGCTCTGGAAAAGTTTTAATTGCATTTTCGGAAAATGAAACGGTCGAAAAAATTATATCTAAAGGGTTAAAGCGTTTTGCTAAAAATACGATTACGGATCCTGAGAAGCTGAGAGATCATTTAAAAAAAGTAAGGGAGAATGGGTATGCCGTTAGCATTGAAGAATTGTCCGAGGGAGTTAATTCCATTGCCGCCCCGATTTATGATTATACCGGAAAGGTTATTGCAGCACTTTCTGTAGTCGGTCCAAAACAACGAATCAATTCTTACAAGCTTAAAGCGATGGCGAAACAAGTGATCGCAGCCAGCAAGGAAATTTCTGAAAGAATGGGGTATTTGAATTTTTCTTAATTTGGTGGGAGAGTGGAGAGATGTATGATTTTCATACACATTTCATCCCTGAAGGCGTGATGGAATGGGTAAAAGAACATAAAGAAACTATTCATGCTGAATGGGTGAAAAAAGAAAAGGATAAGGAAGAGTTTTTGATTGTTAATCAAAAATGGGGATTTGAATTAAAAAAATCTTTTTTAGATTTAACCCTTTTTTTAAACGAACAATTGAAAGCGGGAGTTCATCATTCCGTCATTTCACCGATACCGCAGCTTTTTATGTACGAGTTTCCGGAAGAAATCACTGCTGAACTATCCGGCGTGTATAATGATTCATTAGCGCGGCTTGTGCAATCGTTCCCGGAAAAATTGTCTGCGCTGGCAACGGTTCCGTTAAATAACCCGGATAAAGCTGCACAAATCTTGACAGATGCGATGGGAAAAGGGTTAAAAGGAGCCATTATCGGTCCTGGGGCAGCTAATCATATGCTGTCAGATGAATTTTTTATCCCATTTTTTGAAGAAGCCGATCGGTTGAAAGCGATTGTTTTCATTCATCCGTTATTGAGCGAAGATCCTCGCTTGAAAAGAAGAATGATGCCAAATTTAATCGGTGTTCCGTGGGAAACAACGATTTGTGCTACAGATCTTTTATTAAGCGGATTGATTGATCGATTTCCAAATGTGAAAATATTATTTGCCCATGGCGGAGGATTTTTGCCTTACCAAATCGGCAGAATAGAAAAAGGATACGAAGAATGGGAAGCGGTTTCAAAAAATTTAACATCCTCTCCGAAAGAATACTTAAAGCGTTTTTGGTATGACAATGTTTTGTGGGAGCAAGCAAGCATTGACTATTTAGTGCGAATAGTGGGAGAAGATCGAGTAGTGCCTGGCTCCGATTTTCCGTTCGACCTTTCTGTCTGGCCTCCAAATGAAAAGCATTGCAAAGGGGCAAGTTCATTAATAGATTTTTAAAAGCTTTTCGTCTTTTAAGCCAGCAGGCTGGACAATCAATCGCTAAATGATTTATCTTTTGAATCATCGTTCCGGTTTTTGTTAGCAAAACGTTATTTCACGAACGGGCCCAGCATCATGAAAACGGAAATGTCGTTGTATTATATGGCAGCAGAAAAGCATAAAAGCAGTCTAGACTTGCGGACTGCTTTTATGCCGTTGTGTGCTGAACAGGCAGTAAAGGTGCTATCTCGTCTATTATTTTTTGATCAGCAATGACAGTATAATTTCCGATCGTTTGTATAGCTCCGCCCGCTTCGCACACAAGCAGCTGTCCAGCAGCAATATCATAAAAATTAGGCTTATAGTAAACTGCGATATCAAGTTTGCCGCAAGCAATGTAGGCTAAAGTGACAGCAGCTGTTCCGATCATTCTGACTCGGTAAACGTCGTTTACAATGTTTTCAAGCAATGAAATGCGCTCTTTATTCGTTTGTTTATTGGCGTCCTTTGCAAAATCGCCAATGGAAATAAAAGCTTCCGCCAGGCTGGCATTTCGAATGTTTATAGCATTTCCATTTAAATAGGCTCCTTCTCCCTTTGCTGCCCAATACGTTTCCCCAAAAGCAGGCAATGATATAGCAGAGACGACTGGATCATTTTGATAGGTTAGGGCGATGGAAACTCCGTAAAGCGGAACGCCGAAACTGTAGTTGATGGTCCCGTCAATAGGGTCAATCACCCATTCAAATTCATCCTTTCCCCCAATGCTGCCGGCTTCCTCACTGAATATGCGGTGATCAGGATATGTCTCCTGAATGCGATCAATGATCAGCTTTTCAGCTTTCAAATCCATTTCAGTCACAAAATCTTTTGCTGACTTTAATGTTTGCTGCCCAGCTTTTCCTGCATACGGCCGAATCAATTCACCGGCCTCTTTAGCTAACTTTATCGCAAAAGGCAAATATTGCTTATACATTGCGCTCCTCCTTCGGAAAAGTGAATCAATGATTGATTGCTATTAATTAATCATAATATATTTCAAGAAATTTAGGAATAGATGGAATGTTAACACACACTTGCTTTAGAAGTGTAATGAAAGGTTTCCACATGAGAAATGAAATGCCCTGGATAAGAAAAATCATCTTACATCTTGCATTGAACGCTTTTCTCTTCATATCTTCCGATGTTTTACATGTTCGATGGTGCAGCGGCTTGACGATTTAATGACAGAATATTATAATTTTAATAAAATTGGACTGCCCAACAGTCCAAAAAAATGAAAGGAACATGTTTATGAAATCCAATATATTTAATGAGCTCACCAATACGAGAGTTTACGAAAAAATTGTTGATCAAATTAAGCAGCTGATAGAAGAAGGAAAACTAAAACCAAATGACCGCCTGCCTCCGGAGCGTGAATTGGCGAAAATTCTCGGGTGCAGCAGGACTTCTTTGCGGGAAGCATGCAGAGTTTTAGAATCGGAAGGAATCATTATTTCAAAACCAGGCGGCGGACGGTTCGTTCAAAAAGTCGATCAAAGCTTGATTCTGAAATATCAGATCAACCCTATTGATGTACTCGAAAAAACAACAGTGATTCAATTTTTGGAGGCCCGGGAAGCATTGGAGCCAAAAATTGCTGAAATAGCATGCGAAAGGGCAACGAAAGAAGATATAGAAAAGATGGAAAAAGCATTGAAATTAATGGAAGAAAAGTTGAAAAATCCGGAAGAGGAAATAGATGCAGACAGCAACTTTCATTTATCTCTCGCCCAAGCGACACATAATTTTGTGTTCATCTCATTTATGGATACGAATTTGAATTTATACCGCCAAGTGCGAAAGCAAACGTTGCAGTCGCAAGCGCGTTATTCTGAATCTTTTTTTGAACATGAAGCGATTTTGGAAGCCGTGAAACAGAAAGATAAAGCAAAAGCATCGGAAGCGATGAAAGTCCATTTAAGCAATTTGCGAAGCAATGTATTAGGCATGCTGCCAGAGAAAAATTAATGTTTTGGAGGGGGATACGATGGAAAAAGGAAAATATGGTCCGTTAACAGGAGTAAATATTTTGGATATATCGACTATGATCGCTGCTCCTTTTGGGGCAACGCTGTTAGCTGACCTTGGCGCCGAAGTGACGAAAATTGAATTGCCCAATAAAGGTGATACTTTGCGGACTGTAGGCCCTTGGAAGGGGAATGAGCCGCTCAGATGGCCAGGGCTTGCCCGCAACAAAAAATCAGTTACTTTAGATATACGGAAAGAAGAAGGAAAAGAAATTTTAAAAAAACTTATAAAAAATACGGATATTTTAATTGAAAACTTTCGCCCCGGTACTCTTGAAAAGTGGGGGCTAGGGTATGAAGAATTGAAAAAAGCAAATCCTAAATTGATTATGGTTCGAATCTCGGGCTACGGTCAAACAGGACCGTATCGCGAAAAAGCCGGGTTCGGAACTCCGTGCACCGCTTTCAGCGGCCATACTTATATCCAAGGGTATCCGGACAGACCGCCTGTCAGCCCATCTTATTCATTGCTTGATTATATCACTGGTGTATATACTGCATTTGCTGCGGTCAGTGCATTATATTACCGTGATAAAACTGATGATCCAGAAGGGCAAGTAGTCGAAATGGGATTATATGAATCGATTTTCCGAATGCTCGAATTTTTAGTAGCTGAATATGACCAAAACGGTATAGTAAGAGAAAGAACACCCGGGTTGGCCGGACATTCAAGTCCAGCAGGAACATATGAAACGAAGGATGGAAAATATGTTGTTCTTGTTTGCAGTACTGATTCAACTTTTAATCGGCTTGCAGAAGCAATGGAACGAACAGATATGCTTGAGGATGAACGTTATTATACAAATTCACAACGTTTAAAACATGACGATGAAGTACAAAAGATTGTCTCTGACTGGATACGCCAGTTTACGCTGAAGGAGCTGCAGGAAAAATTGGATTTGTACGGTGTGCCTGTCAGTCCGATTTTAAGTATTAAAGATATTTTTGAAAATGAACATTATCAAGCTAGGAAAAACATAGTAGAAGTTGAGCATCCTCGACTTGGAAAAGTAAAAGTGCCGGGCGTCGTTCCTAATTTTTCAAAAACTCCTGGAACCATTCGTTACCGCGCTCCTGAGCTTGGAGAGCATAATGAAGAAATATTAGGCGGAAAATTAGGGTTATCAAAACAGGAGCTTGCCGAGTTAAAAGAGAAAGGAGTCATTTAAATGAGTGATGCCATATTTCCTGCAAGGGTCATCATTTGCGAAGTTGCGCCGCGCGACGGGTTTCAATCAGAGGATCAATGGATTCCGACTGAACAAAAAATAAAAATTATCCGTGCGCTTGCGAACACAGGAGTTCAATCGATAGAAGTGACATCGTTCGTTCATCCGAAAGCAATTCCGCAGTTGAAAGACGCCGAGGAAGTTGTGAAAGGGATAGAAGATTTAACGCATATTAAATTTCGGGCTTTAGTGCCAAATGTAAAAGGGGCCCAAAGAGCAATTGCGGCTGGAATAAAGAAATTGAAGCTTATGCTCTCGGCAACAGATTCGCATAGTTTATCAAATGCAAACTGCCTTGTGGAAGAAGCGCAAAGAGGATTTGAACCTATTGTCGATTTGGCGCAAAAACATAATGTTGAAGTAGGAGGATCAATTTCCGTTGCATTTGGATGTCCATACGAAGGAAAAGTGCCTTTAGAAAAAATAGTAACAATTGTAGATCGATATAAGAAAATGGGGATAACTGAAGTTTCGCTTGCTGACACGACAGGAATGGCCAATCCAAAACAAGTCTATCAATATCTTGGCGTATTAAAAAAGGAATTTCCTCACATGACTTTCTCCATGCACTTCCATAATACGCGCGGAATGGCGTTGGCGAATGTGGTTGCCGCTTTGCAGCAAGGTGTCATCCATTTTGACAGTTCTGTCGCAGGTCTCGGCGGATGCCCATATGCACCAGGAGCAACGGGTAACATTGCAACAGAGGATTTAGTTCATTCACTAGAAGAGATGGGGATTGAGACTGGAATTCATTTAGATCGCATAATTGACGTTGCAAAAGATGTAAGAAACATGCTCGGTCATGATGGAGGAAGCTACATGCTTCAGGCAGGACCTTGTTCGAAATTGAGTCCAAAACCAACTGCTCAGGAAAAATTAGAAAAGTAAAATGATTGGTATGGAAAACATGCTTTTAGATCGATCTAATAAGATCGATCAATTTTTTGCCGTCAAAAAAAGAGCCAGTTGAAATGCGTAAACCCAATCTGTTAGGCATTGAATAAAGAGTCGTAGCAGGGCAGAAAAGTGACAGGAGCTAAAGGTGGTTGTTGAAAACGAAAGAGCAAGAAACTCGAATGGTGAATTCGAAAACTCTGGCGATGACTCATTCGCTGTATCAAGGAGAACGTGGAATTCTGGGCAAGATCCCTGCCGCAACGTTCCTTGACAACATGATCATTTGTCCGGGAAGACGACCGACAGGAAGACTTGCCGGATTTACCTGCCACGTCAAGCCATCAGATCCATGTTTCTATCAAAGAGGGAAATTTACAAAAAAAATTTGGACTTAACCGATTGTTGTATTATATGTTATCGAAGGCTTTCCACATAAAAATCCCTTCCATGAGCTTTCTTTTTTCGGTCAACTATAAAGGGTATCATATCATTCGTGCGGTGGTTCAGTTTTTTATTGTGCAGTAGACATAGTATGATGATCATTGCTTTCTTACAACTTTATATTCGGCGGATCATTTCCCTTATAAAAGAAAGGATTAAGATATAACATGTGTCAACAGATTGCCGGGAATAGATTCCAATTCATCGGTGGAGGTGGACAAGAGATGCTGATGAAAAATAATTTTTACTATATATGTAAGAAACTAGTGAAAATTCATTTCTTCTTTTGTCTCCAAATAAAGTGCAGTTATAAATTTTTTTATGCTCAATCGGCATTTTGTTGTCTTTTCTCCATTTTTTAGTTCCTCCATTCGTTGGCGGATTTCTTCAAAATCAAATAAACGAGGGGCGTAATGTTCGAAATTAGGATTTGTATAATCAGTTAATCCAATTGAAGCTAAATTGGTGAATGTTTGTAAAACTATTCGGCGAATACGCTGTTCCATGGCACGCAATTCCTTTTGTAGAGATTCTTCATCAAAATGATTTCCAGATTGCAGCAAAATTTGTTTGTATAAGTCTTTTAATTGAGGAAGGTCGTGTATATTTTTTCCATTCTGTTCTCGAGCCTCTAGCCATTTTATCACTGCTAATATGTCAGAAGTTCCCGTCTCGCCAGCAATGCCTAAAGTGAGAAGGAGATGGCAAGCTTTTTCCTCAATCGAATGCTTTGCAGAATATGTAGAAGCTTTTAAAAATGGTTGCTGATCTTTATCATCCATTACTTCTAATAAATTGCGAATAGATATAAGTGAAGAAGATAAGGCAAGATGGTTGGCAACTCGTTTTAAAACGGAAACAACTTCGTATTTGTTAATAGGTTTTTGAATGTATGTGTCGACACCTTGCAAGTATGCTTCACCGACCATTTCTTTATTTTCAACTTGAGAAATCATAATAAAGGGACCGGTGAATCCTTCGCTTCTCAATTTTTTCATTGTTTGAATGCCGTCTAGTCGAGGCATCAATAGATCAATTAGAATAACATCCACATTTTTGAGTTGATCGATTGAAACGTTAATCCCATCATCTGCTTGTCCGATAACTTTTCCAAGCCCGCTGTCTGTTATTATTTTTTCCAACATTCTTCTAATAACAGGATCGTCTTCAATTAGGAAGAAGCGAAGGTACATCACATTCCCCCCCTTTCTTTATTATGGAATACCTATGTAAGCGTTTTAAACAGCTGATCTTTTGGTATCGTTACTATAAATTGAGTAGGTTGTCCTTTTTCATTTGATAATTGTATTGAACCATTTAAATTTTGTACAATTTTTTGGGCGTGTGTCAAACCGATTCCTGTTGATGGATTCCCGTTTTTGTCAAATTTTGTTGTAAATCCGGGTTCAAAAATCCAGTCTTGATCTTCCTCGGATATACCAATACCGGAGTCGGTTACGAAAAATTTTATGTTATGATTATCTTCCACTACACGCAGTTCAACCCAACCTGAATGATGTATTGCTTCGACTGCGTTTGAAACAAGGTTGTTTAATACAGATAGAAGAGCATATACATGGTTAGTACATGAGTCAATATCACATTTTTTTTGGAATTGAATTGGCTTTTCTAAAGCTTCTGCATATTTTTGATTTGTTTTAATAACTAAATCGCAAATATCTGTAATGGAAATATGAAGGTTTAGTTGCTCTTGACTCATTAGTTTAGATAATCCTGCCAAAATCTTTTGTGAATCTTTTTTCACTTCATGAACATGTTCAGCAATATAAAGGGCTGTACTTGCCTCTTTATTTTCTAATTCCATTAAACGCATATATAGTTGATAACTTTTTCTAGTAATATCTTCTAGATGGCTCATTGATTTTCGCAAAAAAAATGTTTCTTCATAAAGGCTTGTATTGATCATAACGAGACGTTCGAGTTCATGTTGTCGCGCTTCACTTATGGCTTTTAATTGAGAAAAATTCAAAATATTGTAAAGCCCTACTGCGCAAAAACTTCTCAAAATCCCAAATAAAAGTAGCATCCAAATAGTTTCTAACGTGAGGGTAAATTGTTCTTGTATTAGTATGCGAAAAGATAATTCCACCATATTAGATGAAAAATCAATGCATGCTCCAATGATTCCTACACGAATGGGAGTTTTTAAATATTTTTGTATTTTTGTAACATAAACGAGCAAAGTAAAATTAAAATAGTAAAAGGCAGCGGGTAAATGGATAAAGAAACTGTCGATCCAAAAGACTTGCCCTAATATAAGATCGATCATCATCCGAAACAGCAAAACAAAAATGCCAGTACTAAATCCAGTTACAAGGATAGGAGCAGATCGAAATGATAGTAATCCAAAGAAGAAAATTGCACTTCCTAATGAAAATCGAAAAAAATTATCAAAAGGATTGATTTTCATTTCTCCCAGAAGTGCAGTAGTGAAAACAAGGACAACAAGTGTCCAAAGGCGGTTATTCATCGCATTCTCCCTCATAGACAATTATAATACCATTATGGCCAGAAACATACGAAACATCTATTTAGATATATTTGTTTTCCAACCGTCTTGAAACTAATGATAATAAATAATTTACAGTAAAATACATGAGAGCAACTAAAATAAAGATCGGAATGACATAGTTGATATTTTTGCCATTAATGATTTGTGCATGATTCATTAATTCTGGTAAAGAGATCACGACAGCAAAAGAAGTATCCTTTAGTAGTGAAATGAATTGACTGACAATTGGCGGAACCATCCGGCGTAAAGCTTGCGGCAGTATAATATACCATAAAGTTTGCAAATAATTTAATCCAGAAGAACGAGCAGCTTCTATTTGACCTTTTTCAATGGAATTTAATCCACTTCGAACAATTTCTGACAACATAGTAGATTCAAAAACTACTAATGCTAAAATGGCAGCGGCCATTTTATCTAATTTTAACCCTATTTCTGGAAGAGCAAAAAATGTAAAGAAAATAATTAATAATAACGGTAAGTTTCGAATCGTTTCCACCCAAACGGCCAGTAGGTGACTAATGATCGGAACTTTTGTGTAACGCAATACACCGATCATGATGCCGAATATAAAACTAAGGGTAATGGATATAAAAGCAACAAGTAGGGTGACAGAAAATCCTTTCAAAAGAAATATGATATGACTGGGAGAATAAGCACCAATAAAATCCATTTTGTTTTCCCCTCCCTCTATAATTTCTCCCAATTCTTTAACACCTATAGATTCTTAACCTCATGTTAATGGATACAAATTGAATTTATTCAATATATTTACATGGTAGAGGGTTATCCTCTTTATCTATTTTTTGCTAGTCTGCGTTCAAGGAAACTGACACTTAAGCTTAAAGGAATAGTTAACAGCAAGTAAAACATAGCAACAAAAATATATACATCAAATGTTACGAATGTTTCAGAAGATATTAAATCACCGAAATACATGAGATCTAAGCCAGCAATTACACCGAGTACAGACGAGTTTTTCACAAGATTAAGAAATTGATTTCCTAATGGAGGGATAACAATTTTAATTGCTTGTGGCAAAATAATATACCACATCGTTTGTACGTATGTTAAACCGGAAGAACGGGCAGCTTCCATTTGACCTTTCGGTACTGCTTGAATACCTGCACGTATCGACTCGGCGATAAATGCGGCTGTATAAGTTGTAAGACCTAGTGTTCCTGCCAAAAAAGAATTAATGCGTAACCCCAAAGCGGAAGGAGCGAAAAAAAATACAAATACTATTAACATCAACGGGATGTTTCGGATAAATTCCACATACATCGTGCCAAGCCAATTGAGTGGTCGAAAGGGAGCTATACGGAAAATAGCGATAATTGTTCCTACAACTAAGCTTGCAATCATAGCTAATACACTAGCTTTTATTGTATTAAAAAAGCCTTCTATATACATATCCCAATGATCAATGAGTATGGAAAAATTCAACAAATATAATCACTCCTTTCAGGAAGAAACAGATGAGGGTGAAAAACCGCTCATCTGTTTATCAAATTATTTTTCATTTTTTGGTACGTCTCCGATCCATTTCTCATAAATTTTGTCATATTCACCGTTTTCTTTAATTTCTTTTAAATATTCATTAATTGTATTTACAAATTCTGTATCACCTTTGCGGACAGCAATTCCATAAGGTTCTTCTGTAAATGTTTCATCAACGACTCGGAAATTAGGATCTTGCTTTGCCATTCCTAGTAATAAAGCATTATCTGTTGTCAAAGCATCTCCTTGACCAGCTTTTAAAGCAGTAAAGGCTTCAGCATAATTTTCAAATTCTAATACAGTTGCTTCTGGTGCTTTTTCACGAATATTTTGAGCGGAAGTAGATCCTTTTGCCGTTAAAACGGTTACACCTTTTTTGACGTCAGAAATACCGTTGATTTTGCTGTCTTTCTTCACAAGTAAAGATTGTCCGGCCATAAAATAAACATCTGAAAAATCTACTTCTTTTTTGCGCTCTTCCGATATAGTCATTGTGGCAATGATACAGTCGATATCGCCATTGTTTAAAAGAGGAATTCGGGTTTTAGAAGTTACTTCTTTCAGTTCGATTTTATTTTCATCTCCTAATATTTTTTTAGCTAAACCTTTAGCAATATCGATATCAAACCCTTCCACCTTTCCGGTTTTAGGATCCTTAAGTCCGAAAAGATTTAAATCATATTTTACGCCGACAATCAATTTGTCCCTTTCTTTTATTTTTTCTAACGTATTTTGATTGTCGGAAGAATTTTCTGTTTTTTCTTGTTCTGCAGTAGTATTAGTAGTAGTTTTTCCACCGCAGGCTGACAAAATAGATATACATAAAATAGAAATTAAAGAGATGGAAAGTATTTTCTTACAGAATGATCGAAAGCTCATATATAACATCCCCCTTCATATTTAATGATTTAATATTCTGTTTAGGAAATTTTTTGCTCTTTCTTCTTTTGGATTGGAGAAAAATTCTTCAGGTGTTGAAACCTCCAATATTTTCCCTTGATCAATAAACACAATTCGGTCTGCAACTTCTCGGGCAAAACCCATTTCGTGTGTTACAACCACCATGGTCATCCCTTCTTTCGCCAGCTTTTTCATGACGTCTAACACTTCTCCGATTGTTTCTGGATCCAGTGCAGAAGTTGGTTCATCAAACAACATGATTTTTGGTTTCATTGCAAGACCACGGGCAATTGCAACACGCTGTTGTTGTCCTCCGGATAGAGAGGATGGATAGGAATTTGCCTTATCAGGTATTCCTACTTTTTCTAAATAGTACATTGCAGTTCTTTCAGCCTCTTCTTTTGCAACTCCTAACACTTTTATAGGAGCCAGCGTAATGTTTTGTAGGACGGTTTTGTGAGGATAAAGATGAAAATGTTGAAATACCATCCCGATGTTGCGGCGTAATTTATTTATATCTGTTTTTTTGTCATGAACTTTTACATTATCTACTATTAATTCTCCACTAGAAATTGTTTCAAGCCTGTTAATACAACGAACGAGTGTACTTTTCCCGGATCCTGAAGGACCTATAATGACGACAACTTCCCCTTGTTTAATATGCAGATTGATATTTTGCAGAACATGGAATTTTCCGTAATGTTTATTTACTTCACGGAAAATGATCATTAATCAACCCCCTCCTTTCTATATGTAAATAATTTTTAAAATATTTAACAAATTTTAAATTAATATTAAATTAAATCTACGAAAATCTACAAAAAATTACAAAAACCAAATAAAAAACCTTGTCATATTTTTTTACAAAAGTAGAGAATGGTATAAATGGGTATACTGTTAAAAAATTTTATGTAATGCGGGGCAGATACAATATTTCTGAATGAATTTGGAATTGATAGGGAACCGATTTCCTTTGCGGGAGACTGTCTAGAAAGTCAAATTCCAAAAATATTAACGTTTTAACCCATAAAAAAGAGGCATCAATAAGCAGTAAACACAATTAATCTGCCATATATGATTAATTGTTACGTTCTTCGAATTTTCGCTGGAGGGCTTCCTGCGCTTCTGCAAATCTTCGTAACTTTTCGTTCTGCTAAAAGTTTGAAAGGTCAAATATAATGCTTTTTCAGCGGATTCTTAACTGCTTAAACTGTTCATCGGCTTTAGACGTTTCCGAATCTCCTTGATCGCTCGTTGGATGGTATTTATCGTGTACATCACACTTCGATTACTGCTTAGGTTCATGAAGGCGAGACTCAAGATCGGGCTTCTCTTTTAAAATTTACTCAATTATTCCGATGCAAACTGCCGAAACAACTTCCATGCGTTTTCTTTACCCGGAGATCGATTAGACTGATGCCCTTTTGGTGCTAAGAACGAAACTCGGAATTTCAAACGCGAATTTCCCTTTTATAAACATTATACGGGCTCGCTTTAGGAAGCGATCATCAAGACACGGGAAATTAGCATGTGGATGGAAAGTCCCTATTCTCCTGACGATCAGTTGTATGACCAGAAAGAGAGGACATCAAAAATGGAGCAACCGTCCACTATCCAAGCGTTATGCTGTTTTATATTTGGACTACGACGGTTGAAAAAAGTCATTTATGTAGTGTTAGGAGTAAACGAAAAAGGATATCGCAAAATTTTGGATTTTTTCGTAGGTGGACAAAATTCTGTAAAACCTTTACACAAGAGGTGTCAAGAAGTGCTTTAAGCGTATTCGATGATTGCCAGGACTGGAGGAGCGCTTTATCCGAAAGGCGACGTACAGCGTTGTGTCGTTCACATTGTCTTTCATACTCTTAGCCGTGTAAATTAGAAATAAAAAAGGATCTGGAGATGAAAGTATATGGATTTCGTTACATATGGGATGTGTCCACCTGTTCGATTTGATCTCATCCAGCAATCAGTTCTAATTTTTTTGATTTATCACATCATTGTGATTTAGAAAAAATGAAAGCATTTATGAAATCCTAAAAAAATGATCGCAACAAACATAAATGCTTTATCAATAATATGAAACCGATCGGCTTTTAGGACCACTTCTTCCCGTATAGATTTGGACGGCGCTTTTTAAGCAAATCGACTTGTGCTTTCTTCTTCTAAATTTTTAAATTGCATGTGTTTTCATACTTCCCGCCGATCGTAAAAACGCATCAAAAAGCCTCTACATTTTTTCATTTCTTAAATTTTGCGTATGCCGCTTAATTCCAAAGTGTTCATGAAGTTGCCGATAAGGGAGCCTCCTTTCATTTCAAACGAACGATTCACGCTTCAGATCTTCTGAATATGAGTTACATGTTTGATTTTTCACCATAAAAAATCCCCTCTCCGGCAGACTCCTAAGAACACTTTTTTTACTTTCCACCTGGAGGGGATAAAACCACACAGAACCTTCTTTTTTCCCATCCAATGGATCAATGAAAATGATTATGAAAGGAAACGGACAGCGGAATTTGATCTTGGTGTTAACGCTGCTTGTTCAGTGCCGTTCTAAGACTGGCCAACTCGTTTTCAATTTCCGTAAGCTGCTGTTCCGCTTTTTCTATATTTCCTCCGACTGATTCAAGCTTTTCGATGTCCCCTTGAATGCGGATATAGTCAGATTTTAATTCGGCGATTCTTTGTTCAATTTCTTGTTTTGTCATCCAATATTCACTCCAATGTATCTGATTTCCTTTTTACCATTTTATCATGAATGTCGGAATGACACCTTACACGATATGAGTGATTCCAACTAAAAATGTATGAGAAGTAACTATTATTTATGAAAGAGTCGAAAATATAATTATTTTTTCCGAAATAAAATAAGGAGAATTTTTGCGCCGTCTCTTTTAAGGGGTTTTTGGAAAAGGAGTAGGAAAAGGAGAATGAAAAATGTTTTGGTGCTGATGGAAAAAAATTTTGACCGAATCTACAAAAACTTTAACGATTTGTGCACAATGTTTGAAGAAAATCATCATTTAGACTACCAATCTTTTGAAACATATCAACAATTACGGAGAAAATTAATAGAAGATGTAAAAGCTCTTGAATATTTTATTGTTGGAACAATGAAATCTAAAGAAAAATAACTTTTCAATTAATAAAGGCTGCTTTGTTGATTTCGTTGCAAAAGATATATGATTTATGAAAAGATAAGTACAAAAAAGAAAAAGAGGAGGCAGGATGAAAAAAATTATAGCGGAAGCATTAAGGGCTGCTGGAGATTTTGGAGTAATCGAAAACATTCGGAAAGTAAGCGGAGGTGATATTAACGAAAGCTATTTTGTACAGACAGAAAACCAAACGTATTTTTTAAAGTACAATTTAGAAGCTCCCGAAGATTTTTTCCGTCTGGAAGCGGAAGGGCTTCAACTGATTAGGGATACTAACACCGTGCGCGTACCGAAGGTGTTTGCTTACTCCGAGAATTCCAACGAGGGATTTTTGATCATGGAATGGGTGAACGGTAATAAAGATGATAATACAGAAAAGCTGTTAGGCCAAAAACTGGCAGCTTTACACAAAAGCCATTTTGTATATCACGGATATTCGAAAAATACATATATTGGAACGCTGCCTCAAAGAAACCGCCTTATGTCATCTTGGCTTGAATACTATCGGGACTACCGTTTAAGCGGACAAATGGAAATAGGAATCAAGAAAAATTATATACGTGGTGAACGTGGAAAAAGATTGGAAACTCTCCTTAATCGCTTGCATGAATGGATTCCAGCAAACGTGGAGGCTTCTCTTTTACACGGCGATTTATGGGGAGGGAATTGGATAGTTGGACCGAATGGGGAACCATTTTTAATTGATCCGTCCGTAATGTATGGAGATCGCCATTTTGAAATTGCCTTTACCGAATTATTTGGCGGCTTTTCCCAAGATTTTTACCGCTCATATGAAGAATATTACCCTCTTTCCGAAAGATATGAGGAAATCAAGCCTTTGTACCAGCTTTATTATTTGCTTGTCCATCTGAATTTGTTTGGGGAATCATATGGTGGAGCAGTAGACCGCATATTAAAAATGTATGTTTAAAAAAGATGAGGACTGAGAACCGTTAGTTTTTTCGGTTTAGACAACTGTTTCCCTTCGTTTTAAGAGTTTGCAACTCCCTAATTGTGCAAACGATCAAATGTTTTCTTCCAGAAAGAAAAGATAGTTGTCGTCCCTCCCCGAAATTCTTATTTAAAAGCCCGCTCTTCTCAAATAAATTTATAAACGAACGTTTTCATTTTCTAATTCAACTGTAATGTCAAAGCTTCGCTGCCCGGCGCATTCGGTTTATTAGCTGAAAGAGGTTGGAATACTGAACTCAGCATCAAAATACAAGGACTTGAAGCTGACAGCATTTCTATATTGAAGACAAATGAAACAGGCTTAATAGCTTGCTTGGTCCATTTTGTCTCGGTTGATTCGATTTATCTGAAAAATTCCGCCTCTAAACGCCGATGAAGGCAGCCGCATTGCGAGACTGCTGATTTTGGCAATCATATTTATTGTTAAACAAACGTTTGATTAGTAATATAGGTAATTGATAATAATATATGAAGCAAATAAATGTTTCCACAAAATTTTTTATGATAATCTAAAATAAAGGAGTTGATCACATGGCAAAAGTAGCTACTCTTATTACAGACTTGTTCGAAGACAGTGAGTTCACAAGTCCTGCAGAAGCATTTCAATCAGCAGGTCATGAAGTGGTCACAATTGAAAAAGAAGCTGGCAAAAAAGTTAAAGGAAAAAAAGGTGAAGCGGAAGTTAAAATTGACTATTCGATTGATGATGTAAAACCGGACGATTTTGATGCACTTCTTTTGCCGGGAGGTTTCTCGCCGGACATTTTGCGTGCGGATGACCGTTTTGTTTCTTTTGTAAAAGCTATGATGGATGCGAAAAAACCGGTATTTGCTATTTGTCATGGACCTCAGCTGCTAATTTCGGCAAAAGCATTGGAAGGTCGGGATGCAACTGGCTATAAATCAATTCGCGTAGATATGGAGTATGCAGGCGCCAACTATCATGACGAAGAAGTTGTCGTGTGCCAAAACCAATTGGTTACAAGCCGCACACCTGCTGACTTAGAAGCATTTAATAGAGAATCATTGAAGCTTTTGGATAAAGTATCAAAGTAAGCGGAGAGAAATTCAAAATTTTTTGCTGAGTGATTTTGGCAAAAACAAACTTCATATATGGCAAAAAACCTGCATGTTTATGTTTGAACAGGCAGGTTTTTATCATGCAGCAAGACTTTATTATAGAACATCTTTCATCAAACGTTTAATCATAGGTGCCATGAAGAATAAAATAAGGCCAAGAATAATTGAAATCATGCCGATAATGCCAAAATAAACAATTTCTGTTTCAACTGTGTAGTATTTTACAAGCTGGGCATTAATGGCTTGAGCGGCTGCACTAGTTAAAAACCATAGGCTCATTGTTTGCGCTGAAAAAGCCGCTGGAGCAAGCTTTGTAGTTGCTGAAAGTCCTACTGGGGACAAGCACAGCTCTCCGATTACAACAAGGAAGAAGCTAAGTACGAGCCATAAAGGGCTAACTAATGACTCAGTACCGTTTACATAAGCAGGAATGATCATAACTAGAAATGATAGACCGCCAAAAATAAGTCCGAATGCAAACTTGCTCGGTGTTGATGGCTGACGCTTTCCAAGCTTCACCCAAAACCATGCAAAAACCGGCGCCAAAAAGATGATAAATAAAGGGTTCAATGATTGAAACCATGATGATTGCAGTTCAAGTCCTGCATAGGATAATTGGGTGCGCTTATCTGCATAAGTGGCTAAAATAATAGCCCCTTGTTCTTGAATAGCCCAAAAAACTACTGCGGCAATAAAGAGCGGAATGTAAGCAATTACACGCGAACGCTCCACTTCTGTTGTTTTAGGACTCCGGTACATAAATATAAAATAACATGCAGGTATTACAATTCCGAGGATGCTGACAATCATAGTAAAGCTATTTATAGTCAAAAGTCCTGCAGGGATGGTGACAGCTAAAAAGGCGATAATTACTAAAGCGCCGATGCCGAAAATAGTGAATACTTTTTTTCGTTCTTCCGGTTGTAATGGGTTAGGCACCTGTGTTCCGGCGAGACCAAGGTTTTTCTTTTTTGTTAGGACAAATGTCAAAAGCCCAAAAAACATACCAATAGCAGCAAGAGCAAAGCCAAGATGGAAATTATATCCTTGTCCTAAAGTTCCAACAATAATGGGAGCTAAAAATCCACCTAAATTAATACCCATATAAAAAATACTAAACCCTGAATCGCGGCGGGCATCGTTATCTGCATAAAGATCGCCGACCTTGATACATTCGGCTTTAAAAGTCCAGTACCAAGAACAATCAGCGTCATGGAAATGAATAAAGCTTCAATATTTCCAGGGAAGGATAAGACGATATGGCCGAGCATGATTAAAATTCCGCCGTAAAAAACAGTTTTGCTTGTCCCTAACAGGCGGTCTGCAATCCATCCTCCAATCGTTCCCGACATATACACGAGAGAACCGTAGATCGCCATAATCGATGCAGCGGTAGCTTCATCTATTCCCAAACCGCCTTTAGAAACTTCATAATACATATAATAAAGAAGTATTGCTCTCATTCCGTAATAGGAAAAACGTTCCCAAAACTCCGTAAAAAACAGCGTAAATAATCCTTTTGGATGTCCAAAAAAACCTTTTTGCGGAAGGCTTTGGACAATCTGCTCTTTTGTTATCATAAAAATAAACCTCCATTATTTTTATATAATTTTTAAGATGTTTTGAATTGTCCGAAAATAAAAAATAACCGTCCTACCGCTCTTTAAATAATATTTTAATATAATTAAAACGTCAACTGTTAAATGCATAAAATTATATACATATAATATTTGAAACAGTTGTAAGTTAGGGAATTTTTAAAAAAAGGGGAGGATACAATATGAAATGGGGGATTGGAAAAAGAAAAAATCGGTTCCCATATAGGTTAAACCGATTTTATCCATGGTCATATTGATTATATTAACGATAAGATTTCTTTCTATTTATTTCCTCTGCTATCAATTGATACGATTTTGTGCGTTCTTCATAGCTTCCAGTTATTGTTATGATCATCATTTCATCTGCTTCATACCAATTTTTTAATTCATATAAACGGTGAACGACAAATGTTGGATCGCCAATGATCATATTCTTTTGAAACTGTTGAAATTCATCTGAATTCAGCAATTGCTGCTTTGCTTCTTCTTTTAATGGAAAATCAAGTGTTTTTCCTTTATGATGCTGAAGATTCCATAAAAAGCTGCTGAAGGCAATTTGCTCCGCTTTTTCGCTAGTTTCAGCGCATATTGCCGAGACTGTGACAATTGTCTTTGGCTGCTGTTTTCTTTTTTTCTGGAACTGATTTTTATATGTTTGAATAATTTGCCGCCCGTCTTCATTGCTCATAAATTGGCCAAATGCATAGGAAATGCCGTTTTCAGCTGCTAAAAAGGCGCTCTTTATGCTTGTGCCAAGGATCCAAGGTTCAGGAGGAATATTTGGCAAAGGAGAGGCTGAGATGCTCGAAAATAATTCATTTTTTGGATAGTCATTATATAAAAAATGAAGCAGCTCTTGAACGGTTTTCGGCATGTTTTTTACATTTTCGAGATAATTGCCGGATAACGCAATGCTTGATTGAGCGTCTCCTCCGGGGGCGCGCCCGATCCCAAGATCAATGCGGTTAGGAAATAATGTTGCCAGCATATTAAACATTTCCGCAACTTTATACGGCTTATAGTGGGGGAGAAGCGTTGCGCCTGACCCGATGCGAATCGATTTTGTTTTTGCCCCTATAACTGGGAGCATAATTTCTGGAGCGGAGCAGGCAAGTCCAGAAAGATTGTGATGCTCCGCAATCCAGTAGCGGGTATAGCCTAGTTTTTCCGCCAATACGGCCAGTTGAATGGATTGCTCCAACGCCTCTTTTGCTGTTGAGTTGTTCAAAATCGGTGCTTGGTCTAAAATGCTAACCTGCATTATTCGCCAACCTTTCTTCGTATATTAAAAATTTTTTAATGCTTCGCGAATCGGGGTGTTTCCTGAGACAAGATCAAATGAGCGGCGAAAAGTGTTTTTCTCCGTTATTGATGCAAAAATAACCGAAGCCACATCTTCTCTTGGAATGGCGGCTCTTTCAAGATTTTCGGCAATTTTTATTTCTCCGGTTCCTTTCTCATCCAATAGCGCCCCCGGCCGGACAATTGTATAGTTTAAACGGCTTTGGACAAGGAAACGGTCGGCATAATGCTTGGCAACATAATAATGTTTAATCTTTTCGTTCCAATTTTGTCTATTATGGGCTTGCAAAGCGCTGACCATTATAAACCGTTGAACGCCTGCCTTTTCTGCTGCTTCAATTGTTTTTACGGCACCGTCTAGATCGACTAAAAGAGTTTTATCTGCACCTGTATGTCCGCCTGAACCAGCGGTAAAGACGATCCCTTCCGCACCTTTGATCGCCTCGGCGATCTGATCGACTGTGCCTTCCAAATCAGCTAAAACCGTCTTGACTCCGATCGAGTCAAAATATTCTTTTTGGTTTTCGTTGCGGATCATTGCTTTCACTGTGTGCTCGTTGCTTTCTTTTAATAACTGAACAAGAATTTTTCCGATTTTTCCATTGGCGCCAACTACAACAATTTCCATAAACGGACTCTCCTTTCAAACATCGTTTATTAACATTATTCCAGAAGCTGTCTGTTTTCTCAAATGATCGATACATGGTATGTGGTTGATTTTCCCATCGATGGGGATTAGTATATTAATAATTGACTTTTAAGATGTTCAAGGGGGTAAAGGAGGGGTGAGTATGGAACGCTATACGGTAAAGGCAGAAAAAGAAATTTCTAGTAAAAAAATGCTCTTGATAGTTGGAATCATCTTTGCTGCTTTTAATTTGCGTCCTGCTATTACTTCGGTCGGACCGCTCATCGGTTATATTCGTGAAGATCTCGGAATCTCCAACGGGGTTGCGGGTTTACTAACGACTATCCCGTTAATCGTTTTTGCGGTTCTTTCGCCATTAGCTCCGAAATTTGCAAGCCGATATGGAAATGAAACGGCGATTTTTGCTGGGTTAGTCGTGCTTCTTGCAGGAATGATTATTCGAACATTCGGAGCGATGATCGGTCTGCTTTTAGGAACTGTATTGATTGGAGTAGGCATTGCCATTGGAAATGTGCTTCTTCCGGGTATTGTAAAAGAACGGTTCCCGGATAAAATCGGACTGATGACAAGCGTTTATTCAACAGCTATGGGTATGCTTGCAGGGATCGCTTCCGGTTTAGCAATTCCGTTGTCGGAAGGATTAAAATTTGGATGGAAAAATGCCTTATTATTTTGGGCAATTTTAGCAATTGTGGCGATATGTTTATGGTTTCCATTAATTAGTGGAAAACAGAGATCCGCGAAACCGCCAATTGAACATATTTCAAATGGTTTTTTGCTCCGGTCGCCGCTGGCATGGCAAGTCACATTTTTTATGGGTCTTCAATCGTTCTTATTTTATAGTATGGTTGCATGGCTTCCTGAAATTTTGCAGGCGGACGGATTAAGTGCTTCAACAGCTGGTTGGATGCTGTTTCTTGTGCAAATTGCTGGCTTGCCGGCAACATTTGTCGCTCCGGCACTGTCGGACAAATATGCAGATCAAAGGCGAATTGTAGCGGTTTTAGGAGCTATTTATTTAGCAGGTCTCGTTGGATTATTGTATGGCGGGCCTCTTTTACTGATTGTCTTTTGGATTATCTTAATCGGTATTGGACAAGGGGCAAGCATTGGGCTCGTATTAGCGCTATTTGGTTTAAGAACAAGAAGCTCCGAGCAAGCTTCCGCTTTATCGGGAATGGCGCAATCAATTGGTTATTTGCTTGCTGCTTTTGGGCCCATTTTAATTGGCGTTTTGTATGACAAAACTCATTCGTGGGTGGCGCCCATTTTATTGTTTATTGCTGTCTGTGTTTTGATGATCATTGCTGGTTTGAATGCCGGACGAAATAAGTATGTGTAAAAAGAAACTAAATAAAAAGCCGGGGCAGTTCAAAGTCGTTTTTTCGGCTTATTGACTGCCCCTTTTAATGTTTTAGAAACGTTGATATATCGGTGTTTGTGATTGTTTGTTTTCAATGGGGATTTGACTTTTTGGACAACCCCAAGCTTTTTATTGTATTTGGAAGGTTCCATTTGATAAATGAATGTTCACATCGGCGATGGATGCAATGTTTAAGAAGGGGCTGTCAAGAAAGTCAGTGAAAAACGATTTTCTTGACAGCCCCATTCCAGCTTGTTGATAGTGATTAATAATATTGTTTATTCTTCCTCATAATTAACACCTATTGTAACCTCTGTATTTTCAATTGAAAAGTTTACATTCCATCTAGGATGTATTTTAACTTTATTTTCTTCATCAAGTTCTAGGACCCCGTGTATTTCATCATTATTTTTAGAAATGAAAATAACTTGCTTTGTTTCTTCATTTACATAAACATTAATTGATTCATGATAATTAAGTGTAAAACCGTTAAAAGTCATTTTCTTCATAAACTAAATCTACTCCTATTCTTTATTTGGATAACACTTTCCCATTTTTATCTAAAGAAGCTATTCTTTTTTCATCTTTCTTTAATTTCCATACACGTCCACCACGTCCTGCTGTATCTTTTTCTACTGACCACTTCCCATTTTTAAAAGTACCAGAATTTTTAGTTAGAGGTGTATTCCCGTGTTTATCTTTAAAAGAACCTAATTTCACTTTTCAGTTTGAATCTAACAATGATTGTGGTATTCCATAATTAGAAGCAATTACTCTTTTAGGATCATTAAAATAGTTAGAAATAGTTTTATAGAGCCAACTTCCAGCCTTAATCGTAACCCCACCAACTACTATTGCACCAGTCGCTAGTAATGCAACTTGACCAACACCAGGAACAAAATAAATAGCAGGAGCCAATGCAAAGAAAGGTTGAATAGAAGAACCACCATTACCATCATTTAAAACAACAATCTCAGCTGATTTTAAATACTCCTCAAATTCCTCTGGACTATAAAATTTGCCATTTATCAAAACACCATCTTCCAAAACTTAAAAATTAGAAATATCTTGGTTATAAATGATCTCCTCATCTTTAAATTGAGAAGCTTTTAGAGTAGATATACCTGCAGTTCCTACAGATGAAAAAATTAAAGCAAAACTAAAATACATTTCATGCGGTTCATATCAAACATCGCCTTTCAATTTTTGGTTCTTAAAATGTTTAAACAGGTAGAGAAATCACATATCCGATAAAAAACAGCATTGTTAAAAATATTTTTGATTTTCCAACCTTTTTAGCTGTTCTATAAAATCCCCCCTTTAAACTTCCAATTTTATGTAGGTTTTAGCGATTGGGATACATTTCCATTAATGTTATTATAGTATTATGTTGTTTTCAACCCCTCTATATAACATGAGTCAGTCAAGACTTTGTGGGAATTTTTTTGATTCGCTGAAAAAAGAAGTAAGTCATAGGTTAGCGAACCATTTTTTTGAATTTCATCCGTAAGCGCTTTTGGACTCTCATCTCTTGCCATGACGGGCGAATATGTATACCTTTTTTTACCATCCCTTGAATTCAGACAGGGCATGATAGAT